>Ga0100391_1005124_pt1 | contig 12312 bp, 11 predicted proteins | sample CryGeymeta201515_FD_81541 | JGI IMG/M metagenome (GOLD analysis project Ga0100391, IMG submission 81541) | Groundwater microbial communities from Crystal Geyser aquifers in Utah, USA - Crystal Geyser metaG 2015-15 | ecosystem: Environmental > Aquatic > Deep subsurface > Groundwater | place: USA...
CGCCGGGGCCGCGCGCGGCGGGGCCGGGGGGGGGGGGGTGCGTGCGCGGGGCGCGGGTGGGGAACGCAAGGGGTCTCCCGGGCGGGGGGGGGCTCACGCGAGAAGATCTCATTGATTGTTGGGTGCGGGAGGGCGCAGCGGGCGATCCCGGCGCGCGGGAGGCCCAAATGCAAGATCCTCCGCGGCGGGACCGGTGGAGGCAGCGCGTTCAAGACGGGCGGGCAAGGTGCCGAAGTTGACCGAATAGCGCCCCGGCATGCGACCCATGTCGTCCCGGTTGAGCGCGAAGGCCTCGACCCTGAGGCGCACCTCGCCGGGTCCGGCGTCTTGGGGGGCTGGATCCAGAAATTGCAGGCCGCCGATGCCGGTGTGCCGGGCGAAGACGCACTCGCGATCCGTCGTGGTGATCTGTCGTCCCTCTTCCCCCAACCTTGTTCCTGATGCGTGTTGATATCCCGATCAGCGGCGCGCACCCATTGCCGAGATCCCCACTGCAGCAAGAATGATCAGACCCATGGTCAGATCGCGGAAGAACGGATCGATGTTGAGAATGTTGAAGCCGTTGTTGACCAGCGCCAGCAGGAACACACCGGCAAGCGAGCGCCAGACCGCTCCCTGGCCGCCATAGATGCTGGTGCCGCCAAGGATGACGGCGGCGATGGCCTGAAGCTCCATCCCCTCGCCGGCGGTCGCCTGCCCCAATGCAACGCGCGAGGTGGTGATGATGGAGGCGAGCCCGGCGGCGAACCCTGCAATGGCGAAGGCCGCGATCTTGATGCGGTCGGTGCGGATTCCCGACAGGATCGCCGCCTGTTCGTTTCCGCCGACCGAAAAGACCCGCCGACCGAAGGTGGTCTGCGTCAACAGGAAGGTCAGGATCACCGCGAAACCGATCATGACCCAGATCGAGTTGAATACGCCGAGAAAGGTGCCGCGACCCAGCCAAATGAACGCGTCGATCCGCACCGAAATCAGCCGCCCGTCGGAGACAGCGATGGCGATACCCTTGAAGATGAGGGCCGTCGCGATGGTCGCGAGAAACGAATGCACCTTGAGCGCGGTGATGACGACGCCGTTGGCGATCCCGAACAGGAGGCCCACGCAGGGCCCCAAAAGCAACCCGAGATAGGGATCGACATTCACCGCAAGCCAGGCCGCCGTGACCGACCCCACGGCGAAGATCGCCCCGACCGACAGGTCGAAACCGCCGACGATGATCACCAGCGTCATCGCCGAAGCCATGATCGCGAGCGGTGCGTTCTGGTTGAGAATGTTGAGCAGGTTGCGCGTCGTCAGAAAGTTCTCAGACGACAGGCTGAGCACGACGATGAGCAGGCCGATCAGGATCAGAACCGCGTAGGTCTGCAGGAAATGGAGGATCTGCGCCCGGGTCATGCGGCGTCGTCTTCCCTGCCTTGATGCGTGAACAGTGCCGCCAGAACCTCGGCCTCGCCGACCGTGTCGGGATCGATTTCATCGACAAGGCGGCCCCGTTCGACCAGAAAGATGCGTGTCGCAAGGCCAAGAACCTCGTCGATCTCGCTGGAGATCACGAGGATCGCAACGCCCTCCCGCGCCAGGCGTCCGATCTCGCGGTGGATGGTCTCGCGCGCGCCAACATCGACGCCCCGTGACGGCTCATCGAGGATCAGCACCTTCGGGGCACCGGCCAGCCACTTGCCGATCAGCACCTTCTGCTGGTTACCGCCGGAATAGTTCGACACGTCGCCGTCCACGATGGCCGGGCGCACGTCGAGCTGTTCGATCAGGCCTTTGGCAAGCGTCCGTTCCCGGATCTTGCGCATCACGCCGCGCGACGAAAGCCAACCCAGATGCGGCAAGGAGATATTGGCGCGAACCGGCAGGGTCATCACCAAGCCCTGCCCGCGCCGGTCTTCGGGGACCATGGCAAGGCCCGCCCGGGTGGCCTCCGTGATGGATCGGCGGGCCAATGGCTTGCCGTAGATCTCCACGACGCCCGCGGCGGGATCGGCGCCGATGATGGCGCGCGCAATCTCGGTCCGGCCGGCGCCGACCAGCCCGGCGAAGCCGACGATCTCTCCCGCCCGGATATCGAGCCTGTCGACACGGGCCCCATTGGGCGAGACAAGATCGCGCACGGACAGCGCGACCGGGCCGAAATCGTAAGTCTTCTCAGGATAGAGCGTCTCGGTCTTCGACGTTCCCAACATCGCGGAAATGAGCGTTTCCTTGCTCTCGCCCGACGTGTCGCGCGTATGCACCTTGCGACCGTTGCGCAGCACGGTGACCCGGTCAGTGACGTCGAGAATGTCGTTCAGGAAATGCGTGACGTAGACGACCGACCGCCCCTCGTCGCGCAGCTTCCGCATGATCCGGTGCAATTGGTCGATCTCGGTTTTCGACAGCGACGCGGTCGGCTCGTCCATCACGATCAACCGTGCCCGCCGGGCAAGCGCGCGCAGGATCTCGATTTTCTGCTGCTCGGCGATCGTCAGGCTGGCGGCGCGCGCCTCGGGCGTCAGGAACAGGCCGCTTTGTTCCATCAGCGCCGCAAGACGCGTGGCTTCGGTCCCGCGCAGCACGCCGAGGCGGTTGTCCTCTAGCCCGAGGAAGACGTTTTGCGCGACCGTCAGCGCGGGCACCAGCTGCAATTCCTGGTGCATGATCGCGACACTGTTGGCCAGTGCCGTGGGCGTGTCCCAGCGATCCTGCCGCCGCCCCGCGACGGCGATCGTGCCATGGGTTGCGCGGTAAAAGCCGCCCAGAACCTTTCCCAACGTGGATTTCCCCGCGCCGTTCTCACCGATCAGCCCGTGGATCTCGCCGGGCCGGATGTCGATATCCACCCCGGACAGCACGTCGATATCGCCAAAGCGCACGCCGATATCCCGGGCCGAAAGCAGTGGCTCGGTCATCCGGCGCGCGTCGCTTCGCCATCGCTAGTGACGGTCACACCGTAATCCCGTGCGGCCGCCTCGCGGCTTACGAGACCCCGGGCCACGTCGCGCGCCACCGCCGCGACATCGCGCTCTAGCGGATCGCCATTGCCACCACCGCCGCCGGTCCTGGTTTCGACGATGGTTCCGGCCGGCAAGGCGCGCGCGCGCATCTTGAGCGGGTCTTCCACGACGCCGTCGGGAAAGCTGACCGTGACCTCCGGCCCCATGCCGTCGCCGCCGCCGTTCAGGCCCCAGGCGGGCGTCTTCGAGCGCTCGAACCAGATCGCGCCATGGCAATCCTCCAGCATCTTGTAGCGCCGCACCACGCCGCAGCCGCCGCGATGCCTGCCCGGCCCGGCGCTGTCGGTACGGATCGCGAATTCCTCCAGCCGCACCGGAAACTTCGTCTCCATCACCTCGGCGGGGATGTTGCGGAAACCGCCGTTGACAAGGTTGATCAGCGCGCTTTCGCCATCGCTGTCGTGGCGCCCGCCCCAGCCTCCGGCGGTCGGCTCGATCGAGATCCACTGTCCGCGCCTGGGGTCAACGGAGAAGAAGCCCACGACCATGGAGTCGCCGTAATGCGCGGCGGTCGAGCGCTCTGGCATCGCTTCGCCGAGGCAGGAGATGAAAAGGTCGGCCAGAAGACCCAGCCCGGTGAAATACCATTCGCAGGCGGCAGGTTCACCGGCGTTGAACATGCAATCGTCTGGCAGCACGACCGTCATCGTCTCGAAGGAGCCGCCGGTGATCGCGCGTTCGGGCGAGATCATCGTCTTGTAGGCCAGTCGCAGCAGCGACTCCGTCTGGCTTGCGCCACAATTGACCGACCCTGCGACCGGCCCCGACGTGCCGGTCAGATCGACGATCAGGTCCTCGCCCCGGACCGTGAGCGTCAGCTTGACCTTGACCGGTTCGGTACCCACACCGTCATTGTCCAGATAACCCTCGCGGCTCCAGGTTCCGTCCTTGATCGCGGCGATGGCTTCGCGATCCATCCGGCGCGCCTGCGCGAATATGTTCTGGCAAGCGGCGCGGTAGGTCCTTGTTCCGATCTTCGACAGAAGCTGGCCAAGACGCCGCTCGCCGGTGCGGATGGCGGCGATCTGCGCGCCGAGATCGCCGATGGTGGCGCCCTCGAGCCGGGTGTTGAGCTTGAGGTGGTCGTACCACTCGCGCACCGGCTTGCCGCGCGACACGATCCGTGTCGGTCCAAGGCGCAAGCCCTCCTGATAGATGTTGGTGGACGACATGGTCGAACCGGGATCCATCGCGCCGATGTCGTTCCAATGCGCCCGCGCCGCGCCAAAACCGACCAGTTCGCCCTCGTGGAAAATGGGGCCGATGGCGGTGACATCATGCAGGTGCGTGCCCTGCATGTAGCTGTCGTTCATGATGAAGATGTCGCCTTCGTGGATATCATCGCCGTAATAGTCCTGCACATGGCGGACACAGACATCGATGGCGCCGATGAAGAGCGGCACGCCGGTGGATTGGCCCAGCATGTTGCCCCGTTCGTCCATCAAGGCAACGGCGCTGTCCTTGCCCTCGTAGATGATCGCCGAATGGGCCGAGCGCCAGAGCGAGGCGTTCATGTCTTCCGCGCAGGAAATGACGAAATTGCGGACGACTTCGGTGGTGATCGGATCTGCCTGGCTCATGCCGCATCCTCCCGGGTGAGTGTCATGTGGCCGCCCTCGATCAGCCGCGCAGTCCAGCCGGGCGGCAAGAGGGTGGTCGATGTGACTTCCTCGATGATGGCGGGGCCCGATACGCTGTCGCCTTCGCCGATGCCGTTGCGGTCAAGGATGGCGGCGGTCTGCGGCTTGCCCCCGAACCACACCTCGCGTTCGCGTCGAGGGCGCGAATTGACCCGCTCTGGCGGTGCGTTCTCGGGGCGCTCCAGCCGACCCAGCGCGGCAAGGCGGATATTGGCCATCTCGACGCGGTTCTCGGGACTGTTGTGGCCATATTGCCGCTGGTAGGCGGCGTCGAAATCGGCGCGCACCTTGTCCATGTCGATCGGCCCGTCATCAAGTGCGATTGTCAGCACGTATTCCTGCCCGTAATAGCGGAAGTCGATCGCACGCTCGAAGGCGATTTGGTCCATGGTGATGCCTTCCGCGCCAAGATGGGCACGGCCACGCTCGCGCAAGGCGTCGAAGGCGCTATCGATGGTTTCGGCCTCGATCATGTCCCAGAAGCTGTAAAGCGTTTCCTTGAAGTCATGGCGCATGTCGGTCTGCAACATCCCCCAGGCCGAGAATGCGCCGGGATGGACGGGAATGATGACTTCGGCGATCTCCAGTTCTTCGGCCAGTGCCGCCGCCTGCGACGGACCCGCCCCGCCGAAGGCCACCAGCGAGAATTCGCGCGGATCGATCCCGCGCTGAATTGTTATGGTGCGGATGGCATCGGCCATCTTCGCGTTGACGATATCGATCACGCCCTGCGCCATCTGCTCGGCATTCATGCCGAACGCGGCGCCCAGCCGCGCCAGCGCGTCCGCAGCCGCGTCCCGGTCAAGGGTCATTTCGCCGCCAGAGAAATTGGCGCCGTCCAGACGCCCCAGGACGAGGTTCGCATCGGACACGACCGGATCCGTTCCGCCGAGACCGTAGCAGACCGGGCCGGGGTTGGATCCGGCAGATTGCGGCCCGACACGCAAGGCGCCGGCTTCTTGCCAGGCGATGGATCCACCGCCCGCGCCGATCACGTGAATGTCCACAACCGACATTTGCAGGGGCAGGCCCTCCAGCTTGGCCTCGTTCGAGGTGGACGGCAGGCCATCGACCACCAGCGAGGCGTCAAAGGACGTGCCGCCCATATCAACGCAGATGAGGTTGCCGCGGCCCGTTGTGGCCGCAAGCGCCTTGCCGCCGATGGCACCGCCGACCGGACCCGAAAGCAGTGTTTGAAGCGGCGTCGCGGAGGCGGCTGCCGCCGTCATCACCCCGCCATTGGATTCCATGACGTGCAGCGCACCGCCTTCGGGCAGTCGGTCGCCCATCTCGTTTTGCAGCGTCGCGATGTAGCGCCGCACCACGGGCGCCAGATAGGCATCCGTGACCGCGGTCGATGTCCGCTCGAACTCGCGCCATTCCGGCGACACATGATGCGACAACACGATCTGCACATCGGGCAGCCGTTCGACGAGGTAATCGCGCACCGCCAGCTCATGCGCAGGGTTGTTGAAGGAGAAGAGCAGGGAAACTGCGATGGCCTCGTAGCGCTCTCGCAAGCAGGCATCCACCAGCACATCCAGATCCGACAGGCGCAGTGGCGCAAGCTCGCTGCCATCGGCCGCGATGCGACCGCCGACCGTATAGGTGTGCTCCAACGTGACAAGAGGCTCGGGCTTGTTCCAGCGGATGGAGAAGATCTCGCCGCGGTCGTTTCCCTGGATGGTGTAGACGTCGCGGAAATTCTCGTTCGTCACGAGGGCGACCTTCGAGCCGCGCCGCGTCAGAAGCGCGTTGAGCCCGACAGTCGTGCCATGCACGAAGAATGTCAGTTTGCCGTCATCCCCAAGCACCTGGTCGATCCCCTTCAGGACCGCGAGTGCCGGGTTGTCCGGCGTCGACAGGACCTTGGTTGCACCGCAGCGGCCGGTTGCAACATCCTGGTAGACGATGTCTGTAAATGTCCCGCCGATATCGGCCGACACGCGATAGCTGATAGTCACGATTTCTGATCCCTGTCCTGTGGCGGCGTGCACGATGCGCACGCCGCAGGTCTGGTGGTCGGGTTTACTGTTCCCACTCGCCAGTGAACTCGGGGTTGGCCGCAAGCACGTCGGCATCGATCATCGCCTTGATCGGTCCCGCCTCATCCATGTTGATGGCCTGGGTGACCGGCCTTCCCTCGATCGCGTTGGCGATCTGTTCCATCGCCAGCGCACCCATCGTCCTGGGGAAATAGGCCAGCGTCGAATCCCAGCGGCCTTCACGAATCGCCGAGATGGCGATGGCCGCCGCCCCGCCGCCCGACAGGTAAAGCCCTGCCGGGTCAATGCCTGCCCCTTCAAGCGCTATCTCGACGCCGACAAGATGCTGGTCGGCGTTGGACAGCACAACATCGACATCCGGGTGGGCCTGCAGGATGTCGCTCATCGCCTGCAGACTTGGATCAGGCGAGTAATACCCCTCGCCGACGGCCACGACCTCGATGTTGTCATGCGCGCCCAGGACGGCCTGGAAGGTTTCCAGGCGCAGGTTGTCGAACGGGAAGATTTGCGCCCCGATCATGATGACGACGCGGCACGGATCCCTGTCGGCGCAATACGCCACCACGGCCTCGGCCTGGCTGGTGGCGCCGGGCACCGGTGGCGAGGCGGCGGTGACGGTAATCCCCTCGACTTGCGGGTCGAGCGAGTTCAGGTCCGGGCCGATGGGGAACAAGACGGTTCCGATCGGGATGCCTTCGGCTATCACCTGCTCGAAGGCGCCGGCGATGCCCACCGAATCGTTCGGAGCCACGATCATGCCGACGTAGCGCCCCGAGGCCAGCGCATCCTCGATCTGGCTGTACTGCACGGCCGCATCGAACCGCCCATCAAGGATCTCGGTGTCGTAGCCGCGTGCAGCCGCGACCTCCTGCACACCTTCATAGGTGGCCTGGTTGAACCCGTTCTGCGACGTTGCCGCGAAATAGGCGATCGTGCCCTCGGCCGCGGCGGCGTCAGCCAAGCCGGTCACCGCTGTGCCGGCGAGCAATAGCATTCCGAACTTCCCCATCTTCGTCCTCCAGGAATTTTTTGATCCGTGATGGTTTCAGGTTGTCTATTATGCAAACTTTATGCAAGAATTTTTTCATGCAGACGCAAAATGACCCTACCGACGCCGCCAAGACCTCGCCCCCCCGCAAGAAGCGGGGCGCGCTGATGGTCCATGAAAAACTGCGCGAAGATATACAGTGGCTTCGGATCGCGCCGGGCACGGCGCTCGACGAAGTCGAACTGGCCAAGTCCTACGAGGTGTCGCGCACACCTGTCCGCGAAGCCCTTTTACTGCTTGCGAACGAAGGCTTCGTCCAGTTCCTCCAGAACAGGACGTCGATCGTCGCGCCCCTGTCCCTGCACAACCAATCAGCGTTTCTCGACACGTATCTGCTTCTGTCGCGGGGCCTGATCCGTGCCGCCGCACTGCAAGGCCAGACACGACGTGCCGATCTCGAAGCCTTCGTCGCGACCTATGAAACAGGCCTGCAGGCAGGCGACACCGAATCGGCCTTCCGCGCGCAGCTTGGCCTTTTCCGGCACATCGCGAGCCTCGCGCGCAATCGCTTCTTGTCGAAGTATTTCCTCGAAGCACAGGACGCCTCGGTCCGCATGAAGCTTCTGTACTTCTTCCCGCACCTGACCAAGGCCGAATTCAACGAGGCGGTGGCGCGGTTGAGGGCTGTTGTCGACGCCATGGCGGCACACGACGCGGAGGCTGGCGATGTCGCGGTCAGCGCGGTCATTCTCTTTGAATCCCGCGTCATCCAGAACGGCCTGGGCCCGCGCTTCGGGCACAAGATGGCGATCGATCAGGTGCAGGAGCCATGAACGTTCTCGATGATCGGCGCGCACGCGCTGCAACTTTGTTGCGCGACGCCGGGCTTGGCTGCGTCGCGTTCGTGCCGGGGCCGAACCTGCGGTATCTCACCGACGTCTCGCTGCACTTGATGGAGCGGCCGACGCTTTACGTGTTGATGGCAGACGGTGACTCGCATGCGCTGATGCCGGCCCTCGAACGTCAAAAGTGGCAGGCTGCGATGCCTCGGTGCGAGACGACATACTGGGATGACGCGGAGGGGCCTGAAGCCGGCTTCGCCGCGCTTGCGGCACGCCTTTCCGCCAGATTGCCGCTCGGGATCGAGGGGATGCGGATGCGCGCCGCCGAATACAGGGCGCTGGCCCGGCATGTGGGCGTCGCAGCCTTGACCGACGCCGATGCCGCTCTGTCCGATCTACGATTGATCAAGGACGCGGAAGAACTGGACCAGCTGCGCCGGGCCATCTCGATCAGCGAGGCGGCGTTGGGCGAAACCCTTGAGGCAGGCATTTGCGGTTGCAGCGAGCGCCAGATAGCTGCCCGTCTGAAAGCGGCGATGCTTTCCCACGGCGCAACCGGCTTCGCCTTCGATCCGATCGTGCTTGGTGGTGGCGCAGCGGCGAACCCGCATGGCGACCCGTCCGACCGAAGGCTTTCGGCGGGCGACGTCTTGCTGATGGATTTCGGCGCAAGTTACGGCACCATGCATGCCGACATCACCCGAACCGTATTCTGCGAGCATGCCACCGACGCCCACGCGGAAATCTACGAAACAGTGCTGGGTGCAAATCTGGCCGGTCGCGCGGCCGTGTGCGCCGGCGCCCCCTTGCGCGCCGTGGACGATGCCGCGTCCGGCGTTCTCGAGGCATCGCGCTTCGCCGACATGATCTTGCACAAGACCGGCCATGGGCTTGGCCGGGAGGTGCACGAGGCGCCGCCAATCCTGCGATCCAACACGGCCCCGCAGCGCACCGGCATGGTCTTCACAATCGAACCCGGGCTGTACCGGGAGGCCGAGATCGGGGTCCGCATCGAGGATGATGTCGTGGTCGTCGAAAACGGCCACGTTTGCCTGACGCAGTTCGACACAAGGATGCAGGTCATTGGATAACGGGACTGCCCCACTTGCGCGCTTCGCCCGCACCGTCCGGAGCGATGGCTGGACCAACCTGTTCCCCGCTCTGGAGGAGCTTTGCCAGGCCTGTATCGGCCACAAGCTTTTCTCGGTGTCCGAGTTCCGACTGACCGGCCCGGAAAGCGGCGTCGCGGCGCGTATATACACGAGCGATTCAAGGAACTACCCGTTGTCGGGACTGAAGGAGATCGTTCCGAACCGCTGGACCGGGCGCGTGATCCGCGAGCGCGAGGTTTTTGTCGCGAACTCTGTCGAGGGATTTTCGGACGTCTTCCCCGACCACGAGATGATTGCCGCGCTCGGTCTTGGGTCCGTGATAAACCTGCCCGTGGTGCTGGGCGGAGAGTTCATCGGAACGGTCAACCTGCTTCACGCCCCGGGACATTACATCGACGACCGCCTCGCCAAGCTCGACCAACTGGCGCTGCCTGCCGTGTTGAGTTTCGCCATTGACATAGACGCGAAACCTTAGGCGCCAATTCGACATGGTCCGCATCCTGCGCGTCCCGGGCATTCGTGCCGGGCGCAGCGAACGACCGTTCCCCGCCTTGGCCGTCATCCCGAAGCGGTCTGCCGGTGCCCGAGTCGTTATTCCCGGATTCACATGCGGGCACGCTACGCACCATGACTTTAGCGGTGCGATCCCGAGCAAACGGACGCAGCGCTAAGTCATTCATGGTATTTAGAAAATTGGTTGCGGGAGTAGGATTTGAACCTACGACCTTCAGGTTATGAGGGTTACTCCTTGCACTCAAAAAGTCTTGTTAACTCCAAGACTTATGCCAATGTTGGACACGAAACGTCGGCGTCGTGTCGCACGGAAGATCCGCAAACCCATGGGAACAAACAGTAATCCGATCAGGCGAGCGGCTTCGCCTCGATAATAGCCTTTTGGTGAAGCAACAATCTGAAGCATACAACCGCAGATGCCCGATTTGAGGGATTGTGGCCGCAGCCCTTCTCAACAGCCCCCGTATCGCTTACGGTTCTGCTGAAAACTCATCGAGACAAAGGGCGATCTGTGAAAATATTCTTGGGATATCCATCGGAACGTCTTGAGGCGGCTAAAGAGGTTTGTGGCTTTCTGAGAACCCTCAATGACAACGTCTGGTTCGACAAAGAATCTCTGACCGGTGGCGACGATTGGGACCGTGAAAGAGCCACCGCACAGCAAGATGCCGATTTCGTTGTCCACTTGATATCTACCGAGGTATTTTCGCGGCCGGGCGTCGTGAACCGTGAAATCAAGCAGACACTTAAACTCGTCGACGACCAACCGATTGGCGCGACATACGTCGTTTTTATTCGCCTTGACGACCTGCGGATGCCGGTTGAGCTGATCCGATTTCAATACATCGACCACTTCCAGGAGGCATGGCGCGACCAACTCGCGCATGCCGTCACGAAGCGTTTAAGACAACTTGGCGGCACCGTCCTTCGGATTGCTCCCGAAAGAACGACGACGGTGAAGGAAGACCCGCGTGACGCTAGTGGTGAGGCGCGGCCCTCGCATGTCGAATCGTCTGTATCAACGGAGCACTTTCTGGTCTCCGCTGATTACCTTCAGTACCCTGGTGGCAACGTCTACTGGGATTTTGTCAACGCACGTCTGACTACTGAAGCACTGGGCGGGTTTGTTGGTGCGGTTGCCGAATTCAAGCTAATGGACGAGCAAGAAAAAGAACGGGCCGTAGAATACAACGCACCACATGAGTGGGGTTTAAACATGCAGGAATTTTTTCGGCGTGGGGAGTTTCTGTCGGTTCGGTCTTCCGTATATTGGTACTCGGGCGGCGCGCACCCAAACCATGGGGTTACTACGCTTAACTTTCTCGGGCCCGACTATGGCCTTTGCTCAATCAATGATCTGCTAGGGCATGATGCAGACAATGCCTTTCGGCTACTTGAGTATTGCAAGAAAGTCCTTCTCGCGATGTTCGATGGCGAAGGTCTAGAGGACTTCATCACGCACTCATTTGAGGATCGGAAACACACTTGGGGCCTCGCCTCGCAATTCAGTTTCGACGACCGAGGCCTGACGATGAATTTCAGTCCCTATGGAGTTCTGCCCTACGCTTTTGGCTCGCACGAAGTCTTCGTCCCGTGGCGCTTCGTGGCTCCGCTATTGGACAAAAAATATGAAGGGCTCGAAGATGAGTTTTTTGAGCAACGTTTGAAATAGAACTGCCCGCATTTGGCTATTCGCGGCAACATTCGTTTTTGCCACGGTGAATGTCCGTGGCAAAGCGCAACATGACCCAAGCAAGGCGCATATGCTCACCATTGGGAATCCTGTATGAGGCGCAAATACTTGTTATCCCAGCAGCTTCGCCTCGACCATGGCCATGGCCTTCTGGTGGTCGGGCGAAGGGAACAGGTGGCCGTAGCGTTCCATGGTCATCTGGATCGAGGAGTGGCCAGCGAAGGTCATAATCTCCTTGATCGAGAAGCCCTGCTCGATCCAGAGCGACACACCCATGAGGATGCAGAAGTGATCGCTGCCACTGTCGCGGGCCTGCCCGATAGCCTTGGCGGCAAGCGCATGGCGATCCGTGTCGCCGAACTCGCGCGCGCTGGGCTGACGCCGGACTGGATGCCCGGTGCGGTGCCGCGCGTCGTCCCGGTTGACACCAGGCGCAACCAGCATGGCGAGCGCGCCGCCACCATCGTCGTGGGCACCGAGCGCGTGCTCTCACGCGGCAAGTGGCGCACGGTCGAG
>Ga0100391_1005128_pt1 | contig 12304 bp, 7 predicted proteins | sample CryGeymeta201515_FD_81541 | JGI IMG/M metagenome (GOLD analysis project Ga0100391, IMG submission 81541) | Groundwater microbial communities from Crystal Geyser aquifers in Utah, USA - Crystal Geyser metaG 2015-15 | ecosystem: Environmental > Aquatic > Deep subsurface > Groundwater | place: USA...
GAGAAAAATATTATGGAACTGTGGCACGGGCTTCTCCGTACCGTCTGGAAAACGGATTGTGCCTGCATTGCGCTCGTAGCGGGCAGCACGAAAAAGCTGTTCGCTACTGCTTACCGACCATTTTTCAAATGCTTGATCTACTTGAACAAGGCCTGTCCGCACAAGATCGTTGGACTTGCTGAAGTTAATTTTTATTTCGTCTTTAAACTTGACGATTACTTCGCCTGGCTTGTACTTGAGGTCTAAAGCCAGATTTTGGGCTTCATAACCGGGCTGAGCGAATGCACTAAGCATTGTTCCCATCAGAAGCAAACAGATTAATAAAGTATTTTTCATCGCAAAATTTATTGGTAATGGATAAGCATATTTCAAATCAATATTAATGCTACTGAGATTATGTGATATTCTGCACATGATTCATCTTTCATAAGTTTTAACAAATATTAACAATATTATTAATGTTTGCATATTCATTTATTCATCGGGCTATATTTCAGATAAACGGACATACTGAACAATGATCGAGGTGGCATTAACATACATTTAGTTCAATATCATTTTCTTCACTTTACGATAATTCATCATACCGGTTTTGTTTTTGGGCAGGTATGCGATATTAACATAATGCAAGCCCCTGGCAAGCTGCCCTTTAATATTGAGCTGCATAGTGTAGTTTCCTTTCATCAGGTCTTTTTCCAATCGTTGGTAAACTACCTGCCCCAAAGTATTGTATATGATGATCTCTAAATCAGATTGTTCTGGCAAAAACATCTCCAGCGTGATGTCACCATAACTCGGGTTAGGATAAAGCTCAAAATTATACCGATAATCCTCCGGTAATTGCATGGCATCTTTATAAACAGGGACATAATCACCTTGCAGGTTACCAGCAAACAGCTCGCCCCAATTCAGTGTTCCAGGATGATTGGTTATTTCAAACAAATTGATTTTTCCCTCAGGAATGGCTTTGTTGTCCATGCTGAAGACCAATCCTGTTAACGTATCGTCATGAATGCGTTTGATAAACTCAAAACCAGGTAATAGATTTCTAAGTTCCAGCTTTTCAATTTCAGGGCTAATCAACTGAAACTGAAATCCACTCAGCGTACCATCGCTTTTCAAACTTATCTCTTTGGGTTCCAGATAAGCATAAGCGGGCGTGCTGAATAAGGCTTGTTTCTTTTCCCCCATGATGATATTGACCACACTAATGATGTCGAGCAGGTTGATTTGCTCATCGCCATTTACATCAGCAGCTTCGAAGATAAAGGGCTGTGGGTTGTTGTTGAGGATATAGGACACAATATCTATTATATCGAGGAGGTTTACTATCAGGTCGCCGTTGGCGTCGCCTATGGAAGCTGTAAAGGGAATGGCTGCCACCACTTTTGAAGAGTCGGTTTCAGAAAAGTTTGTTCTCAAAATTTTAAAGTAATAAAAATACTTTTTATTGTGTGTTACTGCATAGTCGGTGTAAAGAGTGTCAATTATCAATGTTGGATTGATCAATATTGGGGAAGACAATGTAGAATCATTAATCTGTTCCATCCGGTACATATTATACCCAAGCCCGTCATCAAGATCATTATTGTTCCATTCAAGTGACACTTTTCCCAACCCAGGTGTTGCCATAAATAGATTTGAGGCAGAACTTGCTGCACTAATTCGAAATTTAAAGCGTTGGTTTTCTAGTGGAACCTCCCATCCCCAGTCTGCATCTTGTATTCCTCCTGCTACTCTTATTGTATTTAAACCATCTGCATTAGTAAGATTAATCGTTTTATATACCGTAAAAACAAGTCCATCATCCGACCAACTTGGATTCTCATCCACTGCTGTAGAAATGTAAGGAAATAATCCACCAAAACTTACTTCGGGATTAACAGATTGTTTCATAGGGCGGTTAAAATAAACATCAAAACGCTGTTGCCCCACACCAACAGGCTCAACAATCGTGTCTTGCGCATCCAAACCATTCACAAGGACTTTCCATACATGAGCATGACATGAATCAGACGGTGCATCTAATTTAGGTTCAAGTATAGCATAAGGCAACCCAGCATCATTTATGAAGTCATAATATTTAGGCCTAATAATGTCTTGATTTGAACTACCCCAAAACTGTTCTGAAACAGTAATATAGTTCTCCGAACCGTCTGCCCTTACAAAATATGAATTTATAGAATTGTTAATAAAGGAGTTTTTTATTACTCTATTTTGATTGTCATTAAGCCTGAATAAAAAAGTAGGATATTGCAGATAAATGCCAGGATTAGTCGGATAACTCCAATAATAATAGCTAGTTAATTTATTAAAAACATTGTATTTAGAATAAGAAAAATATGGATTTGGAATACGCTCTCCCAAAGTAATTAAATCACTAAAAACTGACTCATAAAATTTTCCTTGTAAATTATTACCACCACTCATTACATCATCAAAAAAACACCTGTATACTGAATCGCTGTGAAAATTATTCATGGGCAGCCATACATTTGTAAAACGGGTATTTGTAATTGTGGAGGCATCTAGCCTTGTTATGTTCTTGATATGACAATTATCAATATTATTGATATTTAGATATCCTCCTTTTACATCAATATCAGCATATTTATATATTGCATTACCTCCTATTATTCCATTCATAGTAATTCTGTTTTCAGCTGTTCCTTCAGCAAAAACAAGTCCCCTGTTGTCAACTCCTGCAAGAATTTCCACATCAGTTCCAGGGAGTATCGTGAGCGTAACACCCTCAGATATACGAAGGCTACTGGATATTAACCATTTTTTATCGGGAGTAAAAACAGTATCCTGAAGCAATATGCCTGAAACTTCTGTTCCATTTAAGATTCTGAAAGATATTTCTTGTTCAAATATTATTTCATCATTCAGATTTCCCATAGTGACATGAAGAGATACAATAGTATTATTGTAACAATCTTCAAGAATTTTTATCTTAAATGGATTATCGTCATTTCGAAGTGTCCTAAATACGCCTATACTTCCAAAAAAAACAGAGTCTGTCAAAACAGAAAAATTAATCGTGTCTTCTATGTAATTATGCCTAATTTTTGCATATACGCTATCTGCTGGTGATCCTGAGTTTCTTATTTCGAAAATATAATCTAAAACTTCACCTGCATCTGCATGCCCATCATTATCACAATTGCTACAAGTATCATAATATTCAGCTTTTAACACATCGAGGTAATAGGTTTTGTCCAAATTATTAATAGCTTTATTAACATCGATAAAGTTATTAGAAGAATATATTAAGTCGCTGTACAGCTCCTCTAGTTCTTTATCAGGATGCAAAGAGCGATACAACGCAAGAGCACCTGATATCATAGGTGATGCCATGGATGTGCCTGCGTATATCCTATAATTCCCATTAGGAGTAGTGCTTAAAACGCGGCCATACGATTTTAGTTCGTAATTTAATCCCTCATCCATATTTGAATAAACTGGTCCATCAGGGTCATAATTCGAATAAGCCCCATCGGCCTGGACACCAAAAACAAATGGCAGTGCTGCCGGATAAAAAATAGAAGGAAAACCAGTTGGCAGTACTCCGTATATACTAAATGCATCATTCCCAGCAGCTGCATTTATCAGAATATTGTTTGATAGGGCCTGGCTTAGAATATTTTCAAGTGTAAGAGATCGAGAATAACTTCCTAAACTAAGATTAATAATAGTTGCGCCATTATTAATAGCATAATCAACACCTAATGAGATTTGTGCAATATTACCAGTACCTGACGAAGACATAACCTTTATGGGCATAATGCGGGCTCCCCAACTTATACCAGCGATCCCAACACCGTTATTTGTTTCCGCTGCAGCAATACCCGCCACGTGGGTTCCGTGGCTGTTATCGTCCATGGGGTTGTTGCGGTTATTTATAAAATCCCAACCACGGATGTCGTCCACAAAACCGTTGCCGTCGCTATCCTGCCCGTTCAAAGTTTCATTGGTGTTGGTCCATATTTTGTTTACCAGGTCGGGGTGGTTCCAGTCCACGCCTGTATCCAGTATGGCAATCACCTGCGTGGTGTCGCCGGTAGATTGCTCCCAGGCCAGGTCAGCATTGATGGCTTGTATCCACCATTGCTGGTCGTAAAAGGGATCATTGGGAACAATGGCTTCCCTACTACCGCGCTGATCCATGCTTGTATTTTGCTGCGGTAGATACATGGCTGACAGGTCTTCAGCTGTGAGCTCAGGCGAGAGCGCTTCATGGCCTGTAAGGCTGTAAATAAAATTGGGCTCAGCGTAGATAATATTTTTTTCTTCCTTCAGCGCTTCGATCAGGTCAAACATTTTGTAGTCCTCGCCGGCAAACTTCAAATGATAGATATTATGCAGGCTGGGCCGCTCAAACTCCATACCTGTGAAGGTGCGCAGCATTTGCTTTTCCTGCAGGGGTTTGGCGCCGGGAATGAGTTGCTTGGCTTCAACCACCTCATAGGTGTTAAAGATGGCATCAATAGCTGCTATGCCAGTTTGTGCCTTACCATCGCTTTTAAAAATAGTTACTTCCACATCATCCTGAAATCGAATAAGCAGCTCGCCTGGCTCATAGTGCATTTGCGCCATGCGCGGGTCTTGCCGCATCACGGAATCGGGGTGGAGATCGGGGAACTGCTGATTTTGGGCATAAATAACACTAAAAAACAAAAAAACTAAGAGGGTAACAAAGGCCTTTTTCATGGGGTTATGGATTTTATATTAAAATTAATTGGCTGTATTTAAAACAATGCAGAAATAAGGGCATCCATGAAGTCCGTTTAATTCTGAATTGGTTATGTTTCTGACATGAATGTTAAGTAAAAGCAAAACGTTGGTATTAGATGCTTGTCTCAACGCTACATAAAAATCACCTAGGCACTTGAAAAAGTACTTGAATGTGGGACAACTATTCAGCAAATTATACATTGCTGTTAAGGCTTTAACTTGATTTCGCCCCCACAAAATCAAGGGTAAAACATTTTTTGAACTAAAACAGGTTCAGGTTGATATTGCCTATAAAATTAAAGGAAGTTTTGATAAGTTTAACAGCAAAAATTAATTTTTTTTTAGACTAATTCTAAATAAAGCACAGAACCCTTATGAATACAGTCAAGTCAAGATCCTAAAAATATTCAGTCACATTAGAAAAAACTTTAAACCCAGCTCTTAATTGAGGAATTTAGTGAAAATTTGAGCATCGAGATTTAAAGCTCTACCAATGAAGTTGCCTGAATGGCGTTAACTTTTTCCTTAGCTATTGGCTCTTAGCTTTTGGCTATTGGCATGTATTTACATTTAAACCAACGTTTTCGTTTGTTGTTCTTGAAACGTAACAATTAAAACTATGAATATAATAACAACCATAACAAATCCCCTTCCCTGCGCACACCCAGAAACCCCTGAGAGGGGTCAGCCCGCATCGGCATTGGTAGCTGTTGGCGGTAGCATGAACCCAGGCAGGGGTTCTGCTATAAAATTATCGGGAATTGTTTGGCGTTGGCATTAGCTCGATTTCAATTTAATCAGCACTTTCATTTTTAAATACATACGCTCCTCAAGACTCTTGCTCACACTCACACTTCTTTTATTATGGCTTATGGCAACCCTGCGCACACCCCGAAGCCCTGAGAGGGGTCAGCCCGCGACGGCTTCAATTCCTCTTGCTCATTACTCACACTTCTTTTAATATGGCTTTTGGCAACCCTGCGCACACCCAGAAACCCCTGAGAGGGGTCTGCCCGCAACGGCTTCAATTCCTCTTGCTCATTACTCACACTTCTTTTATTATGGCTTTTGGCAACCCTGCGCACACCCAAAAACCCCTGAGAGGGGTCAGCCCGCATCGGCTTCAATTCCTCTTGCTCATTACTCACACTTCTTATATTATGGCTTTTGGCAACCCTGCGCACACCCAGAAACCCCTGAGAGGGGTCTGCCCGCATCGGCTTCAATTCCTCTTGCTCATTACTCACACTTCTTTTATTATGGCTTTTGGCTGTTGGCTTTTTGCTTTTGATTCGCATTGACTTAAGCAACAGATCCTCAAACTTGTCGGGCGTCCAGCGGGAGACATATCTTCAAATAGTCAAATCCTGAATCTTTGAATCCTGAATCCTGAATTTTAAATCTTTGAATCCCTACCCCCCAATATTACTAAACTGATTCAGGTGATTGATGGAGCCACAGGCAGGTTTGTTTTGGATGGCTTGTCGGTAGGCTTTTTCCACGCCAAGCTCGCGCACATTGTAACTCAGATCGGTAAACAAACAAGGTTTCAGGTCGCCGTTGGCCGTGAGGCGCATGCGGTTGCAGCTGGCACAATGTCCGCCATCGCCGCCTTCTACCACAGAAAACTGCCCGGTTTCGAGATTCATCTCCTTGATAAAACGTACTTGCAAACCATTGGCATCGGCGAAGGCCTTTACAGCCCGGGCATCTGGTTCGTTATGATTGTTTTTGATCACGCAATTAAGCTTGATGGGCGTTAAACCGGCTTCCTGTGCAGCTGCTATTCCCTTAAAAACAGCCTCAACATCGCCGAGTCGCGTGATCCATTTGAATTTTTCAGGATCAACAGTATCCAGACTGATATTCACACGCTTCAATCCGGCAGCGGCCAGCTGTTGTGCAAATTTTGGCAACAAAATACCATTGGTTGTCATGCCAAAATCTTTCAGGCCGGGTAGTTTGGCAAGCTGTGCCACCAAGTCCACAATTCCTTTTCGTACCAAGGGTTCTCCGCCCGTGATGCGTATCTTGTTTACCCCATGTGCCACTGCATAACTTGCTACTTCCAGGATTTCTTCAAAACTCAGAATCTTTTCGTGTGGCAGCGGTTTCACGCCCTCTTCGGGCATGCAGTAGCGGCAACGCAGGTTACAGCGGTCTGTTACCGAAATCCGCAGGTAAGTGATCTTGCGGTTAAATGAATCGTACATGCACCTTTTCTCCTTTGAGCATATCAGTTGTCCCTATGGGCACTTCAAAAAGCACATTGGCCGCCGAAAGCGCATTGATATGTGCCGAGCCATGATAGCCAACCGGATTCACACCATTTTCATCCAGGATTGCCGGAATAAAAGCCAGGCGTGCCGAACGTTTGCGTTTGTAATCCACAGCCAGTGGGAATTCAAAACGAATGGCCATGTAAGCATAGCCCATCAAACGGTAAATCATGGGTTTAGCCAGCAACTCAAAAATATTAAAGGATGAAATCGGATTACCCGGCAATGCCATCACAAACTTATCTCCCGACCTCCCGAAAACAGTGGGTTTACCAGGCTGCACAGCAATCGTCTGGAATTTGATATCAAAATTCAGCTTTTGCAAAACTGCCGGAATAAAATCAAACTCACCCATAGAAATCCCTCCCGAAAGCAAGATCACATCCGACCATTTATAGGCTTCTCGAATCATCCGCTCGGAATCGGCAGCGGTGTCGGGTATGATGCCACCATAGCGCACTTCACAACCCATGCGACTGGCTTGATTGACCAGCTGAATTCCGTTGCTGTTGCGTATTTTCCCTTGTTCGGGTTGCAGATCAGGTTCTACCAATTCGTCGCCCGTACTAAAAACGGTGACACGTGCTTTTCGATAAACGGCTATTTCAGCGGCACCTACAGCAGCCATCACCGCCTGATGTTGCGGTGCGATTAGTGTATTGGATTCCAGCACGACTTCACCTGATTGGATATCTTCGGCTTTATAGGCAATATTATTTTTGGTTTTCGGGTTCAGGATTTTGACTTTCCCATCCTGTAAAAGCTCGGTTTCTTCCACCATTACCACGCAATCAGCGCCTTGGGGCAACATGGCACCTGTCATAATTTTTGCGCATTTACCTTCGACAACAATCTTTTGCGGAACAGTGCCGGCAGCGATGGTTTCAATAATATCCAAAGGTTTTTCAAGATCGGCTCTGCGACAGGCAAAGCCATCCACGGCAGCTTTATCGAAGGGAGGCATATTGATATCACTCACAACAGCCTGAGCTAACACCCTGCCAAGGCTTTCTTTCAGAGGTGTTTTCTCTTTACCAAGCGTTGGAATGGCCTTCGTTACTTCATCAAGTGCTTGTTCGAATGTGATCATGAACTTTTTTTTTGCAAAAGTACATCAAATCCAAAAACCTGTGATTTGGACAAAGGCTATGGTTGACAGAAACGAGGCAAGAGAAGCTAATTTTTAATTAACTTACCAAAAGAAACACCAGCTGAATTACTTAACCTTAAAATATAGACACCTGGGTGAAGATCAGTGATGTTTAATTCAATCACCTCTGCTGTTGACAGCTGTTTTTTTAGAACCGTTTTTCCAGATAATGTGAATACTTCCAGCTTAGCCGAATTACCCATTTTTGATGGTATTTCAACATGCACCACATGATTTGCGGGATTTGGTGTTATCCTTAATTCCTGAATATATTCTATTGATGAAAAACCCGGCAATACTTCAGCCGAGCCATTAAAAAACTCCAAACCGCCGCTGTAGTTTCCTACGATTAATCCATGTTTTCCTTCTTCATTTGGCGGGAGCACTTCAACTGAAGTGCGCATTCCGCGGTCACTTTCTGCTGCCGGAAAACCAAACAACTCCTCAAAACGTTCTGAAGCCTGAAAAACACCATCAAGATTCCCGTCGATATCCTCAAAAAGATACAGCTTGCCCTGCTCCGAGCCTACCAGCAGCATGGTTTCATCTTCAGCAGTCCTGAAAAACTTTGGTGTGCTGTAGCCATCATACGAAAGGTTGAAATCAGTTACATTTACTTCACCCAGAAAATCTGTGACCGGATTAAAAATAATACCAATGGTCGTCTCGCTTCCTGCGTAAAAGCTGATTGTTCCATCTTTTTTCCCGATGATCAGATCCAATATTCCATCCCTGTCGAGGTCGAAAAGCTGAGGAGCCGAATGACTGCCCACATCTATCTGAAAATAACTTTCAGCTGCTTCCCAGAATGTCCCGTCAGCTTGTTGTTGCAAGTAAATGATAGTGCCCAGCTCATTGCCTACCAGCAAATCCATCAGGCCATCAAAATTTATATCAGCTGCAGCCGGCACCAGACCTTTCAGGTTGCGCGAAAAAAGCCCTCCCAAATCCGATCCTACAAGTTCATAAACAGCATTTTCTGCTGTTCCTGCCTGCTTGAAATACTGTATTTGCGATCGCTGCCGCGAAAACAAAGTGCCGTCCACATACCACGAAAACTGATAACTTCCCCAGTTGCCCACCAACAAATCTTTCAGTCCATTTCCATCCATATCAGCCAGCAAAGGATAAGCTCCTGAGCCAAAATCCAGCATTTCTTCTTGCAGAAAATCCTTCTGATGCAGTCTGAAATCGGGTTCGTTTTCCGTGCCTTCATTCAGGTAAAGCCAAACATTATTCACATTTTCCGTCACTTCATAATTGGGATCAAAAGGTGAAACGAGCATATCTGTCAGGCCGTCATTATTGATATCCGTAAAATATGGCAGCGGCATCGAAAATAACCTCACGGGAGTACTATAAGCTGGAAATGCCGTATCCTGATGAATCATAAAAGCCTGATCCACAGTTCCGCCATTGGTAAACATCGTTATACCCGGATAATCCACATCGGCAAGCATCAGTTCGGGCAAGCCGTCGTTGTTGAGGTCTTTTACGCCAAATGTCGCCCCACGATGCCGGTTCATCCTTCCCTTTGCTAAACTGCTTTGTTTGAATAAACAAGTGTCCAGGTACATCTCATTATTTTCCTCATTTTCGGCTACGCGTCCCCAGCAAAAATCAGTGCGTTCATAAATAAGGGAGTCAGCATGTCCGTATAGCTCCATCGAACGGTTGGTGTGCAACTCGATGAAAGTACCCAACGACCAAAAGCTTAACAAATCGAGATCGCCATCATTATCCACATCATACAAGGCCGGATAATCGGCATTAGTTGCCAAAATGTTCACATATCCTCCGCCTTGAAGTGAAGTGAGATAAGGATCCACAACCAGCTCAAATCGTGGAGGATAAGTCCCCAAATGGCGATAAACTTTGATACCTGCCCATCCTTTGGAGTAGGTAAAAATATCTTCTAAACCATCACCATTGTAATCGGTAAAAATCACCCATTCATGAAAATCAGGAAATGCTGCCACAAATTCCGGTGCCGGTAAATAATTTATTGCTCCCGGTTCACTTGCATTAAGGTAAGTAAGCAAACGGTTTCCCCTGCGATCAAAAACAATTAAATCCTGCATCCCATCACCATCCAAATCCATACGGCCAAACTGACAGGCATCAAGCCCGCCAGCCCAGGGATTAAGCAGCTCATCTCCCAATTGATTTTTAACGCTATACTGAGCAAAAAGTGAGGTGGAAAATAAAAAAGTAATTAGCAGGACAAGCAAAAAACCGATTCGTCTCATTTCGTTTTAATTTGAAAATCAAAATTAATCATAAAACACGAACCGGTTTTTGAAAGCATGACGTTCATCAGCAGAAAAATCAATAATTTCGCAGCAAAGCAAATGATTATGCCCCGAATAATGATTATCGACGACGAACCAAGCATCCGCCGCACCTTGCGTGAGATTCTGGAATATGAAAAATATCAGGTAGAAGATGCCGAAACAGGGATGGAAGGCCTGCAAAAGATCAAAGAACAGGATTTTGATGTGATCCTTTGCGACATCAAAATGCCTGAAATGGATGGCATTGAAACACTTGAAGGTATCCGTCAAATCACAGATTGTCCGGTGATCATGATTTCAGGTCATGGCACTATCGAAACCGCTGTTGAGGCGATCAAAAAAGGTGCTTATGATTATATCGCCAAGCCACCGGATTTGAACCGGCTACTCATCACCATCAAAAATGCCCTGGACAAATCGCAGCTCATCACCGAAACAAAGGCCCTGAAGAAAGCCGTGAGCAAACAAAACCAAATGGTAGGGCAATCCGCTCCGATGGACGAAATTCGTGAGATGATTCAAAAAGTAGCTCCAACAGCTGCACGGGTGCTGGTCAGTGGCGAAAACGGAACAGGCAAAGAACTCGTGGCCAGACAGCTGCACGAGCTAAGCAGCCGTGCCCACGCACCCTTTATCGAAGTGAATTGTGCTGCCATCCCTTCTGAACTAATTGAAAGCCAGCTTTTCGGCCACGAAAAAGGCGCTTTTACCTCCGCTATCAAACAACGTAAAGGAGATTTTGAGCTGGCGCATGGCGGCACCCTCTTTCTGGATGAAATAGGCGATATGAGTCTTTCGGCTCAGGCTAAGGTATTGAGGGCTTTGCAGGAAAACAAGATCACCCGTGTGGGTGGCGAAAAGGAAATCCCCGTTGATGTTAGGATCATTGCAGCCACCAACAAAAACCTCAAAGAAGAAATAAATAAAGGCCGCTTTCGTGAAGACCTCTATCACCGCATCAGCGTAATTGTAATAAACGTTCCCCCATTGCGGGAGCGCGTGGATGATATTCCGCTTCTTGTGCAGCATTTTATTGAACTGAGCTGTGCCAAAATGGGCAAACCTATGCCAGAACTCACTGAAGATGCCATGACTGAAATGCAACAATACCAATGGACAGGCAATATCAGAGAACTGAACAATGCTGTGGAACGCCTGGTAATACTGGGCGGCTCACCAATCACCGCAAAAACCGTAAAACAATTTGCACGTCCGTTAAATGATTGACAAAGGATAAAATAATACCTATCTTTGCCGCCCTTTTCGGCAAGATTTTTGCGGAGAAGGTTATGATAATCATTTTGGGGCTGACCGGTTTTGACAGCAAGATGAATGGTTATGTAAGCATGCCGAGCCTTGCGATGACGCTCGTAAATCTTGATCGCACAACACAATTGGCGAAACTAACTACGCTCTCGCAGCGTAATCGAAGTACAGTAGATTACAGCTTCATCCCTTTGCAAGGCATTGGGACGAGACATCCCGCAGGTGGACATGCCTGATTCCGGCCTGATCACGGGGTGCTAATCAAACTCAGGATAGTCTTGCAATTGCTTCGCTTGCAAGGCGAAACAACAGAAGATAAGTGGTTGATCAGGAGGTCTGTATCCTTACAACCAACGAAAACCAAGAGCAGACTAAGCATGTAGAAAGCTTAATAATTCCTTGTTTGGACCAGGGTTCGACTCCCTGCAGCTCCACAAAACAGCAAGAGCAAGAGCCTTGAGCAAGAGGGATTTCCCTGTATGCTCAAGACTCACACTCACACTTCTTAAATCCCTGAGGATAAAAACCAGCCAATCTGTCATATGTTTGATTTTGAAAAACTTGATGTTTATCACAAA
>Ga0100391_1005150_pt1 | contig 12269 bp, 8 predicted proteins | sample CryGeymeta201515_FD_81541 | JGI IMG/M metagenome (GOLD analysis project Ga0100391, IMG submission 81541) | Groundwater microbial communities from Crystal Geyser aquifers in Utah, USA - Crystal Geyser metaG 2015-15 | ecosystem: Environmental > Aquatic > Deep subsurface > Groundwater | place: USA...
TCAATTAGGAGAGTTTAGAAAAATATTTAGGAGATTTTTAGGAGAGTTTAATTAGGAGATTTTATGAGACATTAGGAGAGTTTTTTTTTCAATTAGGAGATTTTTTTTTCAATTAGGAGAGTTTTTTTATGTAAAGCTAGATATTAACTAGAGGAATTAGGAGATTTTATTTTTCATTTAGAAGAGTTTTTTTTTATTAATCAGGAGAGCTTAGTCAACAGTACTAGCAGCGTTTCCCCATATTTAGGAGAGTTTTAGGAGATTTAAATGAAAAAAATAGGAGACTTTTAAAAGTCTCCTAATTAGGAGATTTTCAATTAAAGGTTCTTACTACCTGTTCTTCCTGGTAATCATTGGCTGTTATTTCCCGCAGCAGATGTGAGATCTACCAGGTACCAGGTACAGTACTGTACCTGGTAGAAATGGGACAACACGACAGGTGACGTTGCTCTGATGACACATAAGGTTCTTCAGTCTACTGTTGAGTAACATTTGTTACCAGGGTACCACTAGTTTACGCAGTCGTATTTTACTACTAGGTTGCAATTGCGTTTTAGAGGCCCATGTTTATCGTGACATTGTAGTAAAAGTGGACTACTCCGAGTACGGTAGCGCAGTGTAGTGGTACTACTACTAGTACTAGTACTAGTAATAGTCTTGTAGTAGGTCTAGCTAGTACACCCAAGTACGAAAAGAGAAGAAAAAGTAATAATAATAATAATACAGCAAATAATTGAATGCTTTGATTTTTATTCGATGAACTTTCGTACTACTACCAGGGTAGTACCTGGTACCTACTCTAGTAGCAGGTACCTGGTACCTAGAGCACCACTCAGAACATCTCTGGCTACGACTGCTATCTAACGTACTACTGGTACCATATTACTACCACTACTAGTACCATAGTAAGTAGTAATACAACATACAACGTAGAAATACAGATATAACCTGCCTGGTTGTCTGTCTGTGGGAAAGACCGACTGCTGTCTGTGGGGATTTACTACTAGCAAGTAGTATGTCAGACCAAGAGATATAGATATCATATTATATATTATATGGCCAACAGCAAACAGCAATAGTAATGCTGCGACATGCGACTGCCTCCGAGATGGAGATAACGAATACCGGTTCAGGTTCCATTTCCACTTCTGCTTTTATCATCACAGGAGGAGAAGGTGTTCATGTTACTACTGGTACTCCACCGGACACATCAGCGCCTGCTGTAAAGCTACAAACGAAGACGGCAAGTGCAAGTGCAAGTGCAAGTAATAGTACTACTGCTGATGAAGAATTGGAGACGACATTGTCTAACATAATAGGGCCAACACAACAAGCAGCAGTAGCCCCCTTTCAAGAACATCTCAACAACAGCAACAATAACAGTAGTAGTAGTAGTAGTAGTAGTAATAATAACAGTAACAGCGTGACTGAGGAGGAAGAACAGGAAGAGATGACGATGGTAGTGTCTGCGTCGAGGGATGCACAAACATGTGTGTCCAGTATCACCTTTCCTCCCCTACTACCCGAGGTCTTGTATCCTTCTGCTGAGAGACTATTGGCACGCATGGAACAACAGCAGCAGCAGCAGCAGCAGCAGCAGCACCCACAGCTACTAACAATACCAGCTCTCAGCAATACTACTTCTACTACTCATTTTGCACCAGTAGCTCCCGGAGAAGAAATCGGTGCTACAGAGAAAGTAGCTGGTGCTACTAGTAGTAAGAGTAATGGTGTTGGCGGTGGTAGCAGTAGCGAGAACCAAACTTTAGGTCCTTTGGAAGGTCGAATTTACACCAAAAAGGAATCCAAAAATGACACTCATAGTCAAGGCAATATGGATGAAACCGTACAAAATACATTACAGAATTTACAACAACAAGAACAGCAGCTGCTGCTGGTGTTGGAACAAAGCCAAACGCAGCCGGGTGCCTTTCAAGTTAACAGCAATGCCAATCAGGACGACATTGACCACAATAACGACAATACTATCATTCGTAGGAGTACTACTAGTACTAGTAGTAGAACAAATGTGGATCCGGAAAACAATGATTTACAGCATCCTTCTTCTTGGTCGGAGGCAGAGAATGTTGATACAGAATCTGTTGTCCCGATTCCAACGGCTCTCCAAATCAGTAGTAGTACCACTAGCAGTGTCGGACCACCAGATGATTTGCCAGTGGCAATCGAATCCGAAAACAACAGGAGCAGAAAACAACAACAGTGTTGTTTACTTTGTCACAGACCAGCATGTACTATTGTGCTGCTTCTGCTTCTGTTTGTTGTAATTTTTGCTGTTGTTGTCTTCATCACTGCATTTTTCATCCATGACAACGACCAACGCCAACACCAACACCAACAAGAGGATAGAACCTAAGTCTACCGACAACAACTGGAACGACTCATGGGTACCAACTTGACAAGTCAAAGTCAATTAAGGGCATTGGATTGGATTGCGAACCAGGATAATCGATATTTGTTACCCACCAACGATGACAACAACGCTGTGGAACTCCTGCAACGATTTTTGGTTGTTGATTTTTATTTTTCCACTTCACTGGATCATCCTTGGACGGATTGCAATCCAATCGACGACGACAATAAGACAAACAATGACAACATTTCCAACGTCACGTCGACGGGACACAGAAGCAATTCGTTGTGTTACTACGAAGCCAATTACGCTTACACGTACTTGGGTGGATCGCAGGCTATTACATACACATTCCTGCCGAACCAATACGAAATAGTCACGGCTGTACGGTGGCTTTCTACGGAATATCATGAATGTCAGTGGGCGGGACTGTTTTGTAATGATCAACGACAAGTTCAGGCTCTGCACTTGGAACGAATGAACCTTACGGGAACACTTCCGGAACACCTTCATTTGCTCAATGGTCTGACGACACTCTCTCTGAAAGAAAACTCTTTGCGAGGGACGCTGCCAGTTTCCCTGTCCAAATTGACGACCTTATCGGCGTTGGATCTTGGTACAAATCAGTTTACGGGAACAGTACCCAGCAATTGGTGGCACCCGAGACAGCGGCAGGAATCACATAGCAGCAACAGCAATAGTAAAAGTAGTGCTGATGGTAACAGCAACAACAGCAACACTACTACTTGGATGCTACGTCATATGTCTCTTCAATCTAATCAACTGTCAAAATGGAGAATACCAACGGATATTGGTATGACCAGTTTGAAGTACTTGTATTTGATGGATGCGGGCTTGACGGGGAGCATTCCGACCCAAATTTCCAGGATGACAGAACTCAGTAAGTAAAATTTCGATTAGTGTGGTTTTCGCTTATACAATGACTATTATGTTGCACAAAACTCCCCTCCCGCACTCCTCATTTTTTTTCTGGCTACTTTTTCTATTTGTCAAACCCTAAGTATGGCTCGAATTACACGTAAATGCTCTTACTTCGACTATACCAACAGACTTTGGACTCTTGTCCAACCTCGAATTCCTGGCATTATCCCACAATTTGCTCACCGGAACATTGCCCTCCGAGCTTGCCTTGCTTTCGCAACTGTGGGAGTTGACTGTCTGGACAAACGAAATTATCGGTACCATACCGGAAGAGATTTACCTGACAAATTATACCGCCCTTCAAGCACTGATATTTGGTCATAATGATCTTACAGGGTCGATTAGCACTAATATTGGAAAGCTCTCCACGCTATCGTATCTGTATTTTCCTGGTCTCGATTTGACGGGAACCATCCCGACGGAAATTGGATTGCTTTCCGATTTGGCCAAGGTTCATTTTGACGGAACCGACTTGACAGGATCCGTACCATCGGAACTGTGTTCGCTGCGAGGAAATTTCCTCACCGTCATCAAAGCTGACTGCCAGATGATTTCGACGGGAGAAATTCCCATGGAATGCGCCCTCGGTTGTTGCACTAAATGTTGCAATCGAGAAAGTGGAACTTGCAATGAACCTTAGGAATCTACCTACTCGTACCTACTTACATACCTAAAAGACTATCTATCTACGAGCGCAGTTTTTTCTAGGCTTCTGTCACGAAGAAATATGCGTTGAATGCTACCATTATTCGTTGAAATAAATGACATTTTCCTTTACTGGAATGAATTTCTGGAAAACAGCAAATCCTCCCCCGAGCCGTCATCGCCTTCCGTTTCATCATTTTCTTCGTCGTCATCGTCATCGTCATCGTCATCACGGCTGTCAAAAAAGTCATCCTCGGCTTCTTTCATAATGAATCGCGCTATTGGCTGTGGTTCCAGACCCCATCCCACAATGACAGAACCTTCTGCTCGAAGACGTCGTTGTCGTGGTTGGGACTTGCGTTTGTCGTTATCTGCCGCGTCATTGTCTGCGGTAGATGCTTTTGTTTCCGCTGCTTCTGTTGCTGATGCTGAATCGTTTGTAAAGGAGATTGATTGAATAGTGCCATTTTCTGTCTTGTCGTGTTCGTTCTCAACGTCATCATCGTACGAAATGCGCCCCCAAAAGGACTTTTTTTCTTCTCCCAAAACGCTGCCCTCACTTTTTGGAAGTTCAAACAAAAATACTACATCGGATTAGATTCTGCTCTCATGAAAAGCATCAAAAATTAAATCACGGTTTAAACACAACACAACGTACCTGTACGTCGAACCAGAAACGGATCTACCAAATCCAAATCGAAGTGTTTGAAGCCATAATTGATCGCGATTCTCTCCTGCAACGTTGAAACGCCCTCTCAGAACGGCCGTATCGCCCAATCCACTCAGCGTCGAAAAGGTATTGTTGGAATGTATTTGGATAGTCATGATTTGGATAGCTGGTTCATCAATAGCAGCTGCATCATCATCTTGCTGCTGCTGTTGGCGGTGGTGTTTTTTGTACACATCCTTTTTGGGTTGTTTTCGTGTTTGCAAGGGATGTATTGTTAACACAAATCGCTTTTCGTGAAAATCTTTATTGGAAAACTCTTGTACTGGTGCTGGTGCTGGTGTTGACGACAAGAAGGAAGCTGTTCTGAAAAGTTGTTGCAATTGAAACGTTCCAAACTGTTGGGATTGGTACATGGGCTGATCAAAAAAAGATGGATGATGTTTAGGATAAAAGAATTTTCCAACTTGAACAGCTCCAATGGGCACACTTATACTGATTTGTTGGTTGTTGAGACTGCTGGATGCAGTGGTACGAGTCGTTTCATGATCTTGAGAATGGGAGTTTGTGCTGGTAACGGCAGTAGGAGTAGCCACAACAATTCCTTTGAGTAGTGTATCTTTGCCCTTGTTCCAGAACAATTGTTGCTGTTGGGGTGTAATGGGATGTGCCACGACTGAATCTGCGCTATCGTCGTCGTCATTTTTGTTGGCTCCTGCTGCACTGAATGGAAGACCATAATTGTCACTCTTGGCCTTTTGTTCGTCCCTGTCAGCTGCCAGTAAAAGTTCACCGTCACGATATTCCCAGGTACCTTTGAACAGTGCAGCACGAAGAATGGGTTTTGCAGTCCCTTGGTAGTTTCTTTGGTTCGGAAACGTTTGATCGCGAATAAATTCTTTCCAAACCGAGTCCACATCCTGCGCGGAACCACTCCTGTACACACTGGATTCTGATGATGACTGTTCTTCAGATTCTTCCAGACGCACAAAACTTCCATCTTCATTTAGCATCAGTAACACTTCTTCTTTCTGTCCTTTCCCCCTTCCACTTTCGTTGCTGCTAGCACTGCTACTCGTAGTAGTAGTACTTGTTGTTGTTGTTGTTGTTATGGTGCTGGTGGTGGTTAATTCGCGACTCTTGCGAACAGTAAATTCTTTCATGCTCGATACAGATGGTGTAAGTTTCCACAAACCTGCAATAGCACGACGATTTATCGGTGGAATTCCTCCCAAACGGTAGGCGTATGTTGTCGTGCTGCTAGAGCAATGGTGATGGTGATGATGATGATGCGGAAGAGAGGAGAAGAGGAAGGGAAGAAGAACAAGCCGATAAAGCCACATAATTCTTTTGGTGGGAGATGTCAAGAGACTGACAGACAATAGCATCATGGTAAGAATTTTATGACTATAAAAAATGATAATGGCAATTGTTTCAAATGGCTACTACTAGTAGTGTGTAGAGTGTGGAAGCGCCAGCAGTGTAAATCAAACGCTGACAGCACTTGTCACCTGTAAGAAAGTTCTTTCAAATTTATTGTTCTTTTTGTTTTCGAGGGATATGTGCTGAGAATTATGATGAACGAAAAATATCTTGGTGGATTTTTTTTTCAATTCTGCCCTCCTCGACGTCATGATTCATGATTCATGCTACGACGACTCACAATATCTATTTTTGCAACGGCATCAAATAAATCATGATTGTGTGCTCTGATAGTATGCTCTAGTATGCTCTACTACTAGCTTAGCTACTACAAATGGCTAGCTAGCAGAAGTAGTACGGAGTATGCTACAAGCTACAAGTAGTAGCTCGACTACTAGTAGAGCACATACTCAGTAATTGTTATGGAAGTGAAAGGTTGTCTACATAAATCCAAAGATAAAAAATAGTAACTAATGTTGTATTATAGAAGTAATTATTTCTGGAAAAGAGAAGCAAAGGGACTCTTGAAAGTGGATGTCGATTTGGGGGGTGTTTTGTCATTGACAGCCTTTTTGGGAACAGTAGAGGCCTTCTTGGCAACAGTGGCAGCCTTTTTCGCAACTGCGGCAACAACCTTCTTCTTGGGAGCAGCTGCAACAGTAGCCGACTTCTTTTCCTTTTTCTTGGTCTCGGGGGCTTCTACGTACATGGTCTCGGCTTCGAAAACCCATGAAGGTTTGCCACCTCGAGCGTAGGCATTTGCCAAACCCTTTTTCCCATCAAATGCACCATACAAACTGGTGGAACTAGAGGTCTGACTTCCTCCTTGCAGGGAAGGAGTCGTAGTAAAAGCAGATGTACTTGCCACAAGCACAACAAGAGCCAAAAGCATGGAGACTAGAAGAGTGTTCATTTTGATATGTTTTCGTGATGATGCTTGTTTTAGTAACAAATTAGAAATAATGAATGAGAAAGCATTGCATCGTTGTCGCTCTGGATACGATTATTGTTGTTGGTCCTAGTATGTTGTTGTCGTATGAGTCATCATCATAGCTTGCGCAAGTCGTGCGTCTGCCATGATTTTCCTTTTTATGGACGGCGTCACCTGAAGAGTACACGGCCAAAGTATACTAGTACTCTTGCGTGGTAGTCCTTGGAGTAGACCTATTCAAAATAGAAGGGTACTGTCTACTGTGGTGTCGTATTACAAGCAGTGTTATTATTTTTTGTAGTGCGTATCCGACGATCCATCCGCACAAAGTCTTGGTTGGTGTGGTGTATCTATTCCTGTGTTGGAAGTTGGAACAAATCTGAGTCATTTTTTCTTCGTCCCAAAAATGTGATCAATAGAAATGTGGTACGTCATCGACAGGAATCGAATCTGATAGTGTACCTACTAGAGTACTACTACTAGTACTAGCTAGTAGCAAGTAGACTAGTAGAGTAGCTAGTAGTAGTACTGGTACTGTACCTGGTTGTCTGATACTACTCTAGACTACTACTCTACTACTACTAGCTACTAGTAGACTACTAGCTAGTACTCTACTACTAGTACTACTCTAGCTAGGGACTACTAGTAGAATAGTAGTAGTGGTATATTCTTGCTTACTGGTATCGTAAAAACTGACTTCGCCTACTGGTACCATATTGAATAATTACAATTAGGTGCAGCAGCCCAATGATATTCGGGGTACCTGGTACTATGACGAGTACGGTGTGTATTTGTTGGAACAAGAGGCCTAATAGTAGTCCGAGGAGAAAGCTACCAGGTACCTTCTACCGTAACAGTAAATACAATATTCATATAGTACTACAACAAACGAATAGTCACCATGTCAACTACAGTACAATTTTTGAAAGATTTTGATCTTTCTTGCTTAAAGTGAAACTCGTCCCAGATACAATGCTTCTGAAATGCCTCTTCCAACGCGCGGCGCAATGCCACGGGTCAACTACGGACTTCGGAAGTCGATTAACTGTTCGAAAAATAATGATTCGACATGGATGCAGATCTTTTGGTTGGACCCACTTTTCTTTTACTTATTGTTGTCATAGTACACCATACGATTCGGTGAGCACAAGTTACTTCTGAATAGCCAAGTCAGTAGCACTAACAACCAAGGATGTTTATATCATGACGACCAAGGATGTTTATATCAATAAGAGTCACACCGCGAAGTACGAGGAGTAATGCATTGTACCGCGCCCCGGCATAAAAAGTTGTTTTCACATAATCTAGAGATAAAGCACTACGAGGTTTGCCCGCAGAAGACAAACCTAGACTACAAATACAACACTAACTTTTGCTTTCCACTTAAAGTTTGATAAGCTGCTATTTTCATCGATAGGATTTGCTCTCATCACTGCAATGCAATCGAACTTCCCTGTGCTCAAACCAAGATTGATGACGTACGCAAGTGCACCCTCGTCGTATTCCTGTCAAATCGAATGCGAAGATAACTGATCAACTGCCACCAGCACACGCATCCTAAACTTTGTGACCTTCTGTTGCAACGAATTGTTTGGCGCAGGTTAATCGTTCTTGATTACTAACTGAAAACTATCATTAAATGTTCAAAGGAAAACCCGATTGTGCCGGAAGTAATAAGACTATCGACCTCATTTTTTCCGAATTCCCACTGAATTCAAAGAGGATACCCCTTAATTCTCAGAATTCGTTCCATCCTTTCTCACTTTTATTTTCATGCCACGTGGTATCTGTGCGTAACTGGCATTGTGTTCATTATGTTCATGATGATTGGACAAAATAATCTGCTTGCGTAGAAACGCCATCATCCTATTATAACTACAAGAGTAGACGAACTAATACTACTATAGTACCGTTGCACATAGTAGAGTACTGGACGGTGATGATTTTGTGACGAGGACAGCTATCTACTAAGAGTTTCTTCCTTTGAGAGTAGTCTCGTCTAGCTAGCTCCTGAGAAGCTATGATTACGCTAGGCGTACCCTACTCCATCTACTCAAGGAGCACGTCCTGCAGTTAGTTTCAAAGGTATAACTGTTTATAGAAGTTATGATTTCTATTAATGTATACAATCGTCATTGTTGTTGGAAGTGACTTGATTATTTATTTGTTTAGACAAAATGTTACTGTGAACTGCTACCGCGCGTTTCGTCATAGAAGGCAATGCTCCTTTGAGGTCCTTTGCGACCGGACATGGCCAGTGATGCACTGTCTTCTCATTGGATTTGTTTAAAGCGAGTCAGAGGGGGTGGTAGTGGCGGTGCTGCTGTTGCTGCTTTGGTATTTTGATTCAAATCACGTATCATCACCCGGGAACGAAGCGGTCCAAAGGCAGGAATGAGCATGGGTACTGCATTGAGAAAGCTGTGTGTAGAAAGACAAGTAGTTGTAGAAGCAGCGGTAGTAGCCGACGACGACAAGTCGAGTGCCAAGCTCTTGGTCGAAGTAGCAGAACCATGTTTTCCTTCGGTAGACAATGCATATGCATATCCTCTAGTCGAAACACTGGTAGCTGCCGTCGCGCGCGTAGCAAAGGTACTGTTGTGACTGCTGTTACACAAATACTCTCCCAACAAAGCATTTTTCTTATTGTCTGCAGTCTGCTGTTGCAGATTAGAACAACTGGACTTGCGAACAGGAATAGACAACCCCATAAAGCTGGGATTGCTGGCCTTGCGCCTCGGCAGCGAACAAGGACCCTGCTGCTGCTGTTCAAATAGCAGGTCGGGATTGCTTTTCTTACGAATGGGACGGACGAGAGGATAGATGGTAGCAGAATTTTCTCTCGTGCAGCCTTTCCAGCGCGCATTTTTGCCAACTGGCAGCTGCTGAAAGGGATCTGTATAATGTTTGCTGCTGTTCTTCTTGCCATTGTGCCGAGCTCTGCTGATGAGGCGTCGATTTTGGACTTGGTGTTCCTGCGGATCGCCCTTCAGTCGCATCGAGTCTAATGTAATCTCAGATATGTCTGTGTTTGAAAGAGTACTGAAGTCAGAAGCAGAAGCACTGGAGGCAGGATTCATGCTGAGCAGAGATACGGAAGAGGAACTGGTGGGCAGAGAGAGTTCAAAGCCGGCCGATGGAAACTCATCTTCGTTGAAATAGTTCATACTCCGTAGCAGGTAAGGTTTATGATGATAAATGATAACAGATAACAGATAGTTATTGCATTTTTCAAGCATTGCAAATCCCGAAAAAAATTGCGGAGGAGGTCGGGTGAAAGGTGAAAGTTCTGGAAGGAAGAGGCATTTGTCGCCGGAACGAATGACCCTATATCAGCATACTCCTATGTACAGTACTCCAGTATCACTTTCCGTGCTTTCGGTAGTCAATTTATTGACCGAAACAAAGGAATTAAACTTTTTCTAAAGTGCAACATTCCTACTAGGTACCTGGTACCGTACCAGCATGGTACGTAGTGGTACTGTACCCGTTACCTGGTACCAGTTATCTAGTATGGTAGTAGTACCTGGTATAGCTGGTACCTGGTATCTTCCTCACTCAATGTTCTTTTACAAGTTGCGATTACAATGAAGACAGTCCCCGCATTTTCAAGTTCGGAAACCTACGGGACATTGGATAAGAAGGTAGCTTGTACCACGTACCAGGTAGAGTACTATCCCGTACCACTTAACAGTGCTGAGTGGTATCACCAAACTGTACCATGTTACCACGTACCTGGTACAAGAATTAGACTACTACTGGTACTGATTTCATCATCTAGTGAATGTGAGATGCTAGTGTTACTGCCTTCTTTTTTGAAGGCAGCAAGTATTTTAGTTTTTTACCCTGGTAATCTTAGGAACTAGAATACCAGGTAGCAGCTGCGTATCTGCGTCGCCTGCCTGCTGGCATTGTTGGCCTCCACAGTATTCCTCCCTTGTAGATGACAGTTCTCAGAAGGATTGTTGGACAAGACACACTACCAGGTAACACACACCAAACTTTGGATGGATGGCTGTATAAATTTGATAGTCTCGCGGATCCGCTGGCGGCAGCGTGACTATACAGTGAAATAGTATGGTACATACGTGTGTTTCTACTCAGTTTGGATTATTTATGTTAGTCTGTTTTGATTATTCGACTACGAAATGCACTAGTAGTACCAAGAAAATTTTCGCTGATGCTTTGGAATTTGTTCCTGTTTGGTTTGAAGGTATTTAGATACCTGGTTGACGAACAGGACTCGTAACTCTTCATCTCGCATTCTTGCGTTACGGTCGGGATTTTTCGTTGTGGCAAAGCTATTCTGTTGGGGGTAGTAGAGGTCATTCGACAAACGGGCATTCCAACGACGTCGAACTTTCTTGGCAAAGACAACGCTCTTGTTGCTCTTGTTGTATTGATCTTGTCGTGCTTTGTACTCCATGTCATCGTCAGTGCTGTCGGAACGAGTCACGACACGTACAAACCCAGAGCCGTCTGAGTAATCATGACCAGCCGAGTAGTTTGTTCCCAAGGTCTCTAAGGTAGTACTGCGTTTGTGTTTGCCAAACCCGTCGAATTCTTTCGACGATCTCGTCGTCATTGTCGTATTGGGTTGCTCTGCAGCGGCGGCGGCGTTGGTGGCGGCGGTGGCAACAAAACGACCGCCATTTCCCCGCAGCGCTTCTTTTCGAAGATAGTAAATATGTTTGCGTTCATATTCCAACGACTTTGCCGACGATTTGTCCTTTTCGACGAGAACAGACACGTCGTGGCTCGAGGTAGGAACATGAATGGACAAGGGAATCGTATCGTCTAGTTCATGTACCGTCATGAGAGTAAAATCCACGAGGGAACCAATATTATTATGTTGTTCGTCCTTGTGACGCGGACAAGGAAAAACAACCGAACGTCGAACAAAGGGTAATGCTGAGAACTGCATGTTTTCTCTTTTTGTAAGTGTGTATGTTATTGAAGAAATGAAAGTGAGGATGAAGCGAGGGGTTGCCAGAAAGACAAATTAAAAACGATCAAATATTCTGTATGGTTTCAATGCGATGGTGGTTTCGCATGTGTGAACTCTCTGACGTAGAGTACGTAGAGGTGCGTAAAAATAAATATAAAATAGGATTATTCCGGTGAACCTACAAGTCCTAGATGCTCAACTGGACTGGACTGAACTGGACTGGACTGGATTGAATTGGACTGAACTGAACTGAACTGAACTGAACTGAACTGAACTGAACTGAACTGAACTGAACTGAACTGAACTGAACTGAACTGAACTGAACTGAACTGAACTGAACTGA
>Ga0100391_1005158_pt1 | contig 12256 bp, 15 predicted proteins | sample CryGeymeta201515_FD_81541 | JGI IMG/M metagenome (GOLD analysis project Ga0100391, IMG submission 81541) | Groundwater microbial communities from Crystal Geyser aquifers in Utah, USA - Crystal Geyser metaG 2015-15 | ecosystem: Environmental > Aquatic > Deep subsurface > Groundwater | place: USA...
AATCAGCGGGCTCAACAACTGAGCGAGGTTCTTCTGATAGAGATTATTGGCGATCAACCCCAGCCAAACCAGATCTAGGGCAAAAAAAATCGGGATCGTCAGCAGATAGAGTTTCAGGTCAAAAAAGCGTCATGGGAAGATCTCCTGCAATTTTTCAGCACGGAAATCAAAAATATGCTGCAACATTTTTTTCACAAGCAGCGCATGCATCAGCTCGCCCAGCGGCCCTAACGGCAGGCAATAATCTACCTGGTCGCGCATACGGGTGCGGCCATCATCGAGGGGCTCAATCCGATGAGAGTGATACCAGAAGCGGTAGGGCCCAAGGCGCTGTTCGTCGACAAAACTGCGGCCGGGGACAATATGTTTGATCTCGGTCAGCCAAGTCCAGCGACCGAAAAAGGGAATGCCGATCCGGTAGCAAATCAGCAGACCGTTGTGCATCACCCGTGGCACCCTGCCCAGAATCTCAAACGTGAGTTCGGGTGGGGTTAAGCGATCAAGATTGCGCGGGGTCGCCAGAAAATCCCACACGGTTTCCACCCGTGCAGGCAAGATGATTTCACGTTCAAGTTTGTGCATCTAAATGCTCCTGGGGCAGTTTGAAAGGCTGATTCGGCAGCAAATTGAGACAGGCTGCGATTCGCAGCTGATTTCGAAAATTGCCCCTGCCACCGACAAAAACATAAAAGAAGTAGTAACTATTCAGCTCTTTCTTGTTCGAGAAACCTTACAGTCAGAAAAGCTTGCTCGCGCAAAAGCCGCAAAGAAGGGCAAAACCCTTTGAGAGTAAAGAGCTCAAAAAACCGATTAAGCGGAAGAAAAACAAAAGTTATGGTCTGAATCAAGCCATAAGACCTTGGGGTTTTCTCTGCGGCTTTGTGGCTCTGCGCGAGGCGCCCTTGACTTTTAACGGTCATTTTTACTCCAAGGTTCCTGAACAGTCACAAGAAGTGTTCCCTTTTCGGATTCAATAAAATACCTTTTCCCTTGCATTGTTTTTGCTTTTTCTATATGTTACCAAATAAGTTATATTTCTGTCTAGGACAAATAACCACAAATGATCAACATTCAGCAATTGAGTCAGGAATTGGGTATCGGGATCGACACCCTGCGCGTTTGGGAGCGGCGCTACGGCTGCCCCAAACCACAACGTGATCGGCATGGCCATCGCAGCTATACGGAAGAGCAGCGACAAGAGCTGGGGATTGTGCGTAAATTACAAGATTTAGGCGAACGCCCCGGCAACATCTTTGCCCTCAGTCCACAACAGCGTCAAAGATTGCTCGAAAAACGGGTCACCGATCGGGCCCCGGCTGACGACGACCTGCGTCAACTTGCGCTGACACTGCCGATAGTTGAGCTCACAATTGCGTTGCGGCACCGATTGAGCTCTAGTGGCCTTTATGACTTCATCCACAAAACGGCCGTTCCCCTGTTACACCTTCTCGGTTACGGTTGGGTGGAAGGAAGCATCAGCATCGCCCGTGAGCATTTCATCTCGGATCTGATCGAAAGCATGTTGCAGGCTGAACTGCGGCGACAGGCTGTGGCTGAGGAGGCACCCCATCTTCTGTTTCTCAACCTGAGTGGCGAACGTCACCGTTTGGGTTTACTGATGGCCGCCGCCCTCTTTCAATTGGAGGGCTGTCGGAGTAGGCTGATTCAGGAGCATCTCCCGCTTAATGAGGTGGCCCCTCTCGCCAAGGAACTGGCCGCCGACGCGGTAGCACTCTCCTTCAGCGGACAATATCCTGAGTTAAAGGCCAAGAAAGAGCTGGTCGAACTTCGGCGCAAGCTTCCCGCGCAGATCAAATTAATTGCCGGGGGCAGTGCCCTCAAAAACAAGGTTTACCTGCCAGGCATTCTTCTGTGCAGCGACCTTCATCAGATCCCTGATATCCGTAAGCACCTCTTTGGCGCAGCGCAGCAGGGACAAAAGGAGCAACAATGAATTTGCAAAAGTACTTTACTGAACACCAAGGCACCGGCGTGCTTTCGAGCGCCGATGGGCAAGGGCGGGTCGATGCCGCTATCTATGCGCGCCCCCACCTGCTGGAAGACGGGCGTCTGGCGATGATCATGCGCGATCGTCTGACGCGCAAAAACCTGCTCGAAAACCCCTTTGCCGCCTACCTTTTTATTGAAGAAGGGCCGGGCTATAAGGGCGTGCGCCTCTTTTTACGCCGGGTGGGTGAAGATCAAGATCCGGAGCGGATCGCGCAGATGACGCGGCGCTGCCTGAGCCCCGAGGAAGATCACGCCAAGGGGCCCAAGTTCATCACCTATTTTGAAATTGAGAAGATTCGACCGCTCATCGGCAGCGAAGAAATCACACGTGATTCAGCAGCTTAAGCTCGCGTGGATGCGGATTGAGATAAATCTGCTGTTTGAGGTAGGGCTGGTTGTACTTGCGCACAAAATGGTTGATCAGGGTAATGGGCACGATCAGTGGCACCAGGTCGTTGCGGTAGTCTTCGATCAGCCCTAAAGCCTCCTGCTTCTCGTCACTGCTCAGCTCATGCTTGAAGTAGCCGAGAAGATGCTGAAGCACGTTGGCCTGCTTGCTGACCGTGGTACGCAGATGCAAGGCCGCCTGCAGCAACTCGTTGTAGTGCGCAAGAAAGGTCGCAAAGGGGAGCGCCTTCCCCTGCGCTACCAGTCGACCCATTTCGCGGTAGTGTTTTTGACTGTGGGAGAAGATCAGATACTTGTGCCGGGTATGAAAATCAACCACCGCGCCAAAACTGTTCTTTGCCCCCAGAGCCTGGCGCAGACGCTGCAAGGTAAAGACCCGCGTGATAAAATTTTCCCGCAGCTTCGGGTCGTTGAGGCGGCCCTCTTCTTCGACCGGCAACAGGGGGAAGTGGGCCATGAATGCCCGCGCAAAAAACCCGACCCCTTTCCCTTGCGGGATGCCATTCTGGTCGTAAAGCTTGACCCGCTCCATGCCACTGCTGGGGGAACCTTTCTTGAAGATGAAGCCGCACAGCTGCTCTTTTTCAAGCTCAGCCACGCGGCGCTGGCACCAGCGTTCCATCGCCGCGCTGATATCTTCACCCGTTTTGCCAAAGACCAGCCGCTGTGCGTCCGGGGTACCGACCAGGCGCAGCGCCGGTCTTGGTGTCGGCAGGCCCAGTTCAACTTCGGGGCAAACCGGCACAAAATCAAAATACTCTCCAAGGGTGTTGACGATAAAATGGTCCAGCTTGTGCTGGCCATCAAAACGCACCTTCTCGCCGAGCAGGCAGGAGCTGATACCGATACGGATCTTTTCGTCTGACATGGAGCCTCCCATCATATAGCGATTGACCAGGCTGAATCCGCTCCCATGAGGAATTCACGCGACCCGGGAAACGGCGCTCTCGGGCACTGCAACTACGGCGCTGAAAAGATACCACTGATGTGAACACCTGGAACGAACTACGCAAATAATGCCCCAAATGGAGAACTTCAACAACCATGAAAACTCAATCTTTTTTGCCGATTCTTGTCCTTGGTGCCACCGGCTACATTGGTAGCCGCCTGATTCCACGCCTGCTCGATGCCGGTTATGCGGTGCGCGCCATGGTGCGCAACCCCGAAAAACTGGCCGGACGCCCCTGGGCCAAACACCCGCAATTAAAAATTGTCCGCGGTGATCTATTTGACCCTGCGAGCCTCGCCGCCGCCAGCAAAGGCTGCCATGCCGCCTTCTATCTGGTTCACTCCATGAACCCCGATGTCCGCGATTTTGCCACCGCCGATCGTGAGGCGGCCCATAACTTTGCCGCTGCCGCAGCAGCCGCCGGGCTGGAACAGATCATCTACCTTTCCGGGCTGGGCGATGACTCTGCCGCCCTGAGCCATCACCTGCGTTCGCGCACCGAAACCGGGGAAGAACTGCGCCGGGGAAGTGTCCCGGTGACGATCTTGCGCGCGGCAATGATTATTGGCTCGGGCAGCGCATCTTTCGAGATTCTACGTTACCTGGTCGAGCGCCTGCCGGTGATGGTGACCCCCCGCTGGGTGCAAACCCGCTGTCAACCTATTGCCGTGCGCAATGTCCTCACCTATCTGGCAGGCTGCCTTGATATTCCGGAAACCCGGGGCGAAACCTTTGATATCGGCTGTGAAGAGATTCTCGACTACCGTATGCTCATGCGCATTTATGCCGAAGAAGCCGGGCTGCCACGCCGATGGATTTTACCCGTGCCCTTTCTCACCCCGCGCCTCAGCTCCTACTGGATTCACCTGGTCACCCCGGTGCCGGCGGCCCTGGCGAAACCCCTCGCCGAAGGGCTGAGCTGCCCGGTGTTGGTAAAAGACACCCGGATTCGGACCCTGATTCCACAAGAAATTTTCAGCTGCCGCACCGCCATCCGCCTGGCCCTGGCACGCATCCGCGAGCAACACATCGAAAGCACCTGGTACGACGCCGGGCAAACCCCGCCGGTTGAGTGGATCACCCCCGGCGACCCAACCTGGGCGGGTGGCGCCATGTATGTGGATACCCGCGAAGTGGTGCTGGAAGCCTCTGCGCGGCAAGTTTGGGAGACTCTCAGCCGTATTGGTGGTGAAAAGGGCTGGTTCTACGCCGACTGGCTCTGGCGTCTACGCGGGCTGCTCGACAAGCTGGTAGGTGGAGTCGGTTTGCGGCGCGGTCGCCGTGATCCGCAACATTTAGCCGCTGGCGACGCCCTCGACTTTTGGCGGGTCGCGCGCGTTGAAGAGGCCCTGCGACTGGTACTGGTCGCCGAAATGAAATTACCCGGTGAAGCCATCCTGACCTTCGAACTGCACGAAAACAACGGTGAAACCCGCCTGGTTCAGCGCGCGTGGTTTCATCCCCAGGGTCTCTTCGGCATCATCTACTGGTGGCTGGTTGTTCCCCTGCACCATTTTGTTTTCAACGGCATGCTCAAGGGCATCGCCGAAGACTGTGCGGGGAAAATTCTTAAAGGACCGATAAAAATATCCGCGTAACCCCCAAACCACAGCACACGAACACCAAGCGTATACTGCTATGCGTAAGATGTCAGCGCCCAACGACAAAACCTCTAACGACAGGAGAAAATCATGTCTCAAACCAAAGCTTATGCCGCCCCCAGCGCCTCTGCCGCCCTCACCGCCACCAGTATCCCGCGCCGCCAGCCCAGCGAGCGTGATGTTAAGATCGACATTCTCTTTTGCGGCGTCTGCCATTCAGATTTACACACGGTGCGTGACGAATGGCACAGCATCATGCCCACCACCTACCCCTGCGTGCCGGGTCACGAAATTGTTGGCCGGGTCACCCAGGTCGGTACGGGCGTCACCGGCTACAAAACCGGCGATCTGGTCGGCGTCGGCTGTCTGGTCGATTCCGACCACAGTTGCCCGAGCTGCCAGGCCCATGTCGAGCAGTTTTGCCCCGATGCCACCTTCACCTACAACTCGCCGGACAAACACGGCACGGCTCCAGTCACCTATGGCGGTTACGCCGAGAACATTGTCGTTGACGAGCGTTTCGTGCTCAAGGTTCCGACCAATCTCGATCTGGCCGGCGTCGCCCCCCTGTTATGCGCCGGGATCACCACCTGGTCACCCCTCCGGCGCTGGGGCGAGATCAAAGACAAGAAGGTCGGCGTAGTCGGTCTCGGTGGCCTCGGTCACATGGGAGTCAAGTTCGCCAAAGCCCTAGGTGCCAAGGTCACCGTCTTCACCACCTCACCAAACAAAAAGGATGACGCCTTGCGTCTCGGCGCAGATGCGGTCATCCTCTCGAAAAATGCCGCGGAAATGAAAGCCCAGGCCGGCAGCTTCGACTTCATTCTCGATACCATTGCCGCCGACCACGACATCAATGCCTACCTCGGCATGCTGACCCTCGACGGCAAATTGACCCTGGTCGGCGCGCCGGAGAAACCCCTGTCCATCTCATCCTTCGCCCTGCTTTTCGGACGCAAAAGCCTTTCCGGCTCACTGATCGGCGGCATCAAGGAAACCCAGGAAATGCTCGACTTCTGCGGCCGACACAACATCATCGCCGAGGTTGAAGTTATCCCGATGCAGAAGATCAACGAAGCCTACGCGCGCCTGTTGAAATCGGATGTGAAGTACCGCTTCTCCATCGACATGGCCACGCTTAAGGGTTAAGCGCTGAAAATAAATAACGTCCGTCTGGTCATCCAGGCGCGTGCCGTTTCTCGCCATCCTTGGCACACGGGGGAAAAAGGGTTACGTGTTCACCCGCCCACGGACACCGACCGGGCTTTTCCGGAAGATCGCCTGTCCAGGTTCGTCAGACAAGAGCATCAGTATTTCGGTTTAGAGAAATGGCAGCCGCGCGACCTGCGCCGAACCTTCACCACCCTGGTGACCGGATTCGGCTACTCCGACCGGGTTATCAACAAAGCCCAGGCCCGCAAAGACGGCTCCGTAATCCGCATCTACTACGACAAGCGTCGTTACTACAAAGAATTGCGCGAGCTGTTCGAAACCCTGGAGCGCGAGATCCTGCGCATCATCGGCCAGCAGCCAGAATCGGCAAAGGTTATCCAGCTGCGCTAGGAATTGCCCGGCGACAAGCTGAGAAACAGATCCGCAGCAAGATTCGTTTGTCAAATCTGCGGCCTGAACCCTTACGATTTGCTGGCAGATCGCACAGTGAATATAACTTTTATATTATTTGTTATTTTGTTTTTATAATTTATATGTTATATGAAATGCAATGATTAATAATACAGAGGTTATATATGCAGCCAAAACAGCGACGTACCATGCGGGATCAGCTCGATACAACATTTGCGCAACTGACGAACCTCAAAACCCTGCAACCGCCCGTCAAGGGCTGGTTGCGTGCTATTCGTGAGGCTCTGGGCATGTCCGGCAAGCAGCTGGGCAAACGACTGGAAGTCAGTCAGCCGCGCATCGTGCAGATGGAGAAGGACGAGCTTTCAGGGGCCCTGACCCTGAAGACCCTGCGTCAAGCCGCCGAAGCGCTGGACTGTGTGTTTGTCTATGCCGTGGTGCCACGGACCCGCCTCGAAGACACCATGCGGCAGCAGGCCAGAAAAGTTGCAACCATACAGCTCTCCCGGACATCCCACACCATGCTTCTGGAAGACCAGAAGGTGTCGAGCGAGGAGCAGCAGAAAATGCTCGAAGAGAAGGCCGAAGACTTGATGCGCAACCCTCCTCATGATTTCTGGTCCGAGTGAATATGAATTTCGACTACCCCGATGGGGCCACACCGATCGATCCTGATGAAGCGCAGGGCCTTTTGCTGCCGCACATTCGCACCCGAGCCGAACTTGATCGCTGGGAGCAGGAGAATATCTCAGAAGCAGAAGATGCCACGTTCCGGCGCAGACAAAAAGACATTCTGAGCGAAAAATACGCACGCAAGCTGCACAAGAAGATGTTCGGTACTGTCTGGCGTTGGGCGGGTGACTTTCGCCGCAGTCAGAAAAATATCGGGATTGAATGGATGCAGGTACCGGTTGCACTGCATCAGTTATTTCAAGAGGTCAACGGCTGGCTGGAATACACATCTTTTCCTCCGGATGAAATAGCGGCCAGGTTCCATCACCGTCTGGTCGCCATTCATGCTTTCCCCAATGGCAACGGTCGCCATGCCCGTTTGATGACCGATCTGCTGCTGGTTAACCTGCTGGGGCGGGAGCCTTTCAGCTGGGGACAAGAGAATCTGACCAATGCCGGCGAGTGCCGACGCAGATACATTGCCGCCCTGCAAGCGGCAGATCGTCATGATTATGGCCCGCTGCTGACCTTTGTACGTTCGTAAGTTGATTCACGCGACCGGTTCCCGGATGAGGATATCAGGCTGCCTGGCCAGCAGGACCTGGTTGTGATGGTGCAGGATCTCCTCGTCACTCTTCAGGTTGAGGTCGGAATCGAGCTTGAGGTTAACGCTGCCAACCGTCAGGTCACGGTAGTCGATGTCAGCATATCCGCCGTTACGGGTAATGATGACTTCGTTCAGTTCGGCGATATAGGGTCTTTTGAGATGGTTGCTTGGTTTAGGCATCCACATCGGTGGACTCACCTGCGGGGGTAGCAGAGACTTTCCGGATTTTTCAAGTTCACCGAGACACAAAGCGGGAATTAGAGGCAATCTGCAAGGCGATCATCTTCTGTGCGGGTTTTTCCGATGGCCAGCCGGTGACATTGGCATGGTTCTGGTTGCCTGGAACCGGTGCAGCAACCACAGTCAGTTGATGGCTCTGGTATGTGGCAGTATGATTTTCTGCTCTGCCGTAAAGAGTCTTTCCGATCTGCCGGGCAACATTTTCGGCAATGTCCCAGAGAGCATTATCGTCAAGACCCAGATGCCTGGTCACGGAGAGATCCGCATGGGGGTGGGGGATAAATGGATCAGCCTTCAAGGTCTGATCATGGCGGATATGCGATTTGTGCAGCACGAACCGAGACAATAGCTCGTCATCAGCAACCGGCGGCATTGTGTCAGTATTTTTCATCGGGCCATAACGCGATGGATCAGGTTCATGATGGCTTCGGGAATTTCACCAAAGAAGGGTTCGGTGCCGTAAGCCTTACTGCCGCCGATCAGAGCCGCGTAGTGGAGTTCCCCCTCGGGGCTGATACTGGCCGAGAGGGTTCGGTGTGGAGACCGATACCATTCCATCGTCAAGTGGCCATCGGCTTCTGCGCCGAGCCCTGGATTGGGGGCCCCCAGTGGAAGGGCCTTGAGGAACTGCGCCGCAAATTGATATGTCTCCTCGGCCACCGGCTCAGCTCCATGACCATCCCAGTTGGCCTCGCGACACTCCATAAATTGCAGCCAAAGCTCATCATCGGTCTTTTTCCCCAGACAACCGAAAGTCAAGGAGCTTTTCAGCAACCTGAAACCTTCTTCGGATTTCTGGCTGATGAAGCGCGACGTTTCGCTGGACGCTCTTGATGATACGGTCAAAGCACTGGCGTAACGGGTAGCTGGAAATGTCATGGCAAAGCTCATCGCAAGTTCTCCAAGGTTTTCTCTGTGATTGTGCCAAAAAAGAGCTTATTTTTCAACCAGCGCATTTCTGCGAAGCAGCGAGCGAGTTCATCCGTCGGCAAGATGACTCCCATCGTGGTAAATACATCAATGTCAAGAATCAGCCCCGGTCCTCTGCCCGTGTCAGGGTCAGCCGGCTGAATCGTGCGAATAAAATTGATGGCGTAAGCGTGGCCAGGTACGGCAAAGGTTTCATGATGCATGAAGCCCATGTAAGGCAGATTCAGACCTTCAGGTGGCTGGGGCGGATGCTTAACATAGTCGCCCAACTTGGGGTCATCGAGAGGCAACTCGATGCGATTGATATAACGTAACCCCAACCGGTTAATTTCGACAGGGCGGGCAATGTCGCAAAAAATCCGCCAGAGATCGAAGCCCTCTTCGGCGAAAGTGGTCCAGACCGGGTAGGGTTCCAGACGACTGGCAACAAATCCATCCCGATTGAATTGCACAATCTTCTTTTGATCTTCGGACTGAAAACGCAGACCTTTCCAGCCCAGATCGCGTACACATTGTTCGGGGTTGCTTCCCGCCGCAATTCTCACTTCATGCTGGAATTCCCGATGTGAATCCAGAAACCGAAAGCCTGCGAGTCGTGGTTCGAGAGCCTGACGTAAAGTCTCTTCCTCGAAGGGCTGACTAGCGTGCGCCCGAATATCCAAGACCGCCTCGATTACAGGGGCCTGTGACAACTGGGGGAATTGTTCGTCGATGTTGATGACGATTTTCTGTGCAGGGTTCATATCTCTCATGTTCCTATCATAGCAGTTGTTTTTTTCTTTGCTTCAAGAAATTATCATCGCTTTGTTTGGGGTCCCCTGCTCCGTTTGAAGTCGCGAATATCCCGTTCCATGGCCTTTACTTCCTCGGCAAACCATGAGTCGTTGACCAAGCTCGACAAAACAAATCCTCCCTGTTCCAGGGCTGTCAGCATCGTATCGTAGCGGCGCTTGTAAAAATCCCAGGTGGCGAGAGACTTGCTCCTGACTTTTGCGTCTTTGTGAGTACGCATCTGCTGGTAGATGTCCTTGAGGAAACGAACCTGCCATGGCAAATATGGGAATTCCATCGCTAGTATCGAGGGGTCGATAACCGGATACTTTCCGCCGTTCATTTCATGGAGCGATTCAAGGGCACGATTGAGATAGACGAAAAATAGGCCATTCCCGAACGGCTCAACCCGGAAGTATTCATTATGGGCATTGCACGCCGCATCAATGAACAGACCAATTGCCGGGATGTCCTTCTCTTGCAGGTAGGCGTTGATGAGAGCCTGGCCGAAAAAGCATTCCACATTCTCAAGCTGATAATGCTTGAACTTGCCGGACGTTATGATCGCTCTGAAATAAACATCTTGCCCCGTTAGGCGATGATCTAGATCCTCGGCAAACTCGATGAGATACCAGACCAGGTAATTCTTTTCCTCGTCAGTCACCGCAGGCTGATTGTTGTATACCAAAATAGTATCTGAAAACACGATGGTCTTGAATGCCCCATGCTGGTGCACGTTCAAGCTGTCAATCGTCGCAAAAATCCGTTCGACCTTGCGTGGCTCTTTGATCGCCATCTCCGTGAAGCCAAGGATGTCGATATAGAGCAGGAATTTTTCTGCTGTCGGATCTTTTTTTGTCATTTAATCGGCCACCACACCCTCATCAATAAACCGGTCGATCTGGGCCACATAACGATAGTTGTGTTGCGCTGTTATTCCTTCGCCACCACAGTGTCGTAAAGCCCATAGTGCCGTAGTCCTTCATGGCTCTCAATCCCGGTGTAGCGAAGTGAGGCGTCTTCGTAGCGGCGAAACGCAAAGACGGCCTGGTTCATCTGTTCGGTGTTGAAGACCCTCAGGCGCACCAGCAGGTGGAAGTCCTTCACTGTCAGGCCGGTCACGGTCAGAAACAAATCAGGTTCGAGCTTGGTAATGACATCCTGAAGGGTGTTCTCGCGGAAGTCAGTCAGGTACATGAACGCGGGGATGCGCGTCGCGAACTTGATCAGCTTCTCCTGAACGAGCTTGCGCTTGGACTTGTACTCTTTCTCCTCCGCAGTCAGCTCCTTCTTCTCCTTCGCCGTCAGGTCACCGTCCTTGGCTTTCTTCTTGAGGTCCTTGACCTTGTCGCTCTTGTTGATGATTGTCTCGATGATGTTGTCACCGAGTGCTCGCCAGCCCTCGATGCGCTCAACGGCGGCCATGGCTTCGGGATTATCGAGGACGCGGCGCAGGGTGAGGTTGTCCACGTTGACCAGCAGCGCCGACTCCCATTTGCGGGCCAGCAGTGTGGCCGAGGTGCCCGACATGGCGATATCAAGGATGCCGCCGGCGTCGATCTGCGTCATGTTGGCGCCGTCGTAGGCGAGCACGGGCAAAAAGGAGACAAGATCCCTGACGGCGTTCTCTGGGTTCGGTTCGTTGGGCGAGAGTCCAATCCCGTATTCGGACAGTTGCCGCAATGCGCGGGTGGGAGCAAAATCGAACACGAAGCAGACGGGCTTGAGGATTTCCTCTTCGTTCGGGTTGTCACCGTTGGGGTTCTTGATCGACCAGGGCGACTGCACCCGGAACGCCGCCTGAAAGTAGGTCTCGGGCGACTTCAGGTTGCGCAGCATCAGGATGGATGACCATTGCGCCACGGTTACCCCGGTGGTGAGCTTGCCACACGAAAGAGTGATGGTTTTGGTTTCAAATCCACTCCCGATGGCTTTGCGCACGGGAGGCAAGGCCTCCAGACCGATACCCGCCGAGGCCCCTGCGGCAACGGCCACTGTATACTCATGCCAGAAAACATTGTGTTTCTCGGCCAGCAGGTTTGCCATCGCATGACAGGCGGCGACATTGGGCAAAAACCAGAACGAGTGTTGCAGGTAAGGGAGCAGGCGCACGTCCGAATAGGGAAAGGGTGGCCGCGTACCCGTCTTCAGATGCTCAACCGATTTGGCCGTGTATCCCCCACGGATGATGTCCAGCCACTTTTGCACATCGTTCTTGTACTTGAATTGAGCCGCGCTACCCGTGCCCGAAGCTTCGAAGAACGCGTTGAGATCAAATTCGTCAAACTCGCCACCACTCGCAATAGCCAGGAGTTCATCCGGCATCTGATAAGTCAGCAGCCGCATCTGCGGCAGCGCACCATAGGGGTTGCGCAGGCCCGGGTGCTGGGTGGCAAGCTCCGCCTTGGCACGCTGCTCGTCGGTGTAGGTCCAGTTGAAAATCTGTTCTTCGATGAACTCGCCGGTCGCCAGTGCCTTGAAGGG
>Ga0100391_1005161_pt1 | contig 12243 bp, 10 predicted proteins | sample CryGeymeta201515_FD_81541 | JGI IMG/M metagenome (GOLD analysis project Ga0100391, IMG submission 81541) | Groundwater microbial communities from Crystal Geyser aquifers in Utah, USA - Crystal Geyser metaG 2015-15 | ecosystem: Environmental > Aquatic > Deep subsurface > Groundwater | place: USA...
ACGCCAGAGGAAATAGTAAAAATGGCGATTGAGAACGGCTGCCAAGGATTGAGTTTTACCTTTACTGAGCCGACTATTTTTTATGAGCTTTCTTACGAGACAGCAAAGATAGCGCATAAGAAGGGTTTATACAATACTTGGGTTTCCAATGGTTACACCAACAAGGAGCCCATTAGAAAGATCGCGCCTTACCTTGATGCTGTCACCATTGATTTTAAGGGTTCTGGCGAAGAAAAATTTTTAAAAGAATTTTCAGACGTGCCTTCGAACAAACCGATTTATGAGGCCCTAAAAGAATACAAAAAAGTCGGAGTTCACATTGAGATCACTGATTTAATCGTTCCGCAAATAGGCGATTCAATGGAAGAACTAAAAAAATTGGTTAAATGGATCAGGGAAAATTTAGGCGAGGAAACGCCTTTTCATATTTTAAAATTTTTCCCGACCTATCTTGTCAGGGACCTGCCTATGACGCCGATTGAAACTTTAGAAAAGGCGTATGAGATAGCGAAAAGCGAGGGATTAAAATATGTTTATCTTGGCAACCTTGAGGGAGAAAAAAATAATACTTATTGTCCGAAATGCGGCAAGCTTTTAATTGTGAGAGCCATGATGGAGACTTTAGAAAATAAAATTAAAAAAAGCAAATGCCCATTTTGCGGTAAACTGATAAAGGGTTTATGGGGTCAATAACTATCAAGACAGAAAAAGAAATTGAAATAATGAGAGAAGGGGGCAGGATTTTGGCAGAAATTTTAAAAGAAATAGAGAATAATGTTAAACCCGGAGTTTCCACTTTAGAACTCAATAATTTAGCGGAAAAACTTATTTTTTCAAAAAAAGCTCAGCCAGCTTTTAAAGGTTTCAAGGGTTACCCAGCCACTCTTTGTGTTTCTATCAATGATGAAGTCGTTCATGGCATCCCTCAAGAAGCGAGGATAATTAAATCAGGCGATCTTGTTTCTTTGGATCTCGGTTTAAAGTATAAAGGATTTTATACTGACGCCGCCATAAGTTGTGGAGCAGGGGGAACAGAGGAAAGAGTAGAAAAAATTATTAAGATTGTCAAAGAAGCGCTTGATTTGGCCATTTCATTAGTTAAACCAGGTGTTCATTTAGGAGACATAGAAGCAAGGATAGAAGAATATGTAAATAAAAAGGGTTTCTATGTGGTCAAGGAATTTTGCGGTCATGGCATTGGTCGCGAACTTCATGAAGAACCGCAAGTTTTAAATTTTGGCACGCCAGGGACTGGTCCTCTTCTCAAGCCCGGAATGACGCTTTGTTTTGAGCCGATGATTAATGAAAAAAACTCTTGGACCAAAACCTTACCAGATGGTTGGACAGTGAAGACTCGAGATGGTGGTTTGTCAGCTCACTTTGAGCATACTGTCTTAGTCACAGAAAAGGGAAGAGAAATTTTAACAAAAATATCTAATTCCTAATTATGACCTACCTTTTCATCTTTTTTCTGAGTTTTTTCTCCTCAATAGTTTTTACTTTGTTGGTTAGAAAATTGGCCATCAAGTTTGGTGTTCTTGATTTTAAAGAATCAGCGCCGGAAAGAAAATTTCAGAGAAAACCAGTGCCTCTTTTAGGCGGCCTAGCTATCTTTGCCGCTTTTTTTGCGGTTATTTTTTTCCTTCTCCAATTTAGTTTACTAACCCTGCCCTTTGATTTTAAAAGTTTAATGGGCATTTTTTTTGGTTCTCTTTTTTTAATGTTTGGCGGATTTTTAGATGATAAACATCATCTCAAACCTTGGCAGTCAGTAATTTTTCCGATTATCGCCGCGCTAGTGGTGACTAGCAGTGGGATCGGCATTAAAGTAGTCAATAATCCTTTTGGGTCTGGTCTTATCCATTTAGATCAAAATCCCGTCTTATCTGGCCTTCTTACTTTCTCGTGGCTTTTGATTTTAATGTATTCAACCAAACTGCTTGATGGCTTAGATGGTTTAGTAACAGGCTTAACCTTAATTAGCGCTTTAATTATTTCTTGCTTCTGTCTTTTCTCTGTTTTTTTTCAACCGGAGCTGGCAAAAATCGGTTTTATTTTAGCTGGGGCTTCAGCCGGATTTTTGGTTTTTAATTTTCATCCAGCCAAGATTTTTTTAGGCGAGGGCGGCAGTCTTTTCGCTGGTTTTATTTTAGGAATTTTTTCTATTATTTCTGGCAGTAAGATTGCCATTACTTTTTTGATTGTTGGCATTGCCATTATTGATCTTTTCTGGGCCATGACGCGACGTTTTTTCATAAAGCATCAATCGCCGTTTACCGCTGATAAAGGGCATTTGCATCATCAGTTGATCAATCTTGGTTTTTCTCACAGAGGAGCTGTGTCTTTTTATTGGTTTTTAAGCATCATTTTCGGCTTTGCGGCTTTCTTTTTGAGGACAAGAGGGAAGATAGTGCTTATTTCTCTTTTAATGCTTTTTGTTATTTCTTTGCTGATTTTTTTGGAGAGGAAAGCATCAAAGGAGGGCGGATCTTGACTTTTTTTAAAAATCTGTCATTATTAACTTATGATTAGAGAGGAAAAAGAAATTGCACAAAAAATCGAGGAAATAAACAAAATTTTAACGGCCTTTTTAAAGGAAATTGAACCTTTAGAAAAAGAACAGGGAGAGATAGTGAGAGAGATTTTAGAGCGGGTGGACAAAGAGAAGGTCAAAGAGATTAAAAAAGCATTGCATAAATTATCAGCTTAATAGATATTTTTTTAAAAAATTTAATATGTCTCAAGAAAAGATAAAAACATCTAAAGAAATTTCAGAGGATCCGACGAAAGAAGGTGAAAAGAAGAGGACACCAGAAGATTTAGAAAAGGAAAAAGAAAAAGCAATCAGGGAGATTGAGGGAAAAGTGGAGGCAGTGAAAAATAAAAATGAAATGGTAGCTGGGAAAGAGACTTCTTCAGAAAAAGAAGAATTAGGAACAATTGAGAAAGAAGTGGTGGTAAAAGCTGAGGAATCCAAAGAAAAGTTAAAATCAGCTTCAGAAAGAGCTGAAGAGATAGATAGGACAACTTTAAAAGAAGAAGTGGCAAAGGTAGGTGAGAAATTATCTCAAGAGTTACAAGAAAAAATGGAGAAAGAGAAGCAGGTTTTAGCTTATGGCATTTTTGGAAAGAGAATGAGAGGCGAGGGGCTTTATAGTTATCAAAAAATTGACCAAATGCTGAAAGAAAAAGGAATTAAACTTGGGACCGAAGAGGCCCAAAAGTTTATGGCTAAATATGATTGGTTTGAAGCAGAAAAAAGTTTGGCCCAAGAGAAAACAAAAGGTGAAAAAGAAATTTTAAAAAAAGAAATAGAAGAGCTGATAAAAATTGCTAAACAAGGCTTTAAGGGAGGAAAGATAGACAGGGAGATGATTCAGGAAGAGATTGGAGAGAGAGAAAAAAGAATTCGAGAATTAGAAAGCGTGTCTTTCGGCCAAAAAGAAGTTCCTCAAGAAAAAGCTCTTCAAGAAAAAGGAGAAGGAAAGGAAACACCCCAACAAATACCCGAAAAGAAAAAAGAAGAGAAGAAAAAAATGGAAGAAATGGAAAAAATAAAAGAAATAAAAGAATATACTAAAGAAGATTTAATTAAAATAGCCGAGATTTTAGGCGAGTTGCCTGAAGAAGTCAGGGAAAAATATGAAAAACAAGTCACGGCTTTAAAAGAGAAATCTCAAAAAGAAATAGCCAGCTTAGAAAAAAAAGCAGAGAATTTACAAAAAAAAGCTGAAATCTTCCAAAAGAAAGGAAAAGAAGATAAACTTCATAAGGTTGAAACTGAATACACGGAGATTAAAGATAAATTAGAGAAATTAAAAAGCGGAGAAATTGCGCCTACTGAAGTAGATAAGGAAATTGAAGAGGCTTTGAAAAAACTGGAGAATTATCATCCAGCTGTTATTGAACAGGCCTTTAAAACGGTAGAAGCAAGAGAAAAAACAGCGGAAGAATATGCCAAAATTGTTAGGTACGCCAAAGAGCATAAGATGTCAGTGGAAAATGTCCTACAAAAAACCGAACTGGGCGCTAAATATAAAGAAACTCATAATGATTACACTTATTATTATCTTAAAGACTTAAAGGTTGCTCTTGCTTATTCTGAAACCGAAAAGCAAAAACAAAGGATTACAGAAAAATTAAGAGAGAAGGAAGAAGAATTAAAAAAACAAGGTGTCCCTCCTGAAAAAATTAAAGATGTTTTAGGAGCATTTTTGGCTGATTTGGAAGGAGATAAAATAGAGGCCTTAAAATATTATGAGGCAAATGTTTTATGGCCGCTTCTTAATAATTCTGAGAGAAAATTGCAGCGTGATATTTATAAGGTGCTTTCTAAAGAATCAGAAGAAACAGCGGGTCGATTTACCAAATTTCTCAAGGCTTATAATAAATTGCCGAAATGGCTTAAATATTCTCTTACAGCTACGGCTATTGGAGGAGGCATGATTACTGGTGGACTTTTAATGGGCATACCGATGGCTTTGCCGACGATTACGGCTATGATTGGTTATAGAGCGGCAAGAGCAGGCACAGCGGGTCTTACAGCTGGGGTTTTAGAAAAATATGTGACCCAGCCGATTATGAACAAGATTTATAAAGCGAGGAAAAATGGCCTTGAGGATCAAGTCAGAAAAGAGATTCTTTCCGGTAAATATAGCGCAGAGGTTGAAGAAGCTATCAAAAGTGAAAATTATGGCAAATGGTGGGAGGTGAATCAAAAAATTTTTCAAGAGAATGGAAGAAAATTTGATGAACTAGAGAAAAGCCATAAAACATGGAGTTGGGTAGCAGCCATAGGCACTGGTGTTCTTGGCGGACTTGCCGGAGGCGCGGTTTTTGACAAATGTATGCATATGATGATTCCTCCTCCACCCATTGGGGGACCATTGAAAGGGCCAGAAATACCAAGAGGACCTTCTCCTGATTCAGTTGTTCATCAAGGTGAAGGAGTAGAACATGCCTATATTAGACAATTAATGCATAACCCGGAAAAATTTGGTTATCATGGAGCAAATAATTCTGAAGCGATTAGAGGTTGGGCAGAAACTCATGCTCATCAATTAGCTATTGAACATGGTTATGTCAACCCGGCGACTGGTGCAGAAGTAAGGGTGGCTATACCAAATCAGGCCGCTTATCAACTTGGTGCTGATGCTCAGGGCCATACGGTGGTCAGGGAATACTTTGCGGGTCAGCCTACTGATCCTACTTTAGCCAAAGGGGTTAATCCTTATGAATATGTGCACAAATTTAGCCCTGACTATCTTCGGTACCATGGTCAAGCATTAGTTCAGGGACCAGGAGGAACAGTAACAAGAGCTACTCTTGAAGGGGGGACTACTCATTTAAGCCCTGTGATTGGCAAAGGAGCAGAGGTAGTGATAAATAATCCTGAATTTACTTGGTGCCAAAATCAACTTAAACTGTTGACTGATAATGAACATTTATCTTCGAGAACTTTAGCTGACATTGGTCATGAATTCCATCGAACTTCGGCTATTGTCGGCGATGTGGTAGAAAAACTTCATACTCCAATGGATTTAAGTGACATCCCTAATGTTTCAGCAGCTGTTGGTCATATAGGAGACATTTTTAAAGGGGGAAGAAACTGGATAGAGGACTGGATAAGCCGTTCCTTTTCGGAGGGACTGAGGGGTTGGTGGGGTAAAGTTGCTACTTTAAAGGTAAGCGAGATAATGGGCTCTCAATCACCGATCAGCGGCGATCTTGCCGAGCCCTTGCGTCTTCTAAAAAGAGGGTTGCTTCAAAAGTTTAGTCAAAGCGTGCTTGAGAAAGCTACAGATAAAACTCTAGGTAATTTTCTTTTTGAAAGAACAATGTATGCCGCTGGTAGTCATGGTAAGGCAATTTTTGGAATGATTACTAATAAATAATATTAGATATTTTAACCAATTTTTATGGACAAGCAAAAAATTGAAGAATTAATTAAAGTCGATCTCTTTAAGGAATTGGACTTAGAGAATTTGCCTGCAGAAGTAAAAATGGGATTGCTTGAAGAAGCCGGACAGGTTCTTACTGGCAGTATTTGGTTGAGAATATTGGGTTGTTTGACAGAAGAAAAACAAAAAGAATTGGACAAATTAATGAACAAGGCAAAAATTCCCGAAGAAATTGAAGAATTTTTAAAAAAAGAGATTCCTAATTTTGAAGAGATTATTAAAGAAGAAATAGCCAGGTACAAAGAATTAGTTTCAGCAAAATAGAAAAAATGACGGTATTTAGCCACTTTTGAAAAAACAGCTTAAAAACCATTTTTATAAACCACAAGAGATCGGTCGGCAGTTGTTGTGGTTTTTATTTGTTTTTCCTTAAAGCCTTGAAAAAAAACCAAGAAATGGTATTATTTAATATATGGACTCTCAAGAAACAAAACCACCTTTAAACCCGGAGATTGATTTTTTTGGCGAGACGAATTTCCGGGGGATTAGAAAGAAATTTGGCATCAGGACTGATGACCGACGCCGGCATATGTATTTGATTGGTAAAACAGGCGTTGGCAAATCAACGACCTTAGAGAGTATGATTTATCAAGACATTCAGAATGGCCATGGCGTGGCGGTAATTGACCCCCATGGTGATTTGGCTTCTAAGGCCCTTGATTTTATTCCGAGCCATCGGGTTAATGACACTATTTATTTTGATCCCGGCGATAGTGAATATCCAATTTCTTTCAATATTTTGGAAAGAGTAGATCCTAGCCAGCGCCATTTAGTTGCTTCTGGTTTGATTGGCGTTTTTAAAAAAATTTGGGCTGACTCTTGGGGCCCGCGGCTTGAGTATGTTCTGCGCAACGCTATTCTAGCTTTGCTTGAGTATCCGGGCGCTACTTTGCTGGGCATTATGAGAATTTTGGTGGATAAAGAATTTAGAGAAGGCGTGACCGCTGGTTTAACTGATCCGGTGGTGAAATCATTCTGGCGAGACGAATTTTCTAGATACCCTGATCGTTTTCAGGCCGAAGCGATCGCGCCGATTCAAAACAAAGTTGGTCAATTTCTTTCCACTTCTTTGATTCGCAATATTGTTGGTCAGGTCAAGTCAACAATTAATATGAGAGAGGTGATTGATCAAGGAAAAATTTTGATTGTTAATCTTTCCAAAGGAAAGGTGGGAGAGGACGCTTCCGCCCTGCTTGGGGCAATTATTGTCACCAAATTACAGTTGGCGGCGATGTCGCGGATTGATGTCCCTGAAAGCCAAAGAAAGGATTTTTATCTTTATGTTGACGAATTTCAGAATTTTGCCACTGAGTCGTTTGCCAATATTTTGTCTGAGGCAAGAAAATATCATTTGGACTTGATTTTATCTCATCAGTACATTTCCCAATTAATGGAAGAGGTGCAGGATGCGGTTTTTGGCAATGTCGGGACGATTGTTTGTTTCCGAGTCGGGGCGGAAGATGCAGAATTTTTGGTCAAAGAATTTGAACCGTACTTTACGGAGAATGATTTGGTTAATTTAGATAAATATGAAATGTATGTTAAATTAATGATTGATGGCCTTACCTCAGAACCATTTTCCGCTACCAACCTGCCGCCAGTAGTGGTTGAAGAAGATAATAGAGAAAAAATTGTTAGATTGTGCCGAGAGCGTTACGCGGTAAGCCGAAGCGAAATAGAGGGGAAAATTAGTCGTTGGGCTTCAAAAGAAGAAGAAGGGGCAATGGCAAAAGAGGCGCGATATAAGACAACATGTAATAAATGCGGGGTGACTATTTTTGTTCCTTTTATTCCTGACGGGGTGAGACCCGTGTATTGTAAAGAATGTTTAAAATTAGCAAGGGAAGAAAAGAAAAATGTTTAATCAGGACAAAAAAAAACAAATTAAAAAGAAATATTCGTCTTTTATTTGGCTGCTAGTCGGCCTTATTTTAATTTTCATTTTTTATCGTCAGGTTGGTATAGGAAAGATTTTTTCTAAACTCTCTTTTTTGCGCTGGTGGCAATTTGTTCTGATTTTTTTGATTTTTTTTATCGGACTCTTTTTCCCTATCAAAAATTGGCAGTTAATCATAAGAGATCGCGGCAATTTCCGTCCTCCTTTAAAAAAAATTACAAAATTTTGGTTGATCAGCTTCGCTATGACCTACCTGACACCAACGGGGTACTTCGGCGGCGAGCCATTCAGAGCCTCTAGTTTAGAAAGTGAATATAATTATCCGTTTAAAGAGGGGTTGCTCGTCGCTATTATAGATGATGTGGCAACCTTTTCTGGCGTAGCTTTTTTTGGTTTTTTCGGAGCCATTCTTTTTTTTCTAAAAAAAGAGTTTGATTTTGGTCTTCTTCTTTCTGCCTGGGGACTCTTTATCTTACTCACTATTTTTTTGTCAATGAAATTATGGAAAAAAGAAAAATTTTTTGATTACCTTTTCAGGTTATTCTTTTTGCATAAAATAAAGGTTAAAACTGAAAACGGTCACACTCCTTTATCTGACGAGATAAAGGATTACGGCAATCAAGCTATTGATTATATCCATAAATTTTCTCCTCGATTTGTCCTAGATTGCCTTTACTCCTTCTTTTTTAAGTTGATGAGAATTCTACCGATTATTCTTTGTTTATATTTTTTAGGCACAACCGTTTCTTTAAGAAGGATTTTCTTTTTAGGGGTGATGATTGATATGTTTAGAATGGCGCCTTTGCCAGCCGGTTTGGGCTCTTTCGAAGCTTCTTATCTTTTAACATTTAGCATTTTTGGCTTGAACTTGGAGGTGGCTTTAGCCCTGAGTTTTTTAATGAGAGCGCTTGATCTAGCCACCGCTGGTTTAGGTTTATTGTTTAACACCCACCATACAGTTAAATTGTTAAAAGAAGGAAATTAAATATGGAGTCTCAAGAAATTAGAAAAATTTTTTTAGATTTTTTTAAAGGGAAAGGGCATACGATCGTTCCTTCTTCTTCTTTGATTCCGGCTGATTCGACGGTTCTTTTTACCTCAGCCGGGATGCAACAATTCATTCCTTATTTAAAAGGCGATGTAGAACCGCCATTTAGTCGGGCCGCTTCGTCTCAGAAATGTTTCAGGACAACTGATATTGACGAGGTTGGCGACTCCTCGCATCATACTTTTTTTGAGATGATGGGCAATTGGTCGTTTGGCCGGGGTAAGGACAATTATTTTAAAAAAGAAGCGATTGAATTGGCTCTTGAACTTTTAGAAAATAAATTTTTTTTAGCAAAAGACAAATTTTGGGTTACTATCTTTAAGGGGGAAGGGGAGATTCCTTATGACAAGGAGTCATTTTTGCTTTGGCAAAAAAATGGCATTCCTCAGGAAAGAATTAAATCGTTCGGCATGGAGGATAATTTTTGGGGTCCGGTAACTGAAACCGGTCCTTGCGGTCCCTGTTCAGAAATTCATTATGACCAGGGAGAAAAATTTAAAAAAAGGAAATGTAGTTTAAAGGGCTGCGGCCCCAATTGTGCTTGCGGGCGGTTTATTGAGATTTGGAATTTGGTTTTTATGGAGTACGATAAGAAGATTGCTGGAGACAAAGAGATTTACGAACCTCTGCCTTCAAAAAATATTGATACAGGAGCAGGGTTAGAAAGGTTAACCAGTATTTTACAAAACAAAGAATCAGATTATGAAACAGAGCTATTTACGGAGGTAATAGAAAAAATTTCCCGTCTGTCAGGGATAAGTTATGAAGAAAATAAAAAAGCCTATCGAGTTATTGCCGACCATCTGAGAGGAAGCTGTTTTTTGATTGCGGACGGCGTCCTGCCGTCTCGGGAAGACAGAGGTTATATCTTGCGAAGGATTTTAAGAAGAGCCATGAGATACGGCAAAATTTTAGGCTTGCCGAGAAATTTTCTGATCCCTTTAGCGGAAATTTTCATCTCTCAATATCAAGACGTTTATCATGAATTAAGTCTAAAAAAGAACGACATTCTTACTGTTTTGCAGAATGAAGAAGATAGATTCGGCAAGACGCTTCAAGAAGGATTAAAACAGTTTGAAAGAGCGGTTAAAGATTTATTAGGCAAAGGAGAAAAAATAATTCCAGGCGAAATATCTTTTCGTCTTTTTGAAAGCTATGGTTTTCCTTTTGAATTGACAGAAGAGATGGCAGAAGAAAAAGGCTTGGCAGTAAAGAAAGAAGACTTTGACATGGCCTTCAAAAAACATCAGGAAATTTCAAGGGCTGGGGCAAAAAAGAAGTTCGGCGGGCTAGGAATAACAGCTGATGAGTCAGAAGATGATATAAAGAAAAAGATTAGACTTCATACAGCAACCCATCTTCTTCACCAAGCTTTGCGCGACACTTTGGGAGATACGGTCAGACAAGGAGGCTCGGATATTAATGTTGAAAGATTGCGTTTTGATTTTACTTTTCATCGTAAATTAACCGAAGAAGAAACTAAAAAAGTAGAGGAAATGGTTAATAGGAAAATAAAAGAAGGTCTGGAAGTGAAACACGAAGAAATGCCCTATGAAGAGGCGATAAACAAAGGCGCGTTGGCTTTCTTTAAAGAAAGATATCCTCAAAGGGTGAAAGTTCATTCAATCGGAAATTATAGCAAAGAAGTTTGCGCTGGTCCTCATGTGAGAAACAGCAGAGAGCTCGGCAAATTTAAAATTTTAAAAGTAGAAAAAATAGGCGCTGGCCTTATCAGAGTTAAGGCAGTGTTAGAATAAGCTCTAAATTAAAGAAATCCCCTCGCCAAATTTTGGTGAGGGGATTTGATTTATTGATTGTTAATTTTTTATATTTATTACTGGTGCGGACGGCGGGAGTCGAACCCACACGGGTTTCCCCACACGGTCCTAAGCCGTGCGCCTATACCAGTTCGGCTACGTCCGCAAGAATTGTTTCGCAATTTTATATTTGCGATCAAGATAGTTATTTACTCCTTTATAATATATAAAATTTAATAATTTGATCGAGTCTGATTTCCCATAAGCCAAAACATAGTTAGTATTGTATTTTTCTATCCAGCCACCCTGTACTTTAATTTGTTTACTAAGTCCATCCTTGAGCCAGTTCAAAAACAATGGACTGGCTGAAAATAATCTGACTTGCAATTGTGGATATTGGCTTTGCGGATGTTCAGAGACTTTTATATTGCCGTCTCCATCAATACAACCTCTTAAAAAATCGACAAAATAATCATCAAGTATATTTAAAGATTTCAAAGTTTTTGATTTTGTTGGTTTTAATCCTAATGATAATAAAAATTCGTAAAAATTTTTATCTCCAAATTGAACTTGAAAATACTTTTTTGTTTTAGATCTTTCTCTTGCTTTACGGCCAATTTTATTTTTTATGCCTAAACAACCCTTAAATATGTTAATTAGATCTTTGTCTTTTGAGGTTAAATTTAAATGTCTACCATCTTTTGAGAGATTTCCATCAGTAGTCAATAGCCCAATGGCGTAGGCAAAATTAGATGACCATTGTATTTTTACTTTATTTTGTCGTTTCATAATGTAAAAGTCAAGATGATAAAGCAAAATGCAAAAAATTATAAAATAAACTGGGATGAAAATTAAAAAAACGAAATGATAAACCTCAGTAGAGGGTGATGGTGCCGAGGGCGGGACTCCAACCCGCATGAGCTCGCGCTCAAGAGATTTTAAGTCTCTCGTGTATAGCAATTTCACCACCTCGGCAAAGTTTTTAAGATTGCGCCTTTGTTTTTTTTACTTCTTCATAAATTGCTCCTAAGACGCCATTAATAAACTTAGGAGAATTAGAACTGCCGAAGGCTTTAGCTATTTCTATCGCTTCATTGATGATTACTTTAGGCGGCGTTTCAGCGAGAAAGAGAAGCTCAAAAATACCCAGCCTCAAAATATTTTTATCAATAATAGCAATTTTTTCTATTGGCCAGGTAGGAGCAAATTTTTTTATCTGCTCATCAATTTCAGAGATTTTTTCTGTCGTTCCCTTAACTAAATTTAAAACAAAATCTTGTTCGTCAAAGTTTAGAGGGGCAAAATTTTTTAGAACACTCTGAGTAACTTCCTCCAGGTTCGGGTCTTTATTGAAAAAAGAGTGATTAAAATCCAAGTTACTCAAAATTTGTAAAGTAAGTATTCTTGCTTGATGGCGGTTGCTCATACCAAAATTATTTAATTTTTTAAGTTGTTTCAACGCGAAAAAATTAACTATAATTTTGAGTACCCAGCACTTATTTTACTGTTGATATTCTGTTAAAATGAAGGGGCAAATTAGAACAAACTATTTATTTTAGACAGACATCATGAGTGAAATAA
>Ga0100391_1005168_pt1 | contig 12235 bp, 10 predicted proteins | sample CryGeymeta201515_FD_81541 | JGI IMG/M metagenome (GOLD analysis project Ga0100391, IMG submission 81541) | Groundwater microbial communities from Crystal Geyser aquifers in Utah, USA - Crystal Geyser metaG 2015-15 | ecosystem: Environmental > Aquatic > Deep subsurface > Groundwater | place: USA...
GCGGAAAACCGCATTCAAACTTTTGATTCTCTTTTCCTGAAAAAAGAAATGTTTGACAATGCCAAAGTTGCCGCTCAACACACCATCCCGATTGCGACCAACTTCAAAGTATTCAAATATTTCAGCGTATCGTTGGGCACAAATTTCAACGAAGTTTGGACACTCAACACCATAGACAAAAGTTTTGACACGATTACAAACAGAGTGGTCTCGCAAGAAGTTAAAGGATTTGAGTCATTCAGAACTTACGATTTTTCTACCAGCATTGGAACCACCATCTACGGAATGTTTGATTTCGGAAAGGACAAAAAAATTCAGGCAATTCGCCATGTGATGCGACCTTCCGTCAGTTACTCCTATCGCCCGGCTTTTAGTCAATATTTTAAGAAATTTGAAGTGCCTGAAACCGATTCCAACGGCAATCCGCTGCCTTTTATAGACAATGAATTCACACCTTTTGAAGGCGGTATTTTTGGCGCACCTACCAACCGCGAATCCAGTTTTATGGGGTTTTCGCTTGCCAATACTTTTGAGGCAAAGGTCAGAGACCGAGACACCACCAAAACCGAGCCTAAAAAAATCATGTTGCTGAGCAGTTTAAATTTTTCGACCGGATATGATTTTAAGGCCGATTCCCTCAATCTCAGCCCACTTTCTGTCAGAGGCGGCACGCAGCTTTTTGACAACAAACTGGGCATCAATTTTGGTATGATTCTCGATCCGTATGCCTTAGACAGCAAAAATAATCGATTTAACACGTTAAACATCAACAACGGGGGAAGCCTTTTCCGGCTGACGAGTGCCAACCTCACAACCGATTATTCGTTCACCAGCGATTCTTTCAAACCCAGACAACAGCGACAACAAGACGGCTCGCAGAACAACTCGCGAGATGACGATTTGTTTGGAGTTTCCGATGATTTTTCCGATGAGCGATTGCGCGATGAGGAAGAGCAAGAAGAAGACAAAGACATTGGGAAAGACAAATGGTACACGGCCAACATGCCTTGGGATTTGCGGTTTTCTCATTCATTGAGTTATTCTAATGCAAGACGACAAAACGAAGTAACCAATAATTCATTAATGTTTTCCGGAAACGTCGATCTGACCCCCAATTGGCGCGTGGGTTTGTCCTCGGGCTATGATTTTAAAAACAACGGTTTTTCGTTCACCCAAATCCGGTTCGAAAGAGATCTCAGAACCTGGCGCATTAATTTCAATTGGACACCGCTCGGAAACCGGCAGACTTGGTTTTTCTTTATCGGGATCAAATCTTCTGTCTTGAGCGACATCAAATGGGAGCGGAATCGGCCGCGTGACCAACGCTTGTAAAATCAATGGGCAAATTTGAAACGAAAAAAACGAAAAAAAGATTCAGGATTAAGGACACAAAACTCAGAAAGGTGACTTTCATAAAACTTGAACTTGGAATAAATCAAAAAGGCAAGATGATTTAGTTTGTTTCCACTTTTCAATCATTAATCTTCAATCAACTCCGGACTTCTGATTCACATAAAATGATAATTAACAAAGAATTAGAAAACATTCAAAACTTTAATTTTAGTTTTGCTATACTTTTGTAAAAAATTACACTATCAAATGAAAAAAACTTCTGCTTACTTAATAACAATTTTTTCGCTACTGATTATTTCTTGCCATAAAAATGACGGGTATCAAATAAATATCGATGTACAAGGTGCTGAAAACGGAACTAAAGCCTATTTACTTAAATACGAAGACCAAGTAGGTGTGATTCAAGATTCATCTTTAATTGAAAACAACAAAGTAGTTTTTGAAGGCCGGGCGACAAATTCCGAATTTCATTTTATTCAATTTCAAAACAAAGGCGGCGCACTCCTTTTTTTATTGGAAAATGCAGAAATCCAAATAAAAGTTCACGCGGATTCGCTTTTCAAAGCTTCCATTGAAGGCACCAAAACCAATGAAGAATTGGTTGCTTACCGAAACCAAATGAACGATTACAACCACCGTCAAAGTGAAATTTTTGAGCAATCCAAATCGTTGTCCGAAAATGATACGGTTCTTATCAACGGGCTTCAAGCCACCTATGATCGGGTTGGCAAAGAAGCCAAGGAGTATGAATTGAATTACATCAAATCGCATCCGGATTCCTACTTGAGTACACTCATCATTCAAGAATTATTAAGTTTCAACGACATCTCTCCCAACGAAGCAGTCGCGTTGGCGGGCGGTTTAAGTGAACGTATAAGAAAATCGGAAATAGGGAAATCACTTGAAAATCAACTTTCCAAATTGGCTTCTTTGGAAGTCGGTGCGAAAGCCCCCGATTTTGTGGGCCCTACACCCGAAGGCGGCGCGCTCAAACTCAGTCAGGTGAATGCAAGAATCACTGTACTTGATTTTTGGGCATCTTGGTGTACGCCTTGTCGTGCCGAAAACCCGAGCCTAACGGCATTTTATGAAACCATGCATCCCAAAGACCTCGAAATTGTCAGTATTGCACTTGACAGAAATTCCGAAGATTGGAAAACTGCAATCAAAGAGGACGGCATGCCGTGGCTCCATGTGTCAAACCTGATGTTTTGGGAAGAACCCATTGCTCGTTTATACAATGTGATGGCCATCCCACAAACATTTGTATTGGATGAAAACAAAAAAATCCTCGCAACAGATTTAAGAGGTGAAGAATTGAGAGCTTTTGTGGAAGAAAAATTAGCCGAAAATAATTTTTGACTTCAGTGGTTGCTGGTGGCAGGCTTGTGAATTGGAATTTGTCTTAGATTCCCCTTAGATTTTCTTCATCTGCTGTTGCATCATCTTAATCTGATCTTTCAGCATATTTTGCTTGTCTAATTTTTTAGCTTCTGCCAACAATTCGGTTGCTTCCCTTTTTCTTCTTTTGGTCATGGCAATGCCTGCCAAATTCAATTTAGCCAAAGCCAAATCGTGCTTCATCGAAAGTCCGAGCGAAATAGCCTTTTTGAATAGTTTTTCTGCCTGCGTGATGTTCGTCTGAGAAGCCATCAAGCCTTTGAGGTAGTAGTAATAACCTTGTTGCTTTGTCGTCAGGGCGGCTTCCGGATTCTTGATTTTGTCTATCCATTTTTCGGCTCCCTTAAAGTCTTGCTTACGCAAACGCATAAATGCCAAAAGAATCAACTCGTTTTTATAATACAACAGGATAAAAACCGAAGAAAGAAGAATAAACATGATACCATTTCCGATGAAACCCTCCGTAAACTGATAGATGGCATACGCAAAAACCAACACGGATAGGATTAATTTGAATATTTTATTAAACATGATATTAAACTGGTTTTTTGAGTTGCCAAAGGTATAAAAAACAAAATAAAATATTTTAACTAACAGATTTGCGAAACTAAAATCTTGTCGTATATTTGCGCCGCTCTAAGCGATTACTCGATGTGAGTGGAAAACATTTAAGTTGTCAAGTATTTAAAGAAAAATATTCATGAAAAGAACGTACAAGCCCTCCAAGAGAAAAAGAAAAAACAAGCACGGATTCCGCGAGCGCATGGCAACTGCCAACGGCCGCAAAGTGCTTGCCAGAAGACGCGCAAAAGGAAGAGCAAAATTAACTGTTTCCTCGGAGCCAAGACATAAAAAATAGTGATTAAATCATTACATAAAAAAAGGTGTTGCTTTAGGGGTAGCACCTTTTTTTTATGTCCGAAAAATAAATTAGTTTTAGAGTCTACTCAATTTCAGTAAAATGCCTAAAAACATACAACTCAAATCGGTATTAATTATTGGTTCCGGCCCCATCATCATCGGACAAGCATGCGAATTTGACTATGCCGGTTCGCAGGCTTTGCGTTCGCTCCGCGAAGATGGGATTGAAACCGTACTGATTAACTCCAATCCGGCTACCATCATGACCGACCCAACGATGGCCGATCATGTATATTTATTACCACTCACCACCAAATCGATCATCCACATCCTGAACTGTCATAAGATTGATGCCGTATTGCCGACCATGGGCGGCCAAACAGCTCTGAATCTCTGCATCGAAGCGGATGAAAAAGGTATTTGGAGAGATTTTGGTGTGCAAATTATCGGCGTTGACATCGATGCCATCAACATCACGGAAGACCGGGAAAAGTTCAGAAAATTACTCGAAACAATCGATATACCTGTTGCACCCTCACAAATAGCCAATTCTTTTTTGAGAGGGAAGGAAATCGCGCAGGAATTTGGTTTCCCGCTGGTCATCCGTCCATCCTTTACACTGGGAGGCACTGGCGCGTCATTTGTCCATCGGCAAGAAGATTTTGTAGAGCTTCTCACCCATGGATTGGAAGCATCCCCCATCCACGAAGTATTGATAGACAAAGCGTTGGTGGGTTGGAAAGAGTACGAATTGGAATTGCTCCGCGATAACAAAGACAATGTTGTCATCATCTGTACCATAGAAAACATGGATCCGATGGGCATCCATACCGGCGATTCCATCACGGTTGCTCCTGCCATGACACTTTCCGACCGGACCTACCAACGCATGCGCGATATGGCCATCAAAATGATGCGCAGCATCGGTGATTTTGCCGGTGGTTGCAACGTGCAGTTTGCTGTGAGCCCGGATGAAAGAGGAGATATCATCGCCATCGAAATAAACCCGCGCGTTTCCCGCTCTTCAGCCTTAGCTTCAAAAGCAACAGGATACCCCATTGCAAAAATAGCCACCAAATTGGCCATCGGATACAGTTTGGATGAACTTCAAAACCAAATCACCAAATCTACCTCTGCCCTTTTTGAGCCTACGCTCGATTATGTAATCGTAAAAATACCGCGTTGGAATTTCGACAAGTTTGAAGGGTCTGACCGAACGTTGGGACTGCAAATGAAATCGGTGGGAGAAGTAATGGCCATTGGGCGTTCTTTTCAAGAAGCTTTGCACAAAGCTACCCAATCGCTCGAAATCAAACGAAACGGATTGGGCGCAGACGGCAAAGGGCTAACCAATTACGAACAAATCATTGAAAAACTCACGTATGCCAGTTGGGATCGGGTTTTTGTAATTTATGATGCCATACAGATGGGTATTCCGCTGAGCCGCATCCACGAAATCACCAAAATTGACCTTTGGTTTCTCAAACAATTTGAAGAATTGCACCTTCTCGAAAAAGAAATTGAAACATTTACCTTAGAAACACTGCCCAGAGAATTGTTGCTCGAAGCCAAACAAAAAGGTTTTGCCGACCGTCAAATAGCACACATGCTCAACTGCATGGAAAGCAAGGTTCACGAAAAACGAATAGATTTCAATATTAACCGGATTTACAAGCTTGTTGACACCTGCGCAGCCGAATTCAAAGCGCAAACCCCTTACTATTACTCTACTTTTGAGGCAGACTTACAAACACCTGACGGAAAAAGATTTACTGACAATGAAAGCAAGGTTTCAGACAAGAAAAAAATCGTGGTTTTGGGTTCCGGCCCCAACCGGATTGGGCAAGGCATCGAGTTTGACTACTGTTGCGTGCACGGCGTTTTGGCAGCTGCCGAATGTGGCTACGAAACCATCATGATAAACTGCAACCCGGAAACAGTATCCACCGATTTCGACATCGCTGACAAACTCTATTTTGAGCCCGTATTTTGGGAACATCTGTACGACATCATCCTGCATGAAAAACCGGAAGGCGTAATCGTGCAACTCGGTGGGCAAACCGCGTTAAAATTGGCAGAAAAGTTGAGCCGGTATGGTATAAAAATAATTGGAACAACCTTTGAGTCTTTAGATTTGGCGGAAGATCGTGGCAGTTTTTCAAAATTACTTCAAGAGAACAACATTCCTTATCCGCCTTTCGGCGTAGCAGAAACCGCGGAGGAAGCTTTATCACTGTCAGACACCCTCACTTTCCCCCTTTTGGTCAGGCCTTCGTATGTGTTGGGTGGCCAAGGGATGAAAATCGTCATCAATAAGCAGGAACTGGAAGAAACCGTAGTCGATTTGCTTCGAAAAATCCCCAACAACAAATTGTTGCTCGATCATTATTTGGACGGTGCCATCGAAGCCGAAGCTGATGCCATCTGCGACGGCGAAAATGTCTATATCATCGGGATTATGGAACACATCGAACCCTGTGGTATTCATTCCGGGGATTCCAATGCAACGCTTCCCCCCTTTAATTTGGGCGAATTGGTCTTGCAACAGATAAAAGATCACACGAAAAAAATTGCCTTGGCTCTTCATACAGTCGGTCTGATCAATATTCAGTTTGCCATAAAAGATGACTTGGTCTATATCATTGAAGCCAATCCGCGTGCTTCCCGGACTGTCCCGTTCATCTCAAAAGCTTACGGCGAACCCTACGTGAATTACGCTACTCGCGTGATGCTTGGAGTCAACAAGGTTACGGATTTCCAATTTAAACCAAAACTGAATGGTTTTGCCATCAAACAGCCGGTATTTTCGTTCAATAAATTTAAAAATGTCAACAAAAAACTTGGGCCGGAAATGAAGAGTACTGGAGAAAGCATTTTGTTTATCGAAAACCTGCGCGACGATCAGTTTTATGAGCTGTATGCACGAAGAAAAATGTATTTGAATAAGTAGAAATCGGAGTGATTAGTGTTTAGTAGAAATTAGTTTATTGATACATTTTCAAATTAACTTAATCCCTATCTTTGGTAAAATTTGATAAAAATGCTTTTCAGACAACCCGGAATCCTGTATTTTTTGTTCTTACTGGCCATTCCGATTGTTGTGCATTTGTTTAAGCTGCGAAAATTTCAAAAGGAATATTTTACCAATGTTGAATTGCTCAAACAGATTCAACTGCAAACACGCAAAAGTTCTGTTCTCAAAAAATGGTTAACGTTGGCGATGCGGTTATTGGCATTGGGATGTATTATTTTTGCTTTTGCACAACCCTATTACCCGTCTTCCGAAAAATCACTCAGCGATTCGAAAACCTTTATTTATTTAGACAATTCACTCAGCATGCAAGCCTTAGGTAATAACGGCCCGCTGTTGCCGAGAGCCGTACAGGATTTATTGTCTTATTTTCCGCAAGATATACCCGTTACTTTGCAGACAAACAATCAAACTTTTCAAAATACAACTTTAGAAAGCATCAAAAACGAATTGCTCGAACTCAACTATACCAACCAACCTGTCAGCGCGAAAGAATTGATGCTCAAAGCAAATCAGGTATTTTCAAAGCATTCGGATAGTCAAAACAACTTACTCCTTATCTCCGATTTTCAAAATTTTTCTCCCGCCAGATTTGATTCAATCCATACGGCCGGGGTGAAAACACGTTTTGCTATCCAAAAAAGTATCAACCAAACCAACGTATCATTGGACAGTTTGAGCATCGAAGATGGCGAAAATGAAAACCTGAAAATCAAGGTATGGATAAAATCAAACGCAGCTGCTTCTGAGATTCCAATTTCACTGTTTTTAGAAAAGGAATTAACCGGAAAATCAAGCTTGTCCTTCAAAAAAAACGAGACACAAACCACCGAATTTTCCGTTCCTAAAAAGGATAAAATCAAAGGATATTTGCAAATTGAAGACAACGGATTGTATTTTGACAACCGCTTGTATTTTGCAAATGACTATTCTAAAAAAATTAAAATTTGGGTGTTGGGCGATGCAAACAACGATTTCCTTAAAAATATTTATACGCCCGATGAATTTGATTTCAACCCTATCTCATCCGAAAAAACAGATTATACAGACTTGATGGCGCAAAATCTGATTGTGCTCAACGAGTTGAACGCCTTCACACCCGGGCTCATCGAATCACTTGTGAAATTTCACAAAAATGGTGGAAGCTTGTTGATTATCTTGCCCGAAAACACAGACCTTAATGCCTATAATTTGTTGTTACGGAATTTGAATCTTAGTAATCTATCTAAAAAAACAGAAACAGAAAGACTGATTACCACCATCCATTTTTCTCACCCCCTATTTAATGATGTTTTTGAAAAATCGGTTCTGAACTTTGATTATCCAAAGGTTGCTTCCTATTATCGGTTCGACAGTTCATCATCCTCCAAACTATTGAGTTTTGAAAACGACGATGCCTTTTTTGCAAATCCGTCCGCAAATATCTATCTGATTACAGCTTCTTTGCAGGTGGCCAACAGCAATTTCAAAAACAGCCCGCTGATTGTCCCGAGCTTATACAAGGTAGCGAAACAGAGTTTCGCCACCCAACAGTCCTACTATTTGCTCGGCAAAATCAACACCATTGACTTGGAACAAACCTTGGATAAAAACGAAGTATTGAGTCTGAAAAATACCGGCTCAGATTATATTCCGCTTCAGCAACAGCAAAATAACAAGGTTTCTTTGACCTTTGATGAATTTCCGAAAACCGCGGGGATTTATGAAGTCTATTTGAAAGACAAAACCATCAAATCGATTGCGTTTAATGATGATCGAAGTGAAAACATACAATCACGCGACGAGACAACTTCCCAAAATTCATCCATACTAAGTTATGATTCGACAGCCAAACTGCTGTCTGAACTAAAATCTCAGGGCAAAGAAAAGCAGTTTTGGAAATGGTTTGTTATTTTTGCACTGTTATTTTTAGTGGCTGAAACCTTGATACTTAAATATATCCCATGAACATATTACTCAAATCTGCCACCATCATCGATTCGGACAGCCCTTATCATCTGAAGGTTCAAGATGTTTTGATTGAAAACGGCATTATTTCAAAAATTGGAAACAGCCTGAAAGCCGATGCACATACAAAAGTCATTCAATTAGAAAACCTCCACGCCTCACAAGGATGGTTTGACAGCAGTGTGCAGTTTGGCGAACCTGGATTTGAAGAGCGCGAAACCTTGGAAAATGGTCTTGATACCGCAGCCAAAAGCGGATTTACAGATATCGGTTTACAATCCGATTTGATTCCGGTGACTGACACCCACAGCCAGATTTCCTACCTCAAATCGAAAACCAAAAACTACGCCACCACCGCTCATCCCTTTGGCGCATTGACCAAACTGAGCCAACAAAAAGAACTCGCTGAGCTTTACGATATGCACAAAGCCGGCGCAACGGCTTTTTATGACTACAAAAAACCGATTGACAATGCCTATCTGCTGAAACTTGCCTTGCAATATGCACAAGGATTCGGCGGATTGGTTTGTTCCTTTCCCAACGACGGCAACCTGTCGCTCGATGGTGTGATGCACGAGGGTGAGACCTCAACCAAACTCGGGCTCACCGGCATACCCGTCTTGGCCGAGACACTTCGCGTGGCGCGCGACCTGCAAATATTGGAATATACCGGCGGAAAACTGCACATTCCCACCATCTCGTGTGAAGAAAGTGTAGCACTGATTGCCAAGGCAAAAGACAAAGGTTTGGATGTGACTTGCAGTATTTCTGTGAACAATCTGGCTTTGACGGACGAGGCGCTGTTTGAGTTTGACAGCAACAAGAAAGTACTGCCGCCGCTCCGTAATGAAGCAGATCGGCAGGCGATGGCCAAAGCGGTCAAAAAAGGACTGATTGACCTGGTCACTTCCGATCATTGCCCGATGGATGTCGAACACAAAAAAATGGAATTTGACCACGCCGCCTTTGGAAGTATCGGGTTGGAAAGCAGCTTCGGGATTTTGAACAAGCTTTTCGGCTTCGAAAAAGCAATCGCCTTACTGACCGCCGGAAAAAACCGTTTCGGCATCAAAAATCTGCCGATAATTCCCGGAAATGAAGCTAGGTTGAGCCTGTTCGACCCGGAAGGCAACTCGGTTTTTACAGTCGAAAACATTTTATCATCTTCTAAAAATTCAGCCTTGATAAACGAAAAAATAAAGGGCAAAACCTATGGGATATTTTCACATAACCAATTAATTATCAAATAACTAAATCATGGAAAACAACACCGTATCCGATGGAAAAGCGATGGCCATCATCAGCTACATTACTTTGGTAGGCACCATCATTGCCATCATCGTCAACAGTTCGGGCAAAAAACCGTTTACGAGTTTCCACATCCGACAAGCATTCGGTTTATTGCTAACCCAAATAGTAGGAAGCCTGGTTTTGGGCACATTTGGCATTCATTTCTTGGGATGGGCTCTCAATATTTTCATCTTAGTCCTTTGGATCATCGGCCTGCTGGCTGCCATCCAAGGCGAAACCAAAGTAGTTCCGTTTTTGGGGGATAAATTTCAAGATTGGTTTAAAGGGATTAGTTAGTTTTTATATCCAAAAAGGAAGCGCAATTTTGGTTGATGGAGACTGGTTACTGGTTCAAGTTTAAAGTTTTTTAAGTGACTAGCAACCAGTAACCAGCGACAAAAAAAATCGTCTCAATATATCTAACATTAAAAAATGACTGAGTTATCGTTGCCCCACCTCGTCCGCCAACCCGAAATTGCGTCCGAAAACCCACCTCTTTTGCTGATGTTGCACGGGTACGGTAGCAACGAAGAAGACTTGTTTTCCTTCGCCGATTGGTTGCCGAATAGCTTGTTGATTGTTTCACTGCGTGCCCCTTTTCAACTTCCCCCCTACGGTTTTGCTTGGTACAGCATCAATTGGGATGCCGCCGATGGTAAACTTTCGGACATCCGGCAAGCTGCCGAGTCGCGCAATCTGATTGCCAAAATAATCGATGAAATCATCGAAAAATACAAGGTCGATAAGAGCCGGATTTGCCTGATGGGATTCAGTCAAGGCGCCATCTTGAGTTTAGCTACTGCCCTCACCTACCCGCAGAAAGTTCAGTATGTGGTTGCGCTCAGCGGTTATTTGAATCCGGAGTTGATCCCGCAGAAAATGGCTGTTTCAGAAGTATCAAAACTGCAGGTTTATGCTTCCCACGGCGCCTCAGACCCGGTAATTCCGGTCGATTGGGCGAGGCGGACTCATCCTTTTTTGGACGGTTTGAATATAGCGAATGAATACCACGAATACCCGGACGGGCATACCGTTTCGAGAGACAATTTTGAAAGTTTTCTGGTTTGGTTGAAAGCCCGGTTTGATTGAATTTTGTTTTCTTATCAGGCTAAAAAATAATATCTTAGTGTGGTTAAAAAGAAAGAAAAATTAAAATGGATAATTTTAGATTTTTTAAGGTAGGCCAGACTATATTAATTTTAGCACTATTTATATCGAATGCTGTTTTTCCCCAAAGACTAAAACTGACGTACCAAAAATATATAGACACAACAAATACTCATGTGCGTGAAATAACCGATTTGTTTGAAAACTACCTGAATTCTAAAACCGATCGTATTTATGACAATCCATATTGGAATACGTATGAAAGAAAAAAATAAAAGAATTCGACGTACTCCAAAATGAATTTCAACCGTCTTTATACATGGGTTTTCCGGTACATATTTTAAGTATCAACACCTATGATGAAAATTTACACCGGATAAAAGTGCAGTTTTCTTATTGCCAGGATGACGGGGGCCCTTATATTTTAAGTATTGTAAATTATTACATAAAAAGAGAAAACGGAGTATTAAAACTCTACAATGCCCTATTCATTAATAGAGAAAAATGGTCGCATACCCAATACGGCATGGTTGACTATTATTATCCAAAGTATCATAAATTTAACGTAGAAAAAGCTAAAGAATTAAGCAACTTTATTGATGAAGTAAGTAAAAATTTTAAGGTAACACCGAGACCCTTTGAATATTATTTTGCCAATGATTATGAAGAAATCCAAAATTTAAAAGGCTTAGACTATTGGTACGGGATGGGTGGCAGATTAAAACCCACGGGAACCTCAGATGAAAGGGTTTATGCATCAGGACTGGGTGAGGACTACTTCCACGAAGTTTTTCATGTTATTGTAAACACACAATACTCAAACAAACACTTGTGGAAAAGTGAGGGAATTGCAACATTTTTAGGAGGGAGCAGAGGGAATTCTTTGGCTTGACATTTGAAAAAAACGCATGATTTTTTAGAAAAACATCGGGATATTGACCTAAACAATTTGTTAGATTTAAGAACAATTGATGAATTTACGGATTATCGCTATGTTGTGGGAGGACTAATCGCAAAAAATATATATCAAAAAGGCGGTTGGAAAATGCTGCGAGAGTTTATGAATTCAGGCATAACAAACGAAGATTATTACAACGCTATTAAACAATTCCTTGGAGTTTCCAGGAAAAACTTGAACAGCTATCTCAGAAAAGAAATAGCTGAGGAAGTTAACGGCAATCGTTAAAACTTTGACAAGCATGGGTTTATAAATTTCATTTGTATTTAATTTGAGTTTAAAATTCC
>Ga0100391_1005172_pt1 | contig 12232 bp, 7 predicted proteins | sample CryGeymeta201515_FD_81541 | JGI IMG/M metagenome (GOLD analysis project Ga0100391, IMG submission 81541) | Groundwater microbial communities from Crystal Geyser aquifers in Utah, USA - Crystal Geyser metaG 2015-15 | ecosystem: Environmental > Aquatic > Deep subsurface > Groundwater | place: USA...
AGGTACATTGTGCTTGACCGGCGAAGATCTGCGCCTCTGAGATTACAACTCAGATTACTTTAGTTCTAATCTCATAATATATATTTGAACACTCTAAAACCCCTGGTTTTTAGCGTAGTGCAAGACAACCAACGCGAGCGAAATAAAACTCATGAAGACACCGAATTAATGCGAAGCGCACCCTGATTTAATTTATTTCGAAGGTTAGAAACAAAAAAAGGAAAGGAAACGTCATCCTAATTCGGACTAAAAAGACTTTGAATCAAAGTCAACGGGACTCTGAAACATGAGCGCACATGTTCACAGACGCCGTAGGGTTTGTGTTTGGGTAAATTACATAGGGAATCGGGATTTACCCAGATGGTCATTCTCTGATGTAGCTTAGGAGTACTACTGTAGTAGGTACTACTAGTAGTAGCTAGTAGTAGCAGTCAAACTCAACAACAAGCAACAGTACTGAGTCTACTCCATCATGATGTGATTGATTTTGCGGTTTTGCTTCGCAAGATTAACTTTCGCACAGATTTATCCAGATTATTTTTTTTACTATTATTCGTCAACGAATCCTTTTATGAGTATTTAAGAACGAGACAAAATGACTACGTTCAACCCAAAGGAAGAAGAAGAGGAAGAGGAAGCGAAAGCGGCGGTGGTAATAGCGGCAGCAGCGGCAGCAGAAGCAGCAGAAGCAGCAGCAGCAGCAGAAGCAGCAGAAGAAGCAGCAGAAGCAGCAGAAGCAGCAAACGAAGAGTTTTGGCATTCTCAAATGGACCAGCCAATTGTTCCAGTAGTAGTGGAGAGTGAGCCGTCTCCGAAGGAAAATGAGAATGTTCCAGTAACAGCATCCTCAAAGAACTTGCTCCATAAACAAATAGACTTCGCCGAGAGTCAAGAAGAGAGGAAATCGAAGCTTTCCAATACTGTCGTTGTTGAGACGACGACAATGATGCCGCCCGATGATGAGCCAACTACTAGTACTATTGATGATTTGGTCATATTCCGAAAAGAGAAACAGAGTCCTGACACGGATGTCACTATCGATGAGACCAATACCATGACAGCAAGTACCGCCTCAGAATCTGCTTCCGATAATGCTGCTGCTGGTGGTGGTGTTGATAATGGTGATGGTGATAATGGTGATGGTGATGGTGATGGAGACCAAGACCTGGACGAGATAGAAGCAACACAATATCATTTGGAGATTGCAGAGAGACAAATCAGCGAAGCAACAGAACAGATACAAACTGAATCGTGCTGTGATAGTAATGGTTTGGAAAAGAATAATGATGACGACGATGATGACGATGAAACAGAAAGGCTGGTGAAACGTACGGCCGATACGGATTCCAAGATTGCAGATTTACCCGCAAAGATGTTTCCCAGCGTCGACTTATTTTCTAATGATACGATGGACACGACTGCTTCGTTGGACGCAGATGACGAAGAACATGCACCGGAATCGTTGGGCGATACCTGTACGAGGACTGCGGCGGAGCAGAAGGAAAGTGAGAATATCAACGTTGATGAAACAGGTACTAGAAGAGCTACTCTTCCACTAGATATTAAGGAAGAAGAAGTAATGTTTGCAACCGGAATGTTCTTTGGTACCGCAACTGATACGACTGATACCAATGTCACTTCTTCACCCAATACTGCGGTAGAAGACGAATTCAAAACAGGAACGAAATCAGAACCTGAAGTGCAGGCAGAATCTGCGGAGTCTCTCGTAGAAACGCAACAATACGGATTGTTGGAACGACTGGCGCGAGGAGTCGCTCGATGGCCCAAGACATGTTTGATCGTTTCATTGTTCGTGGCCACGATTCTTTCCTTTATTGGTATTTACTTTGGCAACTTTGAGATCGTCGTGGAAAATGTTGGGTGGCCTTCGCGCGGTACTGTGGTGGCCGACCGCCAGACCCAAAATCTTCTCGTTCGCCAACACAGTTTAAAATTGAGTAACCCAAACATAAGCTCATATTACTGGGAAGACCTCACAACCAATATCCAACCAGGATGGGAGACTGGACCAAGAGAAGAAGATAAAAAGGACAAACCCGTCGATACAAATGGGAATAATAGAGCATTGTCGGAAAACATGTTCATTAGAAGAGTGTTATCGGAAAACATGCTTGGCGAACAAAATGACAGCATCAAGCGAAGGAATATCACGACCTTTCTCGACGAGTGTGATGTGAACGTATACCTTGACCCTTCATTTCTTCTGCGGCAAAAGCTGTGGCCGATTTGGGAGGTAGCCTCAGGTAAAGGTAGTAGGCAGGCACCAACCTCGGCAACGGATCCAGAGGTACTAGAAGATTTGTGTCTCGCCGAAGAGCATACCCAACAAGTTCTTCAAGACAACAGACTTTGCTTCGGCTGTGACGAAGGATGCTTGCCACCGTACAGCATTGTGCTGTATGCTAGATTTGCTGTCCCGTACGGTTTGAACATGAATTGCTCCGAATTAGCTGCAGGTTGGTCGCTTGTGCGAGAAGAAGAGGAAGCATCGTGGCGCAAGTGTATAGAATATTGGAAGGGCACGGATGGAGATCTTGATGCCATGTTAGGTGTGAAAAATCGAGGCCCATGTCCCACTTTCTTTTCGCCTGCTCTTGTTGACAAATGGTTTGAACAGACGGGTCGAGTTCAGTATACGAGTTCACTATTCGTCACAAACTTTTCCCCAGACCGCCTTTACGCTGTGTCTGACGACTTTGACAGAGGAACAGAGCGGATTGAAGGAGCGTACGATACTCAGTTTCAGCTATTCACTGAATACTTTGCCAATGAAATTGTAGTGCGTGATACAATGCTGGCTATTGGAGGCTGCATTGTGACAACGACTGCAATGATTTTGCACACACGATCACCTTTTCTGACTTTTGTGGGACTCTTTCAAATCATTCTTGCCTTCCCGCTGTCCTACTTTATATACTATTTTGTAATGGGTTTGGTTTTTTTTCCTTTCCTTAATCTGATTGGTATATTTGTTATTTTTGCCCTGGGTGCTGATCACGTGTTTGTGGCAGTGGACAAATGGAAGAACGCAAGAAATGATTACCCATACCTCTCCACCGAGGACATTGCCGGAAAAGCTCTACCCAGCGCTGGGAAAGCCATGATTTTGACAACAATCACCACTGCTGTGGCTTTTTTTGGCTCCGCAATCTGTCCTATTGCACCGATCGTGCTATTCGCGACCTTCAGTGGTATGCTTATTGTTATCGACTATATTTTGGATGTCTTGGTAATGTTTCCGTGTCTGTGTATATACGACAGCTATCGTTTTCAGCGCAACGGTTGCATGGACTTTCGCCGCCGCAACAACAGATTTCCTCCAGTGCCCTTGAATGAAGGGTTGGAGCCAGGTTCAATATCAAGCAATGGTGGCGCGGTAGGAGAAAAGTCGGAGGATTGCGGAGATGTCGAGCTTTCGATAACGACAAAAGAATGTAAAAAGAAAGCGGTCAAAGCCAATGATATTCAACGAAGCGAGCTTGATAAAGAGTCTGAAAGTTATATTCGGCGGCTACTGCACGGCTACTATGGGTTCTTGCATTCCTGGAGAAGGGTACTCCTAGTTCTCTCTTTTACTGCTCTCGGAGTTTGCGCTTATTTTGCATCCACTCTACAAAAACCAGATACGCCGACGGAAATCCAGTTGCTAGACGATGGTATTGAATACGAGAAGAACCGGCAGTGGAGAAGCAATCTCTTGCTTGATTCCGTCTTGAAGGAATCAGGAAGCGATGCGCAGGTGGTTTTTGGATTGCAACCGGCAGACACCGGCGATCACCTAGATCCCTACACTTGGTCTACGCTCGTGCTTGATGAAAGCTTTGACCCCTCTACGACGAAGGCGCAGCTCTATTTGCGCGATTTTTGCGAGAGTCTATTTAATGAAACCTTTGCTAAGAAAATGAAAAATTGTTCAATGAACGAATTCGACGAATGGCTGCAAGTCCAGGCAACAATGTTGCCAATGAATCAGAGCACGATCTATATTGAACACTGCAAGAATGCCACCGGAATTCCAATCCAATCAGAATCTTTTCATGCCTGTATATCCGGTTGGGCCGAAGAAAAATGGGACAGAAACATTCTTTCCTGGAATGGCATTGTCAAAGTGATTAGCGTTTCCTTTCGGAGCCAGGTGCGCTTTAACAGCCCTAGTGCGATGTTGAAATCGGAATGGCATCGGATCGAAGACTGGCTACATCGAAAGCAAGTAACAGAAGCACCCAAGGAAGTTTCTCAGGCTTTCTTCTCGTCTATGGACTTTTGGTGGTGGGATACTACAGAGAGCGTTTATCAGACTGCATTTATTTCCGCTGCCATTGCCATTGCGGTCTCTGCATTGGTGATATTAGTGACGTCAAGATCTTTGTCGATGACCCTCTTTTCTGCAATCAGTGTTGTGTATGTCCTTGTATCGGTAACAGCTGTCATGAAGGCGGCTGGCTGGACTCTTGGGTTCCTGTAAGCAAAGTTTGGATATCGCTGCTCGACAAGCGGTTTTCGTTAAAGACCACCATGCACATTCATAACTGACCCCGCTCGCTCTCTCTCTCTCTCTCTCTCTCTCTCTCTCCACGATGACAAAATTGCTTTGGATTTATAGCGAGAGTATTTGCTTTACAATTCTCATTGGACTCAGCGGTGATTTTGTAATCCATTTCTCGCACGCTTACACGGAACTGCGCGGCAACGTTGATCGTGGAACAAGAACCAAATACGCGTTGGTTCATCTCGGTCCTTCAATTTTGGCTGCTGGCTTTACGACGCTCGCTGGAGCAGCCGTGATGCTTTTCAGCATTATTAATTTTCTCCGTCTTTTTGCTCTGGTTCTTTTCTTTACCATTATTCAAGCAACAATTGGAAGCTTTGTATTCTTTTTTGTGTTAACAGATTCCTTAGGTCCAGCAAATCCGTCGTTTGCGGTGGACTGGTTGATGGCCAAAATTGCGAGTTGCTGTTTCCGTCGAAAAAGTGAACCGCGTGACTAAATTATTAATGTACTTTACGTATCAGCTAACACTAGCCCGACAGCTCTATCTTGAATGAAATAATAGAAAATTGGGTAGCCCAAGTATGGCTTCTGAAGGATGTACAGACAAGGCCCGGACCGTAGATTCAAAACAATTGGCGTCCAGGTAAAAGGGTCGTGCTATGCATGTGGCTCGTACTGAACATTATTTTTATAATAAGCTCGGCCGATTAGATCGATTGATAGCAGCAGTTCGCTTGTTTCCTGAGGATTTTTCGCTAGAACGTGACCCTTTTGAAATTAAATTTGATCTTTCAGGGCTTGTCATAGGTACAGCTTGATAATTGTTGCTTTTACTAGAAGCATTCATGGCGGCTATTGCTTCGTCCACTTCATTATCAAGCTCCATCCTGCTCCCGTCCACCACACCCTCGTCGGTTTCGAATTCTGTTTCTTCATCAGCAATTGTATTGGTTCGCGGTCCAAAACGTAGCAAAACCAGCATAATGGCGGTACTCAAGCTGGCTACAAAGTACAATCCACCCGCACAAGCAATTCCCACTGCCGCCGACAGCCACACAGAGGCAGCCGTCGTCAGTCCGTGCACCTCGTGAATGTTGGTATTGTCATCCTTGTGCTTGAATATCAGTGCACTACCCAAGAACCCAACTCCAGAGGGGATTGCAGCAGAGATACGAGACGCATCCCAGGACATGGGACCACTGAGAAAGGCAAAGGCTGAACATATGGAAAAGAGGCAAGATCCCAAGGCTACGAGAGCCATCGTTCGGATTCCTGCTGGGCGATCAGCCTGTTTGCGCTCCCAGCCAATGAGAGTCCCCATGACGACGGCCCACACCAGTCGCCTTCCAAATTCACATTCTTCCACAGTCAGTCCTAGCAGAATCCGGTAGCGTTGACTTCGACAGGGATTGTACTTGTACAAGGTGTTGCCGAATTCTGGTTCATTGCTATTAGGAACGTGCTGACAGGGAATCGCTATCAATGGCTGCAGCATCACAATAATAGCAGCTGTTACCACATACAAGGAAGCAACCGAATAAAGGATTGCTTTAGTGACTGTTAGCTCCGTGAAGTAAGCGTGCGTTCGTGACAAACCCATCTTGCTTCGGCAGTCGCTCTCTTTTTCGAAATAAATGGATAATGGAAAAATTACAGCACCCAACTACCGTATCATCAGTACCCAGTACTCGAATAGACTGCTGTAGCTAGTAGTAGCTGTAGCTAGTAGTAGTACTAGCTTTAGTAGTAGTAGTAGTGCTAGTAGCTAGGAGGAGTACTACTCGTACTACTGTACTACAGCACTACTAGCTAGTAGTAGCTAGTAGTAGCTACTAGTAGCTACAGTACTACTATTAGTCGTACTCTAGTAGCTAGTATTAGAGTTCTAGTAGTACTCCTACTACTGTTGCTAGCTAGCTCTAGCTACGACTAGTAGTAGCTACTCTAGCTAGCTAGTAGCTAGTAGTAGTAGTAGTAGTACTACTAGTACTACTAGCAACTACTACTACTACTACTAGAGCTCTCTCCCCTGTTACTGTATTAACAGTCGAAGTGACCCTTGACCGCAATCCAAATTTATCTCTAATCCTATTCTGCTTTTTCTAATGGTAGGTACTGTGCTACCAGGGTACCAGGTACTAATGATACGACCAAATAAGACTCATACAATCATTGAAATTTAATATTTCTAGAATCCGAAATATTGAAAGCAGCGGCATGTTCTTGTTACTACTACTAGCTAGTACTCGTACCTGGTACCTGGTACGGTACTACGGTACTAGTAATACAGCGCTACCAGGTAGTAGCTACCAGGTCGTAGCTACTTAGTACTCTACGTAGTAGCTACTACTCTACGTACTGTAGTACTACTAACTATGGTAGTAGTCGTAGTAGGATCAGCTATTTCTTAATGCTCAAGACTCAAAGACCCGCAATGAATTTGAATTCGCCAAAGATTTGGGAACCAAATCCCGTAAAGTATTGTCGCTCTTGTTGGCAGACTACGAAGCTGGTTGGCTCTTGGCTCACTACAGATGGCAGATAGCAGATAGCAGATAGCAGATAGCAGTAAGCAATAATAATGTGATGAAGAATCTGTGAAAAACAACAACGTAGCGAGAAAGCTCGTGTTTACTTTCAAATGCAGTAGAGTATTCATCAATCATCAATCATCGATCATCAAGCAACAAGCAACAAGCAACAAGCAACAAGCAACAAGCAACACGCATCTTTTCAAAGTTTCAAAGAAATCGACAACAATAATAATAATATGGTGTTCGACTGCCTCCGAAGTACGAAAACTCAGCATCGATTGAGGTAAGCTTTTCATCCGTTCATGTAAAAACTAACTTGCTTCATTGACTTGTCTTGACGAGTAAAATGCGATAGATAATTCACAATGCTCCTTCACAAACAATCAAAAAATTCCGTCCGCAGAATAATCGCAATTTCGACGGCCCTCGTATCGGCGATTCTTTCTATCATTTCCACAAGTCGGTGTACATTCGTTTTATCAGGGGAAACGGGTAATCCAGATGCAACCATTTATGCTTGGGGATTGTTCACGACACCTGTGTATGATATGGATCGGAACATTGAAGGATGCATACCGTATCCTTCTTCGGTGGAACTGGGACGGCCTATCAAGACAGCACAAGCGTTTGCTGTTCTACTCAACATAGAAACGATGCTCATATTGTTGGGACTTTTGCTTGTGCAGCTGTTTTTGGAAAGAGGGGTAAAAAATATATACCACAGCATCGGCATCTTGCTTCCGTGCGCCTTTCTCTGTCAGCTCTTGACCTTTACATCGTTTGCATCGAGCTTTTGCTCGGAATTAGTTGACGAAGCGGACGAATTCAAAGGCACAGTACCCGTCACATGCGTTCCGGGAGGTGCAGGAACGGTGGCGATTTTTAACTTGGTGGCCATGATCATTCTGATGACTATTATGAGTATGTTGGAACCACCAGAATACCCAGTGTTTCAATTGTATGGTACTGGTAACAGTGTTGTGCGGACGAGAAGCAGGAGTCGACGCCACAGCAGTACTCAATGTTTCACAAGTAAGCAACCAACATCATCGATATCTTCCATTACCAGCAAAAAAAAACGTTTAAAACAGCACGAACAGTGTGTCATTGCAGAACCAAAGCGACCTGGCAAGCAGGAAGTTATCAAAACAACAATAGTCAATGGACCCGATGGCAGGCAGACAATCAAAGAAATTACGCGCGCAGATGGCTCAAAAACCATTACGACAACATTCGAAGAGATCCGTTCCTTTGAAGGGCCCGATCATGGTTCCGCGGATGATCGAGAGGACGACACAAGTCTCAGCGACGGGTCCACAATACTGGAAGTGTTGTGATGTTCTCGAAGCAAGTTTGACAGTGAAATAAAGTTTGGGGATACCCTTCATAATAATATGTAAGGTGAAGAATGCAGCGATTTGAAATAAATGACATTACGGCAAACAAGTCTAGGATTTTAGGTGTAGAAATATATGCCACTATGCTCCCTTTTTTGGATGAACTGTGTGTGTGAGCTTCTTTGTTCTTTTACCTAGCTGCCAGTTCAAGTAAATTAGCAACTGCCCATTATTGACTTACGGTTCTTGGGTTAGTTGTTTCCTCAAACATCTCCGAGTCGAACGTTTTAGGGCTCCAGCTCAGTATGAACTCAGTGTGTTTACGAATCATGCATGTGCTACTAATGTAAAGTACAGCAGGCATTCAAACCAGTTTTGCCGTTGCCGACGTTGCGCGGCTTTTGGAGGATGCCATTGTTTGTGCCTTCGCTAAAATTTTAGCGTTGCTAATTTTGTTAGTCGCCAGTGGTGTTGGCTTTCCTGCAATTAAATTTTTATAGAATTATGTAGTCTACTCTAATGATTATTCATTGTTGCAACACATTTCAACACGACTCACAACTAAATTCAGTCCTACTCAAAACTAAATTCAGTCCTACCACACTCGAGTACTACAACTAGTAGTAGAGTAGCAGCTAGTAGCTAGCTAGAGTAGCTACTCTAGTAGTAGTACCGTGGTAGTTAGCAGTAGCAGGAGTACTACTGGTAGTAAAGTACTACTTGGTGAACCCTCCTCCTGCTGGGAAGATTTTGATGGGAGCAGCGTAGCAGTGTGAGAGACTTCAGCGTAGTACAGTAGTAGTAGAGTACTACTAGACTGATAGTAGTACTGGTTATCTTCTTCCGCCATTTTACGTCTTCATGAGATGGAGTAAATAATAGGGTAGTAGATTACCCCAGGTAGTCTACTGTAGTTAAATAGACAGAGTAGGAAAATAACAAATGAAGAAAAATAATATTAATTATCTCAACTATAACCTTTCCAATACACCCAACGTAAGATTCAATACCAATAATAAGATGTCAGAATTAGTTTTTACGAAACAGCCAAAGAAGAAGGAAGAAGGCGATGAATCGGTATTAAGCTTATCCGAACAAACCAATCGACCTGCCGACAAAGCATTGCACCAGCAAAGAATACCAGCATGGAATCCTATATTAGATCCTGTCTGGGCGATTATTGCATTCTTTTACTTGGGAATTATCATGGTTCCTACTGGTAGGTAATGCGCGTTTTGTTTTGGTTAAGATCATCCTGGTTGGATTTATTCGATTTCAATTGCCTTTGGTCGTCTTGGAGCAGCATGCGAGGCCCAACCAAAAACCAAACTCACACTCTCCATTCCCCATTCACACCACACACTCTCTCTCACTCGACATATCCAATCTAGGCTTCAAGATCGAAGATTTGTCTAACTCGGTGGTTGAAATGAAGTACGTGTACGATGCCTATGGTATGGAAAATCCACCCTGTGGTATCAATACAACCTACAATGCCAAACGAGTGTGTGAACTGGAATTCACAGCAACAGAAGACATGGAGCCTCCTATTCTCGTCCATTACGAGCTAACCAATTTTCATCAGAATCACAAAAATTATTACCAATCCCGCGACCTATTCCAATTGTTGGGTCGTCCATCGACAGAACAAACATCCTTGGAAGAATACTTGTGTGAACCCCTCAACAAGTTGGGCGATGTCTACTTGAATCCCTGTGGATTGATTGCTAACACTTTTTTCAATGACATTTATAGCGTCACCAGTGGAAATGATGTCGATGGTGCTCCACTTGAATTGATTGAGAAAGGAATTGCATGGGAATCTGATTTGCAATACAAATTTTCACAACCTAATGGCTTTGAATTTGAATTGTGTGACAATGCACAACCATCTGGCAACGGTACCTGCGACGAAACTTGCTGTTCCGCCATGACAAGAACCGAGGAGGGTTTGTCATGGTCGTGCGAGGCACCTGCCATTGATCCCGAGGATGGCTTGTGTTATCGTTACCATTATCCCGACGAAGAAACGACGCAGTATCTGTACGAAACCTATCCCGATAAAATCAATCCGCTAGAAGGAGTGACCAATGAACACTTTGTGGTATGGATGCGAGTTGCAACACTGCCTACCTTTCGTAAACTGTACGGATACTTTGACCAAGCCATTGAAAAAGGCCAGACATTCACCATTCAAGTGGAATCGAACTACGTCGTTGAGAGCTTTCATGGTAGCAAGGCCGTGATTGTGAGCACCAACAACATTTTTGGTGGGAAGAATCCAGTTTTGGGGCAAAGTTTTATCGTCGTTGGGTTCTTTAGTTTGGCGGCAGCTGTATTTTTTAGTTTGAAACATTGGTTGCGGCCACGAAAATTGGCTGATCGCAAGTACCTGCATTACAAAGAAGATTGATACAATAGCAAATATCGTTTTTTAAAATAAATAATAGCGTTTTTTGAAATAAATATATTCTTTGATAAACAATTAATGATTGCATGAAGAAACTGCCATAGCCACTGCTACTCCTATGTACTACGCCTTCAACACAAAGACAAAATTTCCAGGGCTTAAAACAATTAGAAACACCAGCTCAAAAGGACTGGTGTCTCCACACAATTTCTGTTTCTTTGTGATAACTGAGTTACATGAGGATAAACTGTTTGATTCCACGATCAAAGCAGCCATTGCAGTTAGAACGTTAGAACCGCCAGTATTATTTTATCGCTGCTGTCATCGTCCTTTTTCCGGCATATCAATGGGTCCTTCGCATCCATCAACCCAGCATGTATCCGGCGAAATTCCACTTCTGAGATTTTGGTTACTTTGGTTTTATCAGTTGGCCTGATTTCTTCCGCATTCACAACCAGCGATCAAGTCTACAAGGTCAGGTAGACTGCAAATGTAGTCAGTGAGCGGCTTGGAGGAACCTGAGAGAATGAAATGCAATTCATGACATTGTAAGAGATCAGGCTTTTAGCAAGCCATTATTAGACGTAATCATTGGCTGCCGCAATGCAACCCGATGTTAAAAAAATCATACATGCATATCTACATAAAAAATCTGTGTCACTATTTGCCACAATGAAAAATCTTTGAACATTATTCGGATAGCAAAGCCCTTACTGCCCCGGTAATAATACTGATCCGCAGGGCTCGTTCATGCTTCTCTCGAGGTAAACTCCATTCACCCACCGTCATTGCATTTTTTTCAGCCGTCATGAGTTCCAGGGTTCGATCGGGACTGGTCTGTTCTTCCTTGTTGTACCCTCCATCCACTAGCGCCAAAACACCATGTAAGCTAGCTTCGTCTGTGCCATAGATCAACACGGTTTCCATGTCACTACCACTCATAACTCCCAAAAAAGATTTGGCACGACTGTATGCCACCTTCAAAAGACGACGGCCTGTACCGGATTCTCTAATTGCCATTATTCTCATTTCAACATGGCGTGGTGTGGATTCGACCACACGTAATTCGAGGCCAAGACCAGCAGGATGTGGGATGGGACTCTGCATCGCTGCAGGTTTGGTGGGTCCTGGCACTGCATCGCTTATTACTGGCGAATTAGATTGTAAGGAGCTCATGGTTACAAATTACAACGTGCCTTTTTGTTGGTTGCGCAGGACAGAGTGTTGTTGGACTATTACTATTTGTGCTGAGAAGTGGCGGGTGTGTGTTGGAGGTTGGAGTTTAGAGTTTGGACTTTTTATACGTGTAGTTTCGTGCGAGCGAACGCTACCGCGTTCTCTCGACTATGCCAGCTCTCTAGGGCTACGTTTGGCTAGGTAGGGTGGTTTGGAGAAACTCGGCAATTTACTAGGGCCGACCTTTTCTCCGTTCCGAGGC
>Ga0100391_1005174_pt1 | contig 12228 bp, 7 predicted proteins | sample CryGeymeta201515_FD_81541 | JGI IMG/M metagenome (GOLD analysis project Ga0100391, IMG submission 81541) | Groundwater microbial communities from Crystal Geyser aquifers in Utah, USA - Crystal Geyser metaG 2015-15 | ecosystem: Environmental > Aquatic > Deep subsurface > Groundwater | place: USA...
ATGTTAAATTGTGAACCTAGTTTTGGTAAAATGAACCTGTTCCACATTATGAGCAATCCATAAGTCTTTTAGCGAGTGGCTCGCTCAAACTGCCATTGCCTCTTCTAATTGCAGAACTTGTCTATAAGTACAGTCCATGAAGGCTGATTAACTCGCATCCAACCTGGAGAAAGAAAACAAATGAACCAACAAGATTTTGAACGACAAAAGCTACCACTGGTGTACAAGACAAAAGTTATCAAACGATTGGACCCAAATACCTACGTCTTTCATTGCACGAGTCGCAACGATGCTGGAGGTCGAGTCAATCGAAATATGGTAGTTATTTCCAGCGAAGATCGTGCCGGGCCCGATTGCGAATTATCCGTCGTCGATCCCCTACGCATAACTTCCGAAGGCGAACGCAAACTGAGGAAGTTGGGGGAAATTATAAGGATAGTTCGATTGGGCATGACGATCCATGGAGACGAAGAAGATGCCTACTACTTGAAGAAATTCCCGGGTGTAGAACGATGGGCCCCGGGTGATTTTCTGACACCACTGGAGCTTCCCATTCATCAAAAACTAAAAGAATCAGGTGCTACACCATTTCCACTCTGCAAAGTATTTACGTTCAAACAGACGACAACTCCGGAATCGGCTCTTTTGCTCTATAGAGACGGAAAACACGGCAACCTACTCATTACAAGTGACTGTCTGCAGCATCAATTGGTCAATGAATTTGTCAACATGCCAGTGGTGGCCAAGATGAAATTGGCGGGACTCTTGGAATCCGATATCGTGGTGAGCCAGCAGTGGCTCACAATCAACATGCCGGCAACCAGCAATACTAGCTTGAAACCATCTTCGAGCAGGCAGAAAGGTTCGAGTCGACCGCGAATGCGGCGCATGTCGTCCTTGTCGGGAAATCAAAAGGCCATTCGTGGTGATTTTATGCGTTTGTTGGGCATGGACTTTCAACGGTTGCTCAGTACCAGTGGTAATGTCGTCAAGTACGGAGCCAAAAAGGGTTGCGTCTTGGCCGTAGAACACGCCTTTCCACTCTGGGAAAGATCTAGTCAGGACACAGGATGGTGATATTGCAAAGATTCACTTGACATTGATTAGGATGGTCATTTGCAAGCATTTACCTAAGAACTTAGTTTCTGGGGAGAGCGGGAAGACCTTGTAGGTTGTCGGAGAGAGGGTGGTACGTTGACGTTGCAAATCCACCCGAATTCCTGAAAGAAAAACGCCACAGAATCTATACAGGTGCAGCCAAGTCACATATTACCGGTCCAAGCAAATGCCAAGACAGCAACGGAAAAGTTCATACGAAATCATTGCTAAGATCTGTGTTTGGGCCAGGATTTCGGTCATTTTCGTTGGCGTCGGTGCCCAGACCAGGACGTGACCGCTGAAGAAAAACATCAGAAGGCATGTCATCAGTACTGCTAAAATCGGAGGAGCGGTAGGTCACTCAGCTCAAAAAAAGTGTCAGTACTTTGCGCCCTTATTAAAAAACACTACTATTCTAAAAACCAGCGTGCAACTAGTGTTCAACTTCCACGAGACCGAAATACATAAGTTTTGTCTTTAGTTCTTTATTAAATCCCACGAAAATATAAGTGATTTCCAAATTTAGAGTTTGTAGATGCAAATTTCTTCTCAAACATACTTGTTCACTTTCATAAACGTCGCTAAATCCTGAAATCCATACCGCTGCGGTGCCTTGGTGCTGGCGACATCCTTTCCTGTGAGCTTGCCCTTGACAAGGTACTCTTTTGGCGGGATACAATGAGCTTGACTCCAATAGATCACTCTGTTCATGCTTGGAGTGGAAACACCGACAAGCTCGGCAATTCCCTTTTGGACGACAAGGCCACAAGGTAAGTCTTCACTTAGATAACGGTGATCAAAGAGAGGCAAATATCTTCCAGAATCAGTCTTTTGCGTCGGCATCGTGAGACCATCGTAGGCCTTATTGGTATTGAACATGCGCTCCAAGCTTGAATGGTCGGCAATATCTTCGCCATATGCCTCCTCAAAGAATTCGCCAATGGGGCGGACAACGTTCAAGTCAACGCTGGGGAAAAACTTGAGAATGGTCTTTTTGATTTGCATTATCTCGTTGGACACATTGGCCATGACGTCTGCTGTGAACTTATCGAGAGCTTGGTAAAAGAGAGGAGGTTCATCGAAAGGCGTTTTGCCATCCCAATGCCGGAGCAAACCATACATAATAGCTGGATGAGCAATAGCATTAGGATTCATAATGGTCGAACCCAAAAAGTTCGAGGTTGGAGTTGTCTCGACCACTGGAAGAGTCCCCAGCATAGATTGGACCAACTTCTGAACTGTTCTACATTGGCGGCTGGGATGCACACATAGGTCAACAACCTTCTTCGTACCAAGAACTTCTACCACCCGGCCAAATGTCTTGATCCGGCAAGCCCACGGCAAAGTCTCCAGGGAGAAGAGAGTACATGTATCGGTAAGGACTGGTCCGAGAACATCCCGGACACAGAGATCAAAGCCGCTCTCGCCAGGCATGGATCCTATAGTGGTACCTGCTTTGATATAAGGCACCATTGCCCTTAAATATACTTCGTGGCGATCAGCGGGAAGAGCAAACAAAATGACACTGCAGCCGGGAACCGCCAATGATGGATCGTCGGTGACGAGGTCAGCTCTGCCAAGGGTGTCTTTCCCACCGACATTGATGCACCGAATGTATCCGTCCAAAGACAGGCTTTTCGTGAAACGATCAGCGTGTGAAAGACTGAGTATATTCACCTTGAAGGTAAGAGCTCGTGAAGGGTCATCGCTTTGGTGCTGCCCCAAGTAGCTGGCCAGGACGTGTACAGCATTCCCACAGCCACAAAGCAAAACCTGAATTTGGCGATCTTTCGATACAGCAGAGCTGGTATCGAAGCACCTGCTTCCAGATTTCTGTTTGCCTATAAGAAGAAGCTCCGTCGGCTCGGGGGAATAATTCTTCGGTGCATGTTGAAGGATCATTTCGGCTTTCCAGAATAGACTCTGTTCGTTCTTTGGTGTGCCTTTTCTTTTTCGATTTTCTACAAGGTTGTTGTTTCAATTTTTTTATTACACCCATCTGGCCACCCAATCCAGCTTACATCGCTGTGCGAGTTCTGTCAAACACGGAAAGGAAAATGAGGGATACATTACAAAGTTCTGCTATTTCATAGTTTAATAAGGAACGACAAGAGTCGTGCTTGTGTCATGGAACGGCCGATTTTATCGCCCAGGTCTGCCCTCCGGCAGATTCCAATTCAACAGTACTACTGGTACTAGGTACTACTACTAGTCTACGTCGTAGTAACGCGCTACTAATACTACTAGCTAGTAGAGAGCGAGGGGTTCTCTTTTTCTTCGGAAAGCAAAGAAACGTTAAGCAAACAAGGAACAATCCGAGAACCTGTTCAACCCGAGCCTCTAATCCGAATGATTTTCCTCTTGTGTGTACGTGTCCTGAGTTGAGGCGACGTGCATATCAAACAACAGGTGGTGTACTTTTCGAAAAGCCAACCAGAATCAGCGAACGTAATAAACTGCCCACGTTTGGCTTTGACTGTGCTGCTTCTGGCGGTGTGCAACACGAAGCTGTAGCGACGGGAATCTAACAACCTTTACCCAGAACGTCTACATTGCAAGCTAGCCCCTTCCAGTAAGTTTTTGCAGAAACTTTTTCGATTCTTGCATACATGATTCTTCGTAAGACTCCGAATTAGCCCGGCAGGAATATTTTGGTTGAGGCGGAGGAGGCTGCCCTCCCATAAACACGGCAAGGAAACCTAGAATTGACACGAGTGAATTACTAGGTTGCAGGACAGATTGCAGTTAACCTGCCTACTCGGGGATCTTAAAAAAGAGTAGATTAGTCTACTCGGTCCAAAATTATCCAATTGTTGGGCCGGGCCTACACTACTAGTAGCTAGCTAGTGTTTTGGATTGTATGTGCCCACACGGGCCTACAGTAGTATTGGATTGCATGTGTTTCTTTTACTCCACGTGCCGAGCCGGGAATCGTGCTTGGCGAAAGATCTTCCCTTTCCTCCCTCTCATTGGCTTTTTGAACACGTCGTCCGCAGAAACGAGCACATGATGATAGATGCCCGCTCACCTCTCATTCATAAAAGAAAAAAGTCCACAACATGTCGCTACAACTCCTCTCAGTCATATCCTTTCTTCTGCTATTCGCTGTAGCACCTGTATTTTCAAGCCACCAGGTGCAAGAGGATGAAAGCGATTGGAATCTACGGCATTTGCAAGACACAACAACTTATGGTCTCATTCGATCTACAGATTACACTTCTTTTGCCAATTCTACCACCATTGCGACCAACGCCTGTTTCAAAGTAGAGGATTCAGATGGAGTAGATGCCTCCGTAGAAGGAAATGCGATTGTGTTGGGCGACTGTGACGAATCAAATGCTGGATTTAGATTGGATAGCAACAGACTGATTCAGTTCGAAGGAGAACCAGGATTGTGCGTCCAAACTGGACGAGGCAGGACCCCTGATGATGGAAATGTACTTCGCTTGTTTCCATGCGATACTAGCCGAAGCAGTCAAAAATTTATCTACGGACCCAGCCTTGGTATCCGTCCGTTGTTGAACCCCAGCCTCTGTGTTGTTTGGCAAGGGGCGGTGCCCGACATTGACGAAGATCCTATTCTATTAAATCCCTGCATAAATGTTGGTGATCGTTTGCATTGGAATTTGGAAGTAGCTTGAGGAATTTACACTCTGTTGAAGCAATGTTACGCCGCAGAAATAGTATACTTACGCATAGAAAGTTTCCCATGCATCCTATTTCCATTGAGATTCTTTGACAAGAGGTCCAACAAATAAAAATGTATGGGATTGCGTCATTGCAAGCAGGTTCACGAGTAGTAAAAAATTCGGATATTACGTAATAGATGTATGTGAAACCAGCTGGGCTTGGTTCAATAGCTGGCCCGTATTCCGTCTGTGGTGTCAGTCTGCTTGCAAACACTTGATCCGTCTCTTGCAAACCAGCCGCCAGGGGTTTGTTAGCTACAGAGTCCCCTACTACTAGAGCTCCGTTTGCTGAAGAAGTATCAAAATACTTGTATAAGACCTGCTACTGTAGATGGTACTCTCTAATAAGTACAGTATCCTTCAAAGTTTGCGACCCTTGTGCGTCTTCTCATAGGTTTAAACTCTCTCCCTAAATGATGAACAAAGAATCCAACCTTTCGTTTTCTCTCGTCACTATTTTATTACTCTATTAAGTTATTATTAAACAAATTCTCTCACTCCTCACTCCACATAAGCATAATTGTACAAAGACCATTCCACAAATAGGCGACCAGTGAGAGACAAACAAAACACTGACAGATTGACGTGCGGTATTCCATGATTACCGAGGAGTTAAAAAGCGCTAATTTCAGAGAGTAGGTGAAGAAGCATCCACAATGGTGGCCAATCCCAACTTTAAAGACGATGATCCATGGTCCAGGGCTTCCCTTTGGTCTCGTTTTTGGTTTGCTTGGACCAAACCATTATTAGATCTGGGTCGACAGCGTCCTCTGGAGGCGTGCGATTTGCCACCAATAGCCTTAGTAGATCAATCCCGTTACAACCGAACGTACATTGAAACCTTGTGGCGTCAAGAACAAGAGCGATGCTCTAGTAGACACGGCAGCAGCAAGAAAGCCAGCCTGGCTCGAGCCATGGCGCGCGATTATATCAAGACCACCTGGCCGAGTCGGCTGCTAATCATGTTGAATAGTTTGTCCAAGGTCGGACAAGCCATGGCACTGGGGATCTTGTTGGATAGTTTTGAAGACAAGAGCAACCAGAACAACAACACGATCACCTCATCGGGATACTTTTGGGCTGCCCTGATCATCGTTTGCGGATGCATTGCTTTTCCTACTAAGCAGCATTCATTCTTTATGCTGTACCGCAAGGGATCACAATATCGAGTAGGATTAATGGCCGCCATTTATGCCAAGACACTGCGACTTCCATCCATTCGAAACACTTCGACCGGCAACGTTGGAACATCCGGTCACGTTACCAACTTGGCCTCCAATGATGTGGAGCGCTTTTTGTTGACCAGCATTTATTCCAATTTACTCCTAGCAAGTCCGGTCGAAGTCGTTGCCGTATTGATTGCGGGAATTTACACCATGGGACCCATCTTTTGCTGTGGCTACGCATTACTGTTTATTCTGGTACCACTCCAGTACTGGTTGAGCCGCCGGTTTGTGTACTTTCGATCCAAAATTGCCAAATTGACCGATGCCAGAGTTAACTTGGTATCACAGGCTGTAGCAGGAGCAAGGGTACTGAAATTGCAGGGGTGGGAACTCGAGCTGGAACGCAAGATTGCCACTTTGCGTGCCCAAGAAGTGGAGCAATTGCAATTTACCAACCGCCTCAGAGCATGGAACGATTCCATTTATTATTTCAGCAGTCTGGTTGTGGCGGTGATTGTCGATGGCATCTATGTGGCAGCTTCGGATGGGACGTTGACACCACGCATTGTCTTTACAACATTTACGTTATGGAATCTTCTACAGTACTCGGTGACCAAACACATTCCACATGCCATTATGGGACTGTCCGAGTGCTACGTTTCCTGTCGGCGCATTCAAGCCTTTTTGGAAATCTCAGAACAACAACAGCACGATGAGCAAGCTGCTGAAGAACGAGCAGAACAGGACGAGAGTATTCCACACAATGGTCGTTCGGTGCTTCAGCTTTCCAGTGCGACTTTTCATTGGGATCAACAATCAGATGTTTCAAATCGTGCTGTGGCATTAGAAAAAATTTCCCTCAACTTTGAGCTTGCAAAACTTTACTGTGTGATTGGAAAAGTGGGGAGCGGCAAGAGCGCCCTTCTGCAAGCACTTATTGGCGAATTACCATTGTCGAGCGGCGAAATGCAGAATTCTTTTAAGTCTATCAGTTACGCTGCTCAAGATCCGTGGATTATGGATGGAACAGCCAGGGACAACATAACTATGGGATTGCAGTTTGATGAAAAGTGGTACGATGAGGTAGTCCATGCCTGCTGCTTGGAGTCGGACTTTCAAAATTTCCAGCATGGCGACCAGACAATAGTTGGAGATCGAGGTATTCAATGCAGTGGCGGGCAGAAGGCTCGGCTTGCCCTCGCTCGAGCCATATACTGTGATCCTCAGATCCTGATCCTGGACGATCCCCTGAGTGCAGTTGACGCCAAAGTCGCGCGCTCCATTTATTACTCTGCAATCCAGCAGTTGGGAGTACAGCGAGGTAAATGTGTGATACTCGTAACACATCAGCACCAATTTGTCGGGGCAAACGAAAGCACTTGCATTTTGTTAGAGCAGGGCGGACTCGTTTGCTGTGGATCGTTTGCAGATTGCGTGGCCGAATCAGGAGGAGATCTCTCTGAAGCTCTGCAAACCGAAGAGGATGAAGTCGAACCGTCTGATCAACAAGACAAAGCAAAACCACAAGATCCGTGTTGCTCGGAGCGAAGTACGGTTGCCGAAAAGAAAAAAGATGGTTCGTTCATCGAAAGGCGTGCAACCGGTGTTATCAAAAGCCGAACATGGCTTTTCTACGGGGAAGCATTAGGTGGACTGCTAGTTTCTGGCCTGTTTCTCGTCCTCTTTACTACGACACAGGCCGCCTTTCTTGTTACTATGACATACGTCGGAAAATGGGCCGAGGAACCAGAGAGTACACAGAGCTCGTCCTACTGGTTTTCCATGGTATATGGTCTAACGGCTGCGACAGTGCTGTTGGCAGTAGTACGTGCACATGCTAGCTTCTATCTTTTTTTACAAGCCTCAAAGCGCCTGCATAACCAAATGCTACGTTCGGTTCTCCGTGCCACAATTGAGTTTTATGACACAAATCCTCTCGGACGAATCCTCAATCGCTTTTCAGCGGATGTCGGAATCAGTGATGAGCTGTTACCATTCACAATCTATGACTTTGGAGTGGGCTTTGTCATGTTCGTGGGCAGCATCGTAACAGCCATTGTGATTTTACCGTTGACTTTGGTGGTGTTTCCTTTTTTACTTTGGGCATTTATTCATCTGAAAGGTATTTTCGTGCAAACCACTCGCGAGCTAAAGCGTTTGGAGGGCCTCGGACGTTCTCCTATCTACGCAATGATGAGCGAGTCATTATCGGGTATAGCCACCATCCGTGCAAATCACAAGACAGCTTACTTTTCCAACAAGTATGAAGTTCACCATGACGCTCTCATTCAATCCCAATTTGCGTTCATTGCGTGCTCGCGTTGGTTCGCCACCAAGCTCGATTTTCTTTCTTTTCTTTTTTTGGCATCAGCAACTCTATGCGCGGTGATCATCCAGGATCAAGGGCTGCTCAATTTGGATCCAGCCGTGTTGGGTCTCGCCCTGTCCCTGTTACTGCAGCTGGCAGGTGCGAACTTTCCTTTCATGGTTCGACAATCCGCAGAGGTCACAAATCACATGGTATCAATAGAGCGAATCTGGGAATTTGGTCATGACATACCTCAAGAAGCGCCACTAGCTACAGAATTCGACCTTGAGCATAAGGATTGGCCGAAAGAACCATCAATAGTGGTCAGAAATCTGCAAGCAAGATACCGTGATATCCTTCCACCTTGTCTACAAAATGTCTCTTTCGAAATTAAACCAGGAGAACGAGTTGGCGTAGTGGGACGCACCGGCGCAGGAAAAACATCATTATTGCAAGCTCTCTTTCGTGTACTGGAAGCAGAAGACGGTTGCATTCATATTGGCGGCGTTGACATCTCGCAGCTAGGGCTACATAAGGTTCGAACGAATATGGCAGTTATTACACAATCCCCAGTCTTGTTCAGTGGATGTACCGTCCGCGAAAACTTGGACCCCTACCCGCAAGCCACCGAGAATGAAGAGTTACTACGATTGGAGGCAGCTTTGCGAAGCGTGCATATGTGGGATAGCATTCAGAGCATCCCAGATGGATTGGAAGGCTTGATTGCTGAAGGTGGTTTGAATTTCAGTGTTGGACAGCGACAGCTATTATGCTTGGCTCGGGCATGTTTGGCAGACTGCCGCATTTTGGTTTTAGATGAAGCAACCGCAAACGTTGATACATTAACTGACCAACTTTTGCAGCAAACTCTACGAGAAAGGTTCAGCACTGCGACGATCATTGCCATCGCACACCGATTGGACACTGTCATGGACTATGACAAGGTGTTGGTGCTTGGAAACGGGCGTGTAGAGCAGTTTGGACCCCCTGCAGAACTCCTACTAGACAGAACAGGGTCGTTTGCTTCCATGGTGGAGAGCACTGGGACTGCCATGGCCGACTTGTTGAAACAAAAAGTGAAGAAAGTCTAGTTATAATCAAGTAGCATAATGGGAGTGGTTGTTTGGCCAACCTGCTTTGACCCCGGCTCTCAATCATGCTGGAATCGATGCGACACGCAGTGCGGATTGGTAATTTATGACTAAGGTGCACTACTTCTGATTGTTTGGACTCTTGCGAGCTACCTGGTAGGGGTGCTTGGTTAGTAGGTCTCTACGAATTCAAATCAATGGACGAGACCCTACGCAGCAAGTTACAGCGACAAAATTGTAGTGTAGTTACGACAGTAGTCGGGGTTACAAGAGCTTGGGTGTTCTGGGTTTGTTCCTACCAGAGTGATATGAAGAACTTCAATGAGCGCAACTTTTTAAACATGAAGGAAGGGAAGAGCACATTATTTAAATAGGTTGGAGCCAGAGTAACCTGTGCATAAAAACTAATCGTACGAGTACTACAGGTGACAGTGTATAACATCAATTAGATCTAAGTGGCAATACCACGGCAATTGCAGGCATATCTACTTATAGCTACCAGGTATTATGGTAGCTAAAATAATGACAAATATTGGAACTACACCTCTGAAGGTCCAACCATGAACACGTTGCTTAAATAGCCGGCGTGGTCATTGAAGCCCACAAGGGTTCGTAGACATAAATGTCTTGCTCGTACTACTAGTACCAGTACAAGCAAGCAAGTCTACAACAGTTGCTAGTACTTGCTTGAGTACCGGTACCTGGTAGTAGACTACCTGGTACCTGGTAGTAGCTAGGTATAGTAGTCGTAGTCCAAATTTAAATAGTACCACTCGTAGATGCTTCTTTTGGATCGTTTAATTGAAGAAGCCTGCTCGTTGATACCAGTATGGTATTGGTACAGGTACCTGGTACTCAGGAGTACCTGGTACAGAAGTCATTTTGGTCTTCTTTTATTGGACATAGTTTCGATGCCGAATGCTGCACATAACAAAATGACCCGAATTGAAAAGACTGTTGACATCCTTACCTTCTTTGACCACTTCTGATGCTCTGAATTGCCTTTTCATGTTTTGTTGAGGGCTCACAATTTTTCTTTGAGAGACATTTTCTTTGGAAAACAATTTTTTGCTCTTTACTCACTTCAAAAATTTCAACCATGGCAAGTGCATTAGAAATGGACTACGGAACTATGTTCGCCGTAATGGACAGCTGGGAAGCTTTGCGAAGAATGAAAGACAGTGAAGAGGTTGCAGGGGTGATTCTCTTCAAACAGTAAGTTTTCATTTCATGTCGTCGCTCCCCTTCACAGATGGACTGAAACGAAGACTTTTCTAACGCCCATATTTCCTTTTTTTACGGAATAGTTTCTTTACCAAGGTACCCGCAGCCAAGTCTCTGTTTGGTTTCCCTGCCACTATGGAACCTGGGTGCCCCGAGATGCAAACTAATAAACGCTTCTTGGCGCATGCTTCGTACATGATCCGAATGTTTGATAAGCAATTGCAAATGCTGGGACCAGATACCGAGTTGCTCGAAGAAATCCTCACGGATCTTGGAAAGAAGCACGCTCGAATGGGAGTCCACGAGAACTGGTTCCCCAGTATGGGTGAATCCTTGCTTGAAACTCTGCGCGAATGCTTGGGAGAGTCACAGTTTACGCCTGAGATTGAACAGTGCTGGCTGCAGGTCTACGCCTCCCTTTCGGGTGAAATGATTCGATCCATGAACAGCGAACAAGCCGTGTTGGACTCCTGGGCCAAGCTCAAGACCATTGACAACTACGATGAAATTGCTGGGACCAAACTTTTTCAGCAGTTCTTTCGTGATTGTCCAGAATCAAAGACTCTCTTCGGCTTTCCTCTTGACATGGATATGGAGTCTGATGCCATGATGAAGTCTCGAAGGTTTAAAACACACGCTTCTTATTTTATTGAAATGCTCGACAAGGCACTTGAAATGGTGGAGGCGAAGAAATTGGACGAAAACATGCGATCACTGGGAGAACTGCATGTGCAATATGGAGTGAAAGCAGAAATGTTTCCTATCATGGGTAAAGCTCTGGTTTTTGCTCTCAAGGATACATTGGAAAGCGATTGGAACGAAGATCTCCAAGCTGCTTGGAACGACGTCTATGAACGACTATCGTCGTCCATGATGGCCTCCATGAAGAAAGCCAGCAAGAAATAATCAACTCAAACATCAACGAAGTCATGTTGGTTTTCAATTCGGACGCGCTTTCTTTTGCCTTTTCCACTCAAAAATTGTATAGTATTAGGCAACCCAATACATTCTTCAAATGGATTCGCTTAGCTAGCGACGCACCTAAGGTTTTCGTCATTAGCGCACTACTCAATTGACTGCTACATTTTAATAAAATCAAGCTTCATCATCACAAGCTTTAGACTTGACAGTTCAGTATTAAAGATAGCAGCTCATTGTTTTTTTATCCCAACAACGGGCTTTCTAGCATTCAGGTTTGTGTACTGTATGTACGCAAGGTTGGGTTGGGCTTGTGTTCGCAGGGGCGTCCAGCGATTGTCAAGAAGTCTGAATTTCCCTGGAAGGTCCGCCAAACCCCTATTTAAACCCTAATAGTACAGCAGACCAAGAGGTCCATACTAGCTTTAAATACTGATGAGACACAGTCTGAGTCATGCTGAAATTTGACCATAATTTCAACACGATTTCAACACATGTCAACACATTTCAATACGTTTCAATACATTTCAACACATTTCAACATATTTGATCACATTTCAACACGTGTCACCACCACATAATTTCAACACAAGACTGAATTTCAACATGACTCAATTCACTTCTACTACTACTACTACTACTACTACTACTACTACTACTACTACTACTACTACTACTACTACTACTACTACTACTACTACTACTACTACTACTACTACTACTACTACTACTAC
>Ga0100391_1005193_pt1 | contig 12200 bp, 5 predicted proteins | sample CryGeymeta201515_FD_81541 | JGI IMG/M metagenome (GOLD analysis project Ga0100391, IMG submission 81541) | Groundwater microbial communities from Crystal Geyser aquifers in Utah, USA - Crystal Geyser metaG 2015-15 | ecosystem: Environmental > Aquatic > Deep subsurface > Groundwater | place: USA...
ATCGTGATCGCCGCGCCGTACCCCTACCTCGCGCGCACGATCTGGGGCGATATTGACGGGTTCAGGGTTTCTGATGGCCGGGTCGATCCGGCGTGGCGCGGCGATGCGGCGCGCTGGGAGGAGGGATACTGGCGGCGCTGGAAGGGCGCATGGGCCTATACCCAGGGCGATTTCGCGATTGCGCATGAGGATGGCTCGTTCTCGCTCCACGGGCGCAGCGATGATGTGATCAACGTTTCAGGCCATCGCATGGGAACCGAGGAGATCGAAGGCGCAGTGCTGCGCGACAAGGCGCTCGCGCCCGACAGCCCGGTCGGCAATGTGCTGGTGGTCGGCGCGCCGCACCGCGAAAAGGGGTTGACCCCGCTCGCCTTTGTGGTGCCGGCCCCCGGTCGCAAGCTGACGATCGAGGACAAGCGGCGATTGTTCGATCTGGTGCGCACCGAGAAAGGCGCGGTCGCCGTTCCCGCCGACTTCATCGAAGTTTCGCAATTCCCCGAAACCCGGAGCGGCAAATATATGCGCCGGATGGTGCGCGCGCTGGTGGTGGGCGAGGATGTTGGCGACGTCACGACGCTGCGCAATCCGGAGGCGCTCGACGAGCTGCGCAGCGTGATCGCCGATTGGCAGCGCAAGCAACGCATGAGCGACGAACAGGCGCTGTTCGATCGTCACCGCTATTTCCTGATCCAGTACAACGCCATTGCCCCCGGCAAGCTGGTTGCGACTGTCACCGTCACCAACCCACCGGTCAATGCATTGAACGAACGCGCGATTGACGAGCTGGTGCTGGTGACATCGGCATTGGCACGCGATGACAACGTGGCGGCGGTGGTGTTCACCGGCGAGGGCACATCGTCCTTCGTCGCCGGGGCCGACATCCGCCAGATGCTGGAGGAAATCCACACGCGCGATGAGGCGCTGGTGCTGCCCAACAACGCGCACCTCGCGTTCCGCACGATCGAGCGCATGGGCAAGCCGTGCGTGGCGGCGGTGCAGGGCGTGGCGCTGGGCGGGGGCATGGAGTTCGCGCTCGCCTGCCATTACCGCATTGCTGAACCCACCGCACGGTTCGGCCAGCCCGAAATCCGCCTGCGCCTGATGCCCGGTTACGGCGGCACGCAGCGCCTGCCGCGCCTGCTGATTGACCGGCGGGGCGAGGAAGGCCTGCGCGATGCGATGGACCTGATCCTTGGCGGGCGCAGCATTGATGCCGAAGCGGCTGAGGCGGTCGGTTTCATTGATGAACTGGTCGGCGGATCGGCTGATGCGCTGTCGGCCGCCCATGCTGCGGTGCGCGATTTTGTGCAGCACGGCGAGGATAGCCCGCTGGGTGCGGCCTTCGCCGAGCGGCAGGCGGCGGCGGCGCGGTGGGACACAGCAGCGCAGGTCAGCCTCGATGCGGTGATGGTGGATGATTTCCTCCAGCGTATCCTGCGTCAACTTGACTGGGCCGGGCGCGGCGGCGCTGGGGCGCGGGCGCTGGAAGCGGTGCGTGTGGGCCTCGAACAGGGCATCACCGCAGGGCTGAAGAAAGAAGCCGCGCTGTTCGCCGACGCCATCGTCGATCCCCAAGGCGGCAAGACCGGCATCCGGCAATTCATGGACAAGGTCGCCCCCCCGCTGCCGGTCAGGCGTGACGGGGTGTGGATCGACGCGGAACATGAGATGCGCAGCCAGGCGCTGGAAGCGGCGGGCGATCTGCTGCCGGTGGGCGCGCCGTTTTATCCCGGCGTCACTCCGATCCCCGGCCACCAATACGCTTTCGGCATCGCCCGCGATCCCGATACCGGCGCGCCGCGGTTCGGCCCGCCCGCCAGCCATGAGAAAGAGCTGATCGTCGCGGTGCCAGAGCCTGCGCCCAACGAGGCGCTGTTGTATATGCTGACGAGCGAGGTCAACTTCAACGACATCTGGGCGCTGACCGGCATTCCGGTTTCGCCGTTCGACGCGCACGAAGAGGACGTGCAGATTACCGGATCGGGCGGCATCGCCTTGGTCGCGGCGCTCGGCTCTGAAACGCGGGCGCAGGGGCGGATCAAGGTTGGTGATCTGGTGACGGTCTATTCGGGCACCAACGACCTGCTCAGCCCGCTGGTCGGCAACGATCCGATGTATGCGGATTTCAGCATTCAGGGGTATGAGACGGAAACCGGTAGTCACGCGCAGTTCCTGACCGTGCAGGCGCCGCAGATGCACAAGCTGCCGCCTGATCTGACGCTGGAGCAGGCGGGCAGCTATGTGCTCAACCTGGGCACGATTGCGCGCTGCCTGTTCACCACGCTTAAAATTGCACCGGGGCGGACGCTGTTTGTCGAAGGCGCGGCGACGGGGACGGGGCTGGATGCGCTGCGAAGCTCGGTGCGCACCGGCTTGCAGGTAACCGGGCTGGTATCCTCGCAAGAGCGCGCGGGATTCATCACGCAGGTGCAAGGCGCAGTCGGCGCGATCAACCGCAAGGATGCGCGCTTTGCTGGCCTTTACAGTGTGGTGCCGGAGGACACCGCCGCAGCGGTAGCATGGGAAGCCGCAGGCGCGCCGCTGGTGGAAGAATACCGCCGCCTCAACGGCGGCAAGCTGGCTGATTATGTCGTCAGCCACGCAGGCGAGACGGCGTTTCCGCGCAGCTTCCAACTGCTTGCCGAAAACGGCACGCTGGCGTTTTACGGCGCGTCGTCAGGCTATCACTTCAGCTTCATGGGCAAGCCGGGCACGGCCTCCCCTGAGGAAATGCTCCGCCGCGCAGGCTTGCGCGGGGGCGAGGCAGTACTGATCTACTACGGGCCCGGTTCGTCCGAACTGCTCGACGAAACCGGGCTCGAAATGATCGAGGCCGCGCGCCGTTTCAACGCGCGCTCGGTGATCGCTGCCACCACCGATGGGCAGCGCGAATTCCTGCAATCGCTGGGGCTGGAAGATGCGATCGAAGGCATCGTCAGCCTCGAATCCATCCGGCGGCGCGAGGGCGCGAATTTCGATTGGCCCGACACCATGCCGCGCCTGCCTGATGCCAAGGCCGATATCGAAGTGTTCAAGGCCGCGGTGCGCGATTATCAGGATCGGGTGATGAAGCCGTTCGGTTCGGCGGTGGGCAGGATTTTGCGTTCGCCCGACAATCCGCGCGGCAACCCCGATCTGGTGTTTGAACGCGCGGGGCAAGACACGCTCGGCATTTCGACTTCGCTGGTGAAGCCGTTCACTGGCCGGGTGATCTTTGCCGAAGACCTGAGCGGGTGCCGTTTCACCTTCTACGCCCCGCAGGTGTGGACGCGGCAGCGCAAGATCCTGATGCCGACCGCCAACATTTTCGGCACGCACCTGTGCAACGCCTACGAAGTCGCGCGGATGAACGACATGATCGCCGCCGGGCTGCTCGAAGTGACCGAACCTGAGGTGGTGCCATGGGACGGTTTGCCAGAGGCGCATCAGGCGATGTGGGAAAACCGGCACACCGGATCGACCTATGTCGTCAACCACGCGCTGCCCGAACTGGGCCTGCGCAGCCGCGATGCGCTGCTCGAAGCGTGGGCTGCGCAATCATCCGGGGAACCGGAGACTTGACCGCTGCGTTGCAATAATTGAAACGTTCTTCGCTCTCCTCCCCGGAAGATTGAACGATTCGGCAAGCGAACATCTGCGTCGCTGTAATTTTATGAGGAGAGTGCCATGGCCCAGAGCAAGCCTAAGTCTAAGGCTGCGCCCGCTGAAACCACCAGTGGCCGCCTTGCGGGCAAGATCGCGGTTGTCACCGGCGCGGCTGGCAATCTGGGTGGGCATATCACGGCCCATTACCTTGCCGAAGGCGCAACCGTGGTGATGACCGGCCGCACGCCGGAGCGCACCAAGGCGGCGGCTGACGCGCTGCTCAAGGCGACCGGCGCTGATCCGTCGCAGCTTGCCACCGTGACACTTGATGGCGGGGACATCGCCTCGGTGCGCGCCGCGATTGCCGAAGTGGTCGCCAAGTTCGGGCGGATCGACATTCTGGTCAACAACGCCGGCAGTGCCGGGCCGAAACAGCCGATCGAAAACCTGCCGCTGTCGGCTGAAGAACTCGCCGGTTTGCAGAAACAGGGCGGCACCGACAGCGAGACCGTGGGCGATGCGCTGCGCAATATCTTCGGCGTTGCGTGGAATGTCGCGCGCGCGGCGGCGGCGCATATCCCCGAAGGCGGGTCGATCATCAACGTTTCGACCATTTTCAGCCGCACGCCCTATTACGCGCGCGCTGCCTATGTGGTGCCCAAGGCGGCAATGAACGCGTGGAGCCGCGAACTTTCGCTCGAACTCGGCCCCAAGGGGATCCGGGTCAATCTGGTCTATCCCGGCCCGATTGAAAGCGAGCGCATCCGCACCGTGTTCGCCGCGATGGACGCCGCACGCGGGGACGAGGCGGGCACCACCGCCACGCAATTCTTTGACATGATGAGCCTAGAACGCGCGACCGGCGGCAATCCCCGCGCCAAAACCTTTCCCACCCCGACCGACATTGCCACCACCTGCGTGTTTCTCGGCAGCGACGAAAGCGCGGCGTATAACGGGCACGATTTCGAAGTCACCCACGGCATGACCGTGCGCAAGGAGCAGCGCTCGACCTATCTTGCGCGGCCCACCATGCGATCGATGGATGGCACCGGCCTCGCCGTGCTGATCGCCGCCGGGGACGATTGGGAGGAAGCGCTGGAGCTCGCGCAGGTGCAGCTCGCCTGCGGGGCAGCGGTGGTGCTGGGGCTGCCGCGTCAAGCCGATGTCGCCATCGCCGAAAAACGCTGCGCGGCGATGGGGGTGGAAGGCAACCTCACCATCATCCGGTTCAACCGCAAGGAACCGGCGGCGATGGAAGCCGCGCTGGAAGAATATACCAAGGCGGGCACCCCGATCAGCGGTGCGGTGTTCATGCCGATGCTGGGCGCTGGCGATCTGACCGGCAATCTGACCGAGGTGGACGACAGTGTGATCGAGGCGATGATGGATGCCAAGCTGGCGGGCAACATGGCGCTGGCCCGCACCATGAGCCGGTACTGGAAACGCTACGACAACCTGTTGCAGCCACCGCGCTTTGTTTTCATCAGCCATGCCAGTGATGGCAAGGGCGATGTCTATGGCAACATCATCCGCGCCGCGACCGAACAGCTGATCCGCATCTGGCGCGATGAAAGCGCGATCGACACCGCCCATGGCCGCCGCCGTCAGGCCGAATGGGGCAATCAGATCGTGCGGTTCACTAACACCGAGGCTGAAAACATCCGCTTCACTGCCGGCCACGCGGCGCGTATCTTGCTGAAGGAAAGCAAGCTGGCGGACATCACGCTGTATGTCCCCGGCAACATTGGCGAGGCAACCGGCGCGCGCAAGGCCATGCCGGGATTCTCCGAAAACATCACCGGGCTGCATCTGGGCAAGGTGGCGCTGATTACCGGGGGATCGGCCGGGATTGGCGGGCAGGTCGCGCGGTTGCTCGCGCTGGCGGGCGGCAAGGTGATGATGGTGGCGCGGCGCGAAAGCGAGCTGGCAGTGGCGCGCGCGCGGATCGTATCCGAACTGGAAGACATCGGCTTTTCCGGGGTCGAACGCCGGGTGCAGACGCTCGCCAATGTCGATGTCGGCAATTTCGACAGCCTCAAAAATGCGGTCGATGCGACGTTGAAGGCGTTCGGGCGGATCGATTACCTGATCAACAATGCCGGGATGGCCGGGGCAGAGGACATGGTGGTCGACATGGGGGTCGATGCCTGGAACACCACGCTCGATGCCAATCTGGTGTCGAACTACTTTCTGATGCACCACGTCGCTCCGTTGATGAAACGTCAGGGATCGGGCTATATCCTCAACGTTTCGTCCTATTTCGGGGGCGAGAAATACCTCGCGGTCGCCTATCCCAACCGTGCCGACTATGCCGTCAGCAAGGCCGGGCAGCGCGCGATGGTCGAAAGCATGGCGCGTTATCTTGGCCCCGAAGTGCAATTCAACGCGATTGCGCCGGGCCCGGTTGATGGTGACCGCCTGTCGGGCACCGGCGGCAAGCCCGGATTGTTCGAACGGCGCGGCAAGTTGATCCTTGAAAACAAGCGGCTGAATGCGGTCCACGCCGCCACCGTCAAGGCGCTGCGGCGCGGGGTGCGGGTCGAGGCGCTGCTGGCGCGGCTGGCGCGCAACGATACTGTCAAGATGAGCCACGATACCAACAACCCGCGCGAACTGCGTGATCTGGCGCTGGCCTGCGCGCGCGAAGGCGATGGGGAGTGCAGCTGGGATCGGTATCTGCTGACCCCACCAATCGCCGCCGCATTGATCGGGCGGCTGCGGCAGGGCGGCTATTTCCTCGACGCGCCCGACTGGGCTGATCGGGCCGCCACGCCCGAAGCCGACGCTGATTGGCTGCTGCGCGTGCCGCCTGAAAGCGCGCCCTTTCTGCCCGCTGACAAGATCGCGGTCGAAGCCAAGAAGGTCGGCACGGGGGTGCTTTCCAAACTCTACCTCGGCAAGATGCCGACCGAGATCGACGTGGCGCAGGCGACGGTGTTCTTCCTGGCTGACCGTGCCGTGTCGGGCGAAACCTTCATGCCATCGGGCGGGCTCAGCGTTGAACGGTCGACCACCGAACGCGAATTGTTCGGCAGTCCCAAGCAGGAACGGCTCGATCAGATGCGCGGGCGCACGGTGTGGGTGATCGGCGAACACCTCGCCGATTACCTGGCTGAAACCGCGCGTGCCTTGATCGAAGATTGCCACGTTGCCCGCGTGGTGATGGTTACCCGCACCGCCGAAGGGTTCGACGCGATCAAGGCGCAACTGGAAGGCGCGACGGCCGATGGGCTGGTGTCACTGGTGGGCGGCGATGATATTGAGCGCGCGATGGACGATGCGCTGGTCGAATGGGGCCGGCCGACCACGATCCTGTCCACCCCGTTCACCGCGTTGCCGGGTAAGCTGTTCGACGCTGATGATCCGCTGACCCCGGAGGAATTCCGGCAGGTGGTGGCCGACAACCTGACCCACCATTTCCGCATCGCGCGCCGCGCCTCGTTGTATGATGATTGCCAGTTGGTGCTGACCTCGCCCGATGTGCCGATGGGCGATCGCAGCCCGGCGTTCGCACTGGCCAATTTCATCAAGACCACGCTGCACGCCTTCACCGCGACGCTGGCGGTCGAGAACGAGCGGCTGGTGCATGATGTGCCGGTCAACCAGATCAACCTGACCCGCCGGGTGCAATCCGAAGAGCCGCGCGATCTGGACGAGCATCTGGAGGAAGTGCGGCGCTTTGCCCGTGCGGTGCTGCTGGTCGGCGCGCCGCTGCCGGATGCGGAGGATTCGCGTTACCGCGCGCGGATCTATCGCGGTATGTCGATGACGGTCTGAGGGGCTGCGCGCCAAGGAGGCTTGGGGAATGATCCAATATCTGCCCTTTGAAAAGCCGATCGAGGCGCTGGATCGGCACGTCGCCGGACTGTCGGCCGTGCCCGAAGGGGCGCAGGAGGCGGCGATGCTGGCCGAGCGGGCCGAGCGTCTGCTGGCCGAAACCTATGCCCGGCTGACCCCGTGGCAGCGCACGCTGGTCGCCCGCCATCCGCAGCGCCCCCGGTTCGAACGGCTGGTGGCGGGGCTGTTCACCGATTTCCTGCCGCTGGCAGGTGATCGGGTGTTTGGTGAGGATGCGGCGATCATCGGCGGATTCGCGCGGTTTGAAGGCCGCCGGGTGATGGTGATCGGCCATGTAAAGGGCGAGGATACGCCGGGCCGCATCCACCACAATTTCGGCATGGCCCGGCCCGAAGGTTACCGCAAGGCGATCCGGATGATGGCACTGGCCGACCGGTTCGGCCTGCCGGTGGTGACGCTGGTGGACACACCCGGCGCGTTTCCCGGCGTCGATGCCGAAGCGCGCGGGCAGGCCGAAGCGATCGCCCGTTCGACCGAGGCGTGCCTGGGCCTTGGGGTGCCGCTGATCGCGGTGATCATTGGCGAAGGCGGTTCGGGCGGCGCGGTGGCGCTGGCGGCCGCGAACCGCGTGCTGATGTGCGAGCACGCGGTCTATTCGGTGATCTCACCCGAAGGCTGCGCGTCAATCCTGTGGCGCAGTGCGGCGCAGGCTTCCGATGCGGCCGAGGCGATGAAGGTGACTGCGGGCGATTTGCTCAAATTGGGCGTGATCCACCGCATCGTCTACGAACCCAAGGGCGGCGCGCACCGCGATCCGGATGCGATGGTGAAGCGGCTGGCGCTGGCGCTGCGCAATGAACTGGATGGGCTGGCGGCGCTCCCGCCGGAGGAACTGCGGCGCGAGCGCGAGGAGTTTTTCCTGTCGCAGGGATAAGTATGGTGCCGGCTACAGGATTCGAACCCGTGGCCCCCTGATTACAAATCAGGTGCTCTACCAACTGAGCTAAGCCGGCTTACCGTGTTCGCGCCCTAAACTGAAACCTGCCCGCCCTCAAGTAGCGAAGCGGCAGGGCAACTAAAACGCGCCGAACGTCCAGCCCTCTGTTCGCGCCACATCGGCGGTCAGGCCCGGCGGGTGCCACAGATCGCGATTGGCGTGCACCTTGCGCAGCCATGCGGCGGTCAGCAGCGCGTCAGACGAATGATCGTCGATTGCGCCGCTACCCTTGACCGGCGGGGAGCCGAGCCGATCGAGCGCATCGTTGAGCGCCGCGTTGCTGCGCAGTTTGGTCGCCGCGCCGGTCGCTCCGCCCAATCGCGCCGCGACCGAAGTGTAGATTTCAGTCACCACCGAACCATGCTCTGGCAGCGGATCGACCGGCCATACCGGCACTTTCCCCACGAGCCGGTGCAGCATCCGCATCCCCGTCAGGCTCGACTTGCCGACCTGCGCTGCGCCCACCAGGTTGAAATTGCTGACCGGCCGCACGCCTTGGCCGCGCTGCGCTGCCTCGGCCACACGGAACCGGCCTTCGCGGGAGGCGGCGCCTGGCAGCAGGAAGCGGTCGCCCTGATGATCCTTGCCGTGGCGGAAATAGCGTGACGCCTGTGCGTGGGTGACGAACCCGCCCGCCTCAAGGTTGGGATCATCCGTGCACAGGCGGTCGATCAACGCCCACAGCGCGCGGGCATCCTTGGGCGTCGCGTTCCAGCCAGGGAAGAACGCGCCCGCATCGGCGTGCGTCAGGCTGATGCCGAGATCGAGGCCGACCAGCGTCGGCGGTTTGAGATCGCTCAGCAACGCCAGCACCTCGCTGCGCGCCCAGCCCGTGGGATCGGGCGGGGGCAGCAGCGCCGGCGGCCCGCCGCTCGCACCAGCAATGGCCAGCGCGATACCCTTTTGCCGCGCGCCTTTTGCGCCCGACCAATCGACGGCGAGGAAGTGGGTGAAGCGGGGGATCACTTCCGCTCCGCCCGCAGTTTGTCCCAATAATCCAACCGCTTTTTCACTTCACGTTCAAACCCGCGAGGGACCGGCGTGTAGAACACCTGCCGCTCCAGCTCTTCGGGCCAGTAATCATCGCCCGAAAAGCCTTCGGGCGTGTCGTGATCATAGGTGTAGTCCTGGCCGTAGCCGAGGCTTTCCATCAGGCCGGTCGCCGGGTTGACGATGTTCATCGGCGGCATCAGGCTGCCGGTGTCCTTGGCAGATTTCCACGCGGCTTTCTGCGCCAGGTAAACCGCGTTGGATTTGGGCGCGGTCGCCAGATAGAGGCACGCCTGCACCAGTGCCAATTCGCCTTCGGGGCTGCCGAGGAAGCGGTACGCCTCCATCGCGGCCATGCATTGCGGCAGGGCGTGCGGATCAGCCAGACCAATGTCTTCCACCGCCATCCGCACCAGCCGCCGGGCAAGGAACAGCGGTTCTTCCCCCGCGGTCAACATCCGCGCGAGGTAATACAGCGCCGCCTGCGGATCAGAACCGCGCACCGCTTTGTGCAGGGCGCTGATGAGGTTGTAATGTCCGTCGCGGTCCTTGTCATACACCGCCACCCGGCGTTGCAGAAATCCGCCGAGCGCGGCCGGGTCGAGCGGTTCGCAAAGCCCCGCTGCGTAAAGCGTCTCAGCCTGTCCCAGCACAAACCGCCCGTCACCATCGGCCTGCGCGATTAGCGCGGCGCGCGCTTCGGCTGTGAGGGGAAGCGGGCCTTCGAGCGCCTCAGCCTTGGCCAGCAATTGCGCCAGTGCGCCTTCGTTCAGCCGGTTCAGCACCAGCACCTGCGCGCGCGACAGCAGCGCCGCGTTGAGCGCAAAGCTGGGGTTTTCGGTGGTCGCGCCGACCAGCGTCACCAGCCCGCGTTCGACGAACGGCAAAAATCCGTCCTGCTGCGCGCGGTTGAAGCGGTGAATTTCGTCTACGAACAACAGCGTCTTGCGGCCCGCGCTGGCAAACTTCTCGGCCTCGGCAAAGGCTTGTCTGAGGTCGGCCACGCCGGAAAACACCGCGCTGATCGCGGCATAGCGCATCCCCACGCTATCGGCGAGCAGGCGGGCGATGCTGGTCTTGCCGGTGCCGGGCGGCCCCCACAGCACCATGCTGGACAGCCGCCCGGCCGCGACCATCCGCCCAATCGCGCCGTCCGGCCCGGTCAGATGTTCCTGCCCGACCACCTCGGCAAGGCTTGCCGGGCGCAGCCGATCGGCCAACGGCGCATCACCATCGGGCGCGCCGGGTTGGGGCGAGCCAGAAGCGGGTGAAGGCGCAGCTTGTCCGAACAGATCAGTCATTCATCGGGCGTGATAGGCCTGCCAGCGGAAAATGGAACCATGCGCCCGCGCAAACCCCACAGCACCCCTTGTCAAGATAGGTCGAAGATATATCTTGGATACATCACAACGCGTGGAGGAAATGCGATGAGCTGGAACAGATCTGGACGCGGCAACGGCTGGGACAAGCTGGGCGAAGCGATTGCGATGATGGCGATGAACAATGCCGGAGCGATGGGCGCTGGCAGTTTCGGCCCCGGCTTCAAGGCCAAATGGCGCTGGGATAGCGACGCGGCAGGCGATGAGAGCGAGGGCCGTGACCACGGACGCCGCCAGCGGCGCGGGCGGATGTTTGGCACTGGCGAGCTCAGGCTCGCGCTGTTGGCGTTGATCGCCGAAAACCCCTGCCATGGCTATGAACTGATCAAGGGCATCGAGGAGATGACCGGCGGCGGCTATGCCCCCAGCCCCGGCGCGGTCTATCCGACGCTGCAATTGCTCGAAGACGAAGGCGCGATTGCCGAGGCCGATGCCGAAGGCTCGAAAAAGCCCTATGCGGTCACCCCGCAGGGCGAGGCCGAGCTGGAAGAACGCAAGGCCGAAGTCGCTGAACTGATGCGCCGCCTCGGCCGTCACGGCGAACGCACCACCACTGTCCGCTCGCACGATGTGTTCCGGGCGATGGGCAATCTGGGCAGCGTGCTCAAGAACCGTGCCAAGGCCGGCAAGCTCGACGAAGCCGCCATCAACCAGATCGTCGATATGATCGACGAAATGGCCAAGCGGATAGAACGGCTGTAACCGCGCGGCGGGCAGGGGCGGGCCATGCGGCGCGCCCTTGCTACGCTGCTTCGGCGGCCTGCAACGCGCGGCGGGTTTCGACCAGTCGTACGTAAGTGTCGGCGACCACTTGATTGATCGCTTCCCAGCTGTATTCGCACGCGCGGGTTTCGCCCGCCGCGCCGTGCGCGCGGCGCAGCGCCGGATCAGTGCAATAACGCGCCAGCGCATCCGCGCAGCCTGCGACATCTGCCGATGCGCCGGCCATCGCAACCAATTCTCCGGTCACCCCGTGCTTGACGATGCTGGCGCTGCCCGTGGCTCCGGCGGCGACCACCGGCAGGCCGCTGGCCATTGCTTCGAGCGTGACATTGCCAAACGCCTCGGTGACCGACGGATTGAAAAACACATCGCCGCTCGCCAATGCCTGCCCCAGCTGTTCGCCGGTTTTGAAGCCTGCAAAAATCCCGCCCGGCAGATTGGTTTCAAACCATGGCCGCGCCGGGCCGTCGCCGATCACCAGCACCTTGTGCGGCACTTGGCGTTTGCGCAGCTGGACGATGGTTTCGGTGAAGACATCCAGCCCTTTTTCCATCACCAGCCGGCCCAGCAACACGATTCCGACATCATCATCTGCCAAACCAAGGCTGCGTCGCCATTCGAGATCGCGCCGGGCACTGGAGAAAATCGTGCGATCCACCCCCCGGCTCCACAACCCGATGTCGTCGTGCATCTCCATCGCCAGCAATGCATCGATCATGCTTTGCGAC
>Ga0100391_1005198_pt1 | contig 12198 bp, 8 predicted proteins | sample CryGeymeta201515_FD_81541 | JGI IMG/M metagenome (GOLD analysis project Ga0100391, IMG submission 81541) | Groundwater microbial communities from Crystal Geyser aquifers in Utah, USA - Crystal Geyser metaG 2015-15 | ecosystem: Environmental > Aquatic > Deep subsurface > Groundwater | place: USA...
ATGAACCACGCCTTGCTCACGCCGGGCGAAACGGCCAACCGCATCCTTGCCACCAACGTGGTGGGCACCTTCCTCTTTTGTCGCGAGATGGCCAAACTGATGCGCAACAGCAGAGCTGGGCGGATCGTCAACTTTACCACCGTGGCCCACCCCCTCAACCTCGAAGGCGAGGCAATTTACGCGGCCAGCAAAGCAGCAGTCGAGAGCCTCACCCGTATTCTCGCCCGCGAACTGGCCGGATTCGGCATCACTGTGAATGCCGTCGGCCCCACACCGATCGCAACCGACCTCATTCGCGGCGTGCCCCAGGCAAAAATGGATGCCCTGATCCAGCGCCAGGCCATCCACCGCCTGGGCGATGTCCGCGACGTGCTCAACGTGGTCGATTTCTACCTGCGCCCGGAAAGTGATTTCATTACCGGGCAGGTGCTTTACCTGGGCGGGGTAACGTAGTCGTTCGTAGCAGCACTGTCTTCAGCTGTGCTGCCCGAATCTGCGGAGCGGGACCGATTGCACGTTCGGTTGACCGGCTAAAGCACGCTTCTACCATCGATTAAGCCGCTTAACTAAGTGCCATTCCCACTAACACCCAAAAAATATTAAAAAAATGTAATGAATTGGATACTCGATAGATTCCAAAGCTTTGCTGCCAGAACTGCCTGCATTGAAGCAGGCCGGACATGGAGCTATGCCGATTTGTTGACAGCAATCGACGCCGCCAAGTCTTCGCTCGGGCCCGAACGAATTGTGCCGATTGAAACCGGCGGCACCTTCGAGGGCCTCGCCCAGTTGCTGGCCATCGCGGAATCAAACAAAATCGCCCTGCCCCTGCCTCCGGCGCTCCCCGCAGCCGAGCGGACACACATGCGTACCGTCGCCGCCAGTTCCCCGCTCTGCCAACAGTTGTCTGGCAGCGGACTCATCCTCTTCAGCAGCGGCACCAGCGGACATCCCAAGGGCATGTTACACGACTTGCCCGCTCTGCTCAACCGCTTCCGGCAAGTCCAACCACGCGACGACCGCACGCTCCAGTTGTTGTTGATCGACCACATCGGCGGGCTTGACGCCGCCCTGCGCTGTTTTTGCGCCGGCTCGAAGCTCGTCATCCCCACTGCCCGCACGCCGGATGCCGCCGGACGGGCCATCCAGACACATCAGGTCAATATCCTGCCCGCCTCACCCACCTTTCTCAATCTCATGCTGCTGCAAGGCATAGCGGAGCAATACGACTGCCGCTCGGTGGAGGTCATCGCCTACGGTGCCGAGGCCATGCCGCAGCGCTTACTCAGGCGCCTCGGCCAGGCCTTCCCCAAAGCCGACCTGCAACAAAAATTCGGCACCAGCGAGACCGGTGCAGTCAGAATCCAGAGCAGCGGCCGGGACAGCCTCTTCTTCCGTATCAAAGATCCGGATACCGAATGGAAGATCATCGACGACGAACTGTGGCTCAAAACGCCCTCGCGCATTCTCGGCTACCTCAACGCCACCACCGGCTCACTCGAAGCCGACGGCTGGTATCGGACCGGCGACCTGGTCGCAGCGGGGCCGGACGGCAGCCTCCGCATCATCGGCCGCCTGAGCACCACCATCAACGTCGGCGGCCAAAAAGTCCACCCCTCCGAAGTGGAAGCTGTTGTGCACGAACTCAGCGGCGTCGATGCCTGCCGCGTTTTTGGCGAGCCCGACCCCATCACCGGTCAACGCGTCGCCTGCGAGATTATCAGTGCGGAGCCAGCCGACCCGCGCAGCTGGAAACGCGCCATCCGCAGCCACTGCCGCAGCAAGCTCGCGCCGTGGAAAATCCCCGTCAGCGTCAAGCTCAGCGAAACGCTAAGTATCAACACACGCATGAAGCGCAGCAACGAAGCAGGCACCAAATCCTAAATCGAAAGTGAAAAAAGAGAATTTTTAGAGTAAAATGCTTGAGTGAAATAGTTGGAGAATAGTTGGACACCCATTCATTTTACTCGGACTGGGGTGTAGTAGTGGTGTCGCAAATCGCTGGCCTTCTACGGGGCTAACCGGCTGATGAATTTACTGGACGAAGATAGGATGGCGGGTGTCCTATAACTCTCATAAATTCTCCTCAAAACAAGGCCAACTGGTCGTCCTCAGCCCGGGTGTCGCCGCCGGATTTTTCCTTTTTCATGCGTTTGCGGAGGAGGTTATGGGAGGAGTCGTCGGCTTCGAGGCGTTCGAGAATGGTTTTAGCGCGGTCGATCACGGTGCTGGGGAGGCCGGCCAGGCGGGCGACCTGGATGCCGTAGGAGCGGTCGGCGGCGCCCTTGACCACTTGGCGGACGAAGACGATCTCGTCGTTCCACTCCTTGACCGCGACGGAGTAGTTTTCCAGCCGGTCGAGGGTCTTGGCCAACTGGGTCAGCTCGTGGTAGTGGGTGGCGAAGAGGGTGCGGGGGCCTGCGGCGTCCTTCGGATGCAGGTGCTCGATCACGGCCCAGGCGATCGAGAGACCGTCGTAGGTGGAGGTGCCGCGACCGATCTCGTCAAGGATGACCAGGCTGCGGGCGGTCGAGTTGTTGAGGATGTTGGCGGTCTCGTTCATTTCCACCATGAAGGTGGAGTTGCCGCGGGCCAGCTCGTCGCTGGCACCGACACGCGAGAAGATGCGGTCCACCAGGCCGAGGCGGCAGCTGCGGGCGGGCACCCAGGCACCGGACTGTGCCATTAGCACGATCAGCGCGATCTGGCGGATGTAGGTGGATTTACCCGCCATGTTGGGGCCGGTAATGAGAGCGATCTGCGGGAATTTGTCACCAATAGATGACAAATTACTGTCATTGGGCACAAAGGCATGGGTGCCGGCCAGACCGAGGCGTTGGTCGCGCAGCATTTGCTCGACGACGGGGTGGCGGCCCTGGTCGATTTGCAGGGTGTCGGAGTCGTCGAGCTGCGGTTTACAGTAGTCCCACTCACGGGCCAGCACGGCCCACCCGATCAGCACGTCCATCTCGGCCAGCGCGGCGGCGGTCTCTTTGAGCGCGTCGGCGTAATCCAGAATGGCGGCGATCAGCCGGTTAAAAAGTTCCTCTTCGCGGGCGAGGGCTTTTTCCTCGGCGTGCAGGATCTCGCGTTCGCGCTCTTTGAGCACGTCCGTGGTGTAGCGCTCGGCGTTCTTCATGGTCTGCTTGCGCACGTAGTTCTCCGGCACCAGCGCGAGGTTGCTCTTGGTGATTTCGATAAAGTAGCCAAAGGCCCCGTTGAAGCGGATGCGGAGATTTTTGATGCCGGTGCGCGCTTGCTCGGCCAGCTCGAATTCCGTAAGCCACTGCTGACTGTCGCGGGTGAGACTGCGCAAATGGTCGAGTTCTTCGTCGTAGCCGTCGCGGATGGTGCCGCCGTCGTCGATCTTGCCGGGCAGTTCGTCGGCCAGGCCCTTGGCCAGCTCCTCGCTGAGCAGCTCGAAATTATGGATGCGGCTGGCGATGGCCGCGACCGGGGTATCCGGAAACTCCAGCAGGCTGACCGCGATGGCGGGCAGCGCGTGGAGCGTGTCGCGCACGCCGCCCAGTTCGCGCGGGTTGCGCATCCGGTTCTGCAGGCGGCCGAGGATGCGCTCGATATCGCGGATGCCGCGCAGGAGCTGATGCAACTCAGTGGATAGTCCCGGACTGGTGACAAATTCACCCACGCAGTTCTGCCGCCGCTGGATCTCGGTCAGATCCAGCTGCGGGGCGCACAGCCAGCGCTCCAGCAGGCGCGCGCCGGGGGCGGTGACGGTGCCGTCCATCGCCGCCAACAGGGAGCCTTGGCGGGTGCTGGCGGCGGATTTGAAAATTTCCAGATTACGCAGGGTGGCGGGATCGAGCAGCAGCGTCCTTTCGCTGCTGTATTCACGCAGCTGGCGCAGGTTCTCGGGTTTGGCGCAGAGCGTCTCGGTGGCGTAGTGGACGAGTGCCCCGGCGGCACCCAGTGCGGGGTGGTCCTGCCGCAGGCCGAAGCCTTCCAGATTGAGCACGCCCAGGGTCTCCATCACCGATTGGGTGCCGGAAGCCGGATCGAAGTGATAATCCGGGATGGCCGTGACGGCACGGCCGTCGCAAATGTGGGCGTAGAGTTCGCCGAAGGGGCCTTCCGTCTCCCGCCAGCTTTGCGAGGCCCCTTCCGGCACGATGATTTCGCGCGGATCAATGCCCTCAAAGGCGGCGAAGAGATTTTCCGGACGGGCCTCCGTCGCGAGCACAAACTCGCCGGTGGTCAGATCCAGCCAGGCGGCGTGCAGGACCTTTTTATCCAGGTCGAGCGCGAGCAGGAAGTGGTTGCGCCGGGCGTCGATCTGGGTGTCGGCCAGCCGGGTGCCGGGGGTGATGATGCGGGTGAGGGCGCGCTGGACCAACTTCCCGGGCTGCGGCGTCTCGGTCTGGTCGCAGATCGCGATCTTGATGCCTTGGTCGAGCAGCTTTTGCAGGTAGGTGTCGGCTGCGTGGTAGGGGATGCCGGCCATCGGCATGCCGTGGCGGTGAGTGAGGGTGATGCCCAACAGCTTAGCCCCGCGCTCGGCATCCTGTTGGAAGACCTCGTAAAAGTCTCCCAGCCGGAAGAGCAGCAAGGTATCGTCCGCGAGCCTGGCACGGATCTCGTGCCACTGCTGCATCATCGGGGTGAGTTTCTTATCGGCGGCCATGTTGATACAGGCGCGAATGCCGAACTTCCCGCAGGTCGCACATGACAGGGAATTTTGCGGTGGCTTCGGAAATGGCGATCTCTTCCATGTCGTTAACACACCCGAATGTTTGCCGGGTTGTCAAGCACGGCTCCTGAGGGGTCTGCGCCGGAGGCGCAATTTTAATTACGAGGTAAGCTCTATTTCATGCGGGTAGCGCGACCGCTTCCCGCGGCGCACGTTGCGGCTGTGGCCTGGTTGAGCCCGGGCATGTCTGTTAAGGTGCCGGGTTCTGCGGACGTTCCTGCGGTGCGGGGACGCACCTGCGCTACCCGGCTGCGGTGCGGGGACGCACCTGCGCTACCCGGTTCCCCTGTTTCCGCAAGTTAGCCCGCACGTAAGATTGCACCCCTACGCCGGGAAATGCATCCTCATGTTGAATCCCTGAAAAAAACCTTTGAAAGCGCCACCAGTTGACGCATTCTGCTGGCACTCATCGACGCCAACCCGGAACCTGATTATGACTGTAGCATCTTTACGCGTGGAACTTGAATCTTTTTGCCAGCAATTCACGGCCGTGCTGGAGCCATTCAGCGCAGCACTCGACCAGGGCACGGAGTCGCTGCGCGACGCTGCGGAAGCTTCGTTTGAGCCGCTTTTGAATGATGTCCAGGACAATCGGCACCGGCTGAAAATACTCCTCGACCGGGCCCGCCAGCAGCACACCTACCTGGTGATTTTCGGTCCGCTCAAAAGCGGTAAATCCACCTTGATGAATGCGATCAGCGGGGCCTATGTGAGCGAGGTCACCAGCCTCCCCGCCTACCCCTGTCTGGTCTATGTGAAAGAAGGCGAATCGCACAGTTTTTCCTCGACTGCTTTTAACGGCGACCGCAGCAGCTACAGCTCCCGCGATGAACTGCATGCCTCATTGGAAACGGCACACGCAGCACTGGCGCAGCGGCTGCGCGAGGCGGATGCGGCGGGCACCGCGTTTAATCCAGCCCAGGATTTCACCGAAGCGATCCGGCGCATCGACTTCACCATGCCCGCCCCCTTTTTACGCGAGTCCGGCACCATCCTGGTGGACACCCCCGGTCTTTACACCAAGATGAAATACAGCTACGGGCAACTGACCCGCGACTTTCGCGATACGGCGGCCTGCGCTGTCTTTGTGGTCAAGACGGACAATCTGTTTTACGAACAGGTTTTTGCAGAATTTGCCGATTTGCTGGGTGTATTTTCCCGCGTCTTTCTGGTCGTCAATATCGACTCCTCCAAGCAGGATCTCCGCTCGGATGGCTCACTCCAACCCGCACTGGAACAACGTGATCCCAAACGTATTCTCGCAGCCTTTGAAAATTTAACCGTTAGTGCGCAACTCCGTTCGGCCATTGATAACGGTCGTTTACGCATCCACCTGATTGATCTGCTGCAAAGCGCACGGCGCAGTCTGCAAGCCGGCCAGCCGCTCACGCCACCAGCCGAAGCCAGCGGGCCTGAAGGGTCCGCGCCAACCACTGCCGCAACGGAGCCGCAGCCTGGCTTTGACCACTTTCTGCAAGACCTGACGGACTACCTCAACAGCAGCGAATACATCGTTGAATTTATGGGCGACAGCCTGCGGCAGGCTGACTCCATCCTCCACGAAGTGCGTGGCCGCGTGCATGCCCCCGAGGTCGATGCCTATCGTGCCGAAATTGAGGCGCTGCACCTCCGGACGGAAACGAGCCGACAACAGCTGCTGAGTCTGCAACAACTGCGCCGCCTCGAATGGTCGGGCGCGCTCGACGAGCTTTGCGCCGGGATCCGGCAACAGGTGACCGAACATTCCGGTTCGGTCTTGCCCGAGTTGGAAAAGAGCTTGCAGCGCGAAGTCGAAGCCTGGATCGGTAACGATGAAAGCATGCAGGATCTGGTCGAACACCGGATCGGCAGCAAGATCCTGGAGCTGTGTCAGCACGCCCGCGCCCGTGCCATCGATATTTTTGACCGGGCGTGCCGCGACCGGAACAGCGGGATCCGGATTGAAGGCGCAGTTCGCAGCCGGTTGCAGGAACTCGAACTCAGCTTCGAGCAAATTTACCCCGCCTTCCAGCCCAGGCTCCGCCAGCAACTTGAGGCCACACCGGAACTGCCTTCACCCGCGGGCCTGCAGCAGTTGCTGCCACTGCGCCGCCGTTGGCTCGACTGGCTTCTCTGCCGCAGCGATGCACGGGTGCGGCAACACCTCTTCGGCAGTGACAACCCCTCCGCCCGGCCCTTTAGCGCCAAAGCCAAGGCCAGGCGCCTGAGCGAAGAAGGCATCCATGAATTTTGCTGTGCTGCCGGCGATTACGCGCGCCAATGCAATCTGATCGCCCTGCATGAAGTGCTGGAAAATCTGTTCCGGGAGTATCGCGAAGCATTTCAGGCAGACTCCTCTCAGCAGATGGAGGCCCGCCAACAAGAGCGGCAACGCGAATTCGACGCGGTCACCAACCAGCTCGAACAGCGCCAACAAGTCCTGCAGCGGCTCGACCAACTGGATGCTGCCTGCGACGAACTGGAAGGCGAGATTGGCCAACTGCAGGGCCGCTTTATTCCGCATCGGGCGGTGTTTGATCTAAGGCACGGCGAAGATAGGCTTGAGTCCCGGCCCGCAAGCTCCGAAAGTCCGGAGGATTCAACCAATGCTTAGGCTGCACTCCGACCCGCTTGTCCCACTCGCAAATCAGTAGCCCAAAGCCCCCAACACCCGAATATCCACTTATGGACATACAACGCTTCTTTGATCACTGGCAACTGGCAGAAAATCCCTTTCAGGCAGAAGAGGCGCGCAACGATGCCGTCTATGCCCGCACCATCGGCAGCACGGTGACCCACCCCGATTTTCAGAAGATTTTTGGTCAGCCCAGTGCACCCAGCACCTCGATTGTCTTCGGCGAGAAGGGCAGCGGCAAGACCGCCATGCGCTTGATGATGGAGCGGCGCCTCGAAGCGCACAATACCACCCACGACGAAGACCGCGTCTGGATGGTGCGCTATGACGACCTCAACCCCTTTCTGGACCAGCTTTCCCACCGGCACAGCCCGGGCCAGCCGGATGCCTGCCTGGACCACATTCGGCTGGCCGACCACCAGGACGCGATTCTGAGCCTGGCGGTGACCGAGCTGGTCGATCAGCTGCTCTATAATGTAAAAGAACCGGATACACGCCGCCGGCGAAAAGCCGTGCGCAAACTCAGCCGCGAGCTCCGGCTCGACCTGGCCGTGCTGGCACTGCTCTACGACAACCCCCGCCACGGTGAGCGCGAGACCCGTTGGCAGCGCCTCAAGCGCCTGCTGCAGATTGGCCAGCTGGTTGGCCGCAGAGGCCACAGTGCCCTGGTGATCGGCCTCGCCGCGATCGGTCTGGTCAGTGGCGGACTCTGGTATTTCAGCGAAACGATTCGCTGGGAGTGGCAACTGCTGGCCCTGGCCGGGCTGGCCGGATGTCTAGGCTTTGGCTTCAGCTGGCTCTCCCGCTTCATTAAAAATGGCTTGCGCGCACGCAAAGTCTGCCGGGAGATCCGGACGATTGACCGCAATGCCCGTTTTCTGAGTGATGGCCTGTGGGATCTGCCTGGAAGTAACGGGATCGAACGTCTGCTGCCTGAAAAGGGTGACCAGGATAAACGCTACGAAGCGACCAAGCGCTTCCTGCAAATTATCAACCGGCTCGGTTATCGCTCGCTGATAGTCTTCGTGGACCGCATTGACGAGCCGGTCATGATCCACAGCGACAGCGAACGTATGCGCAAACTGATTTGGCCGATGCTGAACAACAAGTTCCTCCAGCAGGAGGGCTTCGGGGCCAAGATGCTGCTGCCGCTCGAACTCGGGCATCTGCTGGAAGGCGCGGATACTGATTTCAAACAACAGGCCCGACTGGATAAACAGAACCTGATTAACCCCCTGCGCTGGACCGGCTCGACGCTCTACGACCTCTGCACCTCGCGCTTCCGTAACTGCCAGACCGAGGACGCCAAGCCGATCGGTCAACTGAGTGAACTCTTTGAAGATAGCGTGGATGAGCGCGACCTGGTGGACGCTCTCGATCAAATGCACCAGCCTCGCGATGCCTTCAAATTCCTCTACGCGGTGATCCAGCGCCACTGCCAGAATACCTCCGGCGAAAGCGGCGACCTGAAAATCCCGAAACTCACCCTCGACTATGCGCGCCAGGAGCAAAGCCAGCGCGTCGTCAACCTCTACCGCGGCAGCTAAGGCGGCATAAATCCGTCCAACCACTCTCCTCATACACAGCAACTGAATTCAAATAAATCACCGCCAAATCCATGCACCGATTCTTTTTTGTCTCAATTCTCAGCCTTGTCGCGCTGGGAGCATCCGCCATGCCCGGCGGCGCAGCAGCCATCAAAAAGCCCAATGTGTTGATCATTCTGGCCGATGACATGGGCTTTTCCGATATCGGCTGCTACGGCGCGGAAATCGACACACCGAATCTGGACCGCCTGGCCGGCAATGGGCTGCGGCTCACCCAGATGCACAACACTTCTAAGTGCTTCCCTTCACGCGCAGTGCTGCTGACGGGGCTCTACCCCCAGCAGTGCGGCATGGACCACGGCCCCGGTAAATTTACCAGCGGCATCTTTTTCGGCGAAGTGCTGCGCCGGGCCGGTTACCGCACCCTCTTTGTCGGCAAACACCACAGTACCGACAACCCTTACGACTGGGGCTTCGATCACTACCGCGGCATGCGCGATGGCGCCGCCAATTATTTCAACCCCGGCCTGCAACGCAGCGGCGAGCCGAGGCCCGCCCAGAAACGCTACGGCAAACGGGTGTTCGCCTTTGACGATACAATCGTCCAGCCATACACGCCCCCGTCCGACTACTACAGCACGGACACCTGGACCGACTGGGCCCTGGAACTGCTCGAAGACGGTCGCGCTTCCGGCCAGCCGTTTTGCCTCTACGTGTCTTACCAGGCCCCGCATGATCCATTGCAGGCCCACGAGCACGACATCGCCAAATACGCAGGTCGCTACGAAGTAGGCTACGAGGCCATTGCCGCAGCGCGCTACCGCCGCCAGCAGGAAATGGGGCTACTCGACCAGCGCTACCCCCGATCCCAGCCGACCCACCGGCCATGGGACGCACTGAGCACGGAGGAACAAGCCGATCAGGTCCGCCGCATGCAGGTTTACGCCGCGATGATCGACTCGATGGATCAGAACATCGGGCGGTTGATCGCAAAAATCGAAGCCATGGGCGAACTCGACAACACGCTGATTCTCTTCGCCGCCGACAACGGTGCCTCCGCCGAAGTCGTGCGTATCGGCGACGGCCCGATTGGGGCGATTGATCGTTGGGCTTCCCTCGAACGCGACTGGGCCAACGTTGCCAACACGCCCTTCCGCCTGTTCAAGAACAACAGCTACGAAGGCGGGATCTGCACGCCCTTCATCGCCCACTGGCCCGCCGTGATCCGCGGCGGAGGAGCCATCGATCACACCGCAGCGCATTTCATCGACATTATGCCGACGCTGATCGACATTGCCGGGGCCGAGTATCCGGCCACCTACCGGGGCGAAGCACTGCCGCCGCTCTCCGGAGTGAGCCTGCTGCCGTTGCTGCGCGACAACTCGATCCAGCGCGGGAACCCGCTCTACTTCCAGTGGAATGCCGGCGGCGCTGTCATCACTCCTGAATGGAAACTGGTGCGCGCGGATAAAGAGGAGTGGAAGCTCTACGACCGCCAGACTGATCTCACTGAAACCCGCGACCTCAGCGCTGCCGCACCCGACATCGTCAAAGAACTCGCCGCCCAGCACCAGGCCTGGCTCGACCGCGATGGTCAGCCGTAGAGTATTACTGCAACAAGTTCAGCAACGCTATGCTGTGATCCGGTAGGTAATGACGAACAGTGCCAGCAACATCACTCAGTAAAACGGGATCATAGCCATGGAAACCCGCAGGATGTTGCTGCCTCCGCCCCCGGCACCGACGAAGAAACCGGTGCCGACTGTCGGCTCATCGCATAACTGCTGGCCACCAGGAAGAATACTACGGTGGTCGTGTGGACAGCCCGCAACTGGTGCACGTAGCTTCCCGCCCCGCAGCTTGATCGACTACCACTGCACCGCCAGCGGCAAGTCCATCCAGGCCTTTGCCCCTGTCCGCCTGCTGACCTTACGACAATCAATGGATTTCTTGCCGCGCACCGGAAAAACCATCATCAGGAAAGCCCTCGCCAACATCAATCGCTGACAGAACGCACCCGGATAAACTGGCTGGACGCCTCCTCCAGAGTTTTGGCTGAGCGGTATTTGACCTGCGTGACCCCATCGACCTCAACACTACCAATTCTGACAGACTCAACCCAATCACCAGCCAGATCGCTGCTTGTTTCCACGATAAAACGATCTGCCGCCACGTTCGCGTTGAGTTCAAATGAAAGCGTTAGATAATCCCCAACCGCTGCATAAACTTCCTCAAAGGCATAACTCAGCGCCCCGCGATTGTTCTGGGTCGGATCCAGCCCCAACATAAAGACCAGTTCATTCCAGAGTCCATCACCGCTGGCATCCTCGAAACTGCCGGCGTTTTCAGGCTCAATCCAAAGGTCGGCCCAGCGCTGGTAAGGCGTCGGCAGTTGAATCAGCATCACATCACTGACCTGCTCGCCAGCTGCATTAACCGCGCCGATGCGGTAGGTATAGGCAATTCCTGCTTGCAGCCCCGCATCGGTGTAGGCAACTGCGTTGGCAGGCAGTTCGGCAATCAGGCTCCAGCCTTCCAGCTCGCTGCGCCGGTAAAGATGGTAACTCGTTTCGTCGCTCGAATCGCTCCAGGTGAGGCGCACGCGGTCACCTCCTTCCACACTTGCAGCAAGATCGGGAACAAAATGGGGTCAAACGTAGAATTTAAATATTTTCGCCGTCCAAAGAACCTCAGCAAGAGAAATGTTGATATTCTATGTTTGGTGCCTTTCCGCATCGTGAATCTCGCCAGCTGAGCGGAGCCCTGAAAGGGTGAAGCTCGGCGAAGCGGGCGAGTTCAGCGCTCCTCGCCTACACCGAAACGTGGGCTCATTGCGGGTGCTGCACAACCGGGAGCGCGAGATGAACCGTATCGAAGTTCGCTTGCCCGATGGCCGCAAGAAATCGCTCAGCGCAGGTGGCCAGAATGTTTTGATCCACTCCGTCATCGAGGACTTTTGTTCGCGCTACACGCCCGACGGCTATGTCTGCTACCTCGGCGACGCAGGCGAAAAAATAACCGCTGAAGAACGCGACTATCTGGAAAGTCTCGGCGTGACCATCAACACGCATGGCAAGATGCCGGACGTCGTCGTCCACCTGAAAGATAAAAACTGGCTCGTCCTCATCGAAGCCGTCACCAGCCACGGCCCCATCGACAACAAGCGCAAACGCGAACTCGAAAAACTCTTCGCCGATGCCTCCGCCTAGTGAGGTGGCCCCGAACCTTGGACAGGTTGCAGTGATTGTTTAGATGTAGTCCAGTGGAGCTTCGGAGGGAAGTCCAGTCTGGAAGGTTGTTGGTTGAGGTTGTGGTTGGGAGGCTGCTGC
>Ga0100391_1005201_pt1 | contig 12196 bp, 6 predicted proteins | sample CryGeymeta201515_FD_81541 | JGI IMG/M metagenome (GOLD analysis project Ga0100391, IMG submission 81541) | Groundwater microbial communities from Crystal Geyser aquifers in Utah, USA - Crystal Geyser metaG 2015-15 | ecosystem: Environmental > Aquatic > Deep subsurface > Groundwater | place: USA...
CATGAATGGATAGAGCATAAAAAATACTATAAGATAGCATCTCTAACTAAATTTCAAGTTTTTCGGTATTTTGACGGGCGACAACAGACTAGCCCCCGGTTTCTAATGCGCCAGTCTTAAATAATACATGAAAAATGATGTTGCACCAATGAACCCTAGCCCTAATACTGAATCACTTGATAGTCGTTCTTGGTACGGTAGTTTGGGCAGGCAGACGCTCCTACTGCACTACTCTAGCCGCCTACTTCGTCAGGAATCGGAGTACTCCCAGTAGTCTCCCAGTAGCTAGAGTAGTACTCGAGTAGAGTAGTAGCTACTACGTAGGTCCTTCAAAGAGCTGTGTTTCTTGCTATATTATGGTTTTCGAACACACGTTGTTCATCCACAGCAGGTGATAATCATCGCGCCAATTGCTTTTATCGGCACCTTTGGAGGGCCAGATAGACATGATATCGAAGGAGAGTTCCGGAATGTCTCCTCAGTCCCTCTTCTCGCCCGTAGCATTCCACGCAAGGCTTAATCAAAGACTCCTGGGCCGAAAGAAAAAGGAACCGGTAATGATAACACGAGCCTCCAATTTCGTGAACCATTCACTTTTTGATGATAATAAACCAGGTAGAGTGAGATTCTGAATCGTGTGGAGATGCTATGCGTTCTTCCTTGTCCATGACTCAAAAAGGGATTGCTTTTGGCTTCACCTTCTCATCATGCGTTGGATTTTCAAGCCCGCTCACGCAAAACCGAATATACTGTGAATCTTGGATCTTTAAAGCGAGCATTGCTCATACCTCATACAATGATAATCGTTTTGAGGTAACTTCACAAACATTCAAACATAACCACACATAAATTAATCATTCCACCATGGGAATCCTTACCGTCTACCTCGACCGTGCCGAAAACCTTGCCAATACTGATTGGGGAACTGGGTCTGATCCGTAAGTGCTTAAGACATTCTTCTGTGGATCATTTTTCGTTGGGTAGCTTGGAAATTCAAAACCATTCTAACCTATGATTCCATGATGCCACTTCCCCTCGTCTTCGTGTCATGCGCATGCATCTGCATTGACCTGATACATTCTTGACCAAAACAATATTACTTTAAAGATACGTGAAATTAGAAGTGGAGCAAGACAACTGGACCAGGGATGTGGATTACGGTATGCAAAAATCCAGCACCAAACCCGAGTGCCTTTCTCCTGTTTGGGGAGAAACATTTCAGTTCACTCTTCCCACTTTGGATAACATGGTCCTTACGTGCAAGGTGAAGGACAAGGATCTTTTGAAGGATGACAAAGTAAGTCGCTAAACATGTTCTACGTAAGAGATGAAATGTATTTTCTTATACATCGCAGCCGTGTTCAATTACTTACACAATGGGATATTCGTTAATTATAATTCGTTCTTCCGTCACAGCTGGGCAGCTGCAAATTCAAGCTCGAAGACATGGGACTGAATGCAACACCCAAGGCAGTGGATAAGGTGATTGATCGTAATCTCCTTCGAAAAGACGGAAGACTCTTTTTGAAGCTTTCCTGGGAGGCGTAAGCATAAACAGCTTTATTACTTGCGAGGGTATTTTTGTGCGTGCGTGGAAAGTAAAATTCAGCTATTGACATTCGGAAAGAATAAAGAAGAGTTCCGCTTTGAGGTGAAAGTGAGTTAATAGCAGAGTGCTGATCTTCAACAATCAGCTAACAAGAAAATATATGATAAACTCCTCAATTTTTGCCAGTATCTTTTGCTTTTTGTGAGCGCTATAATGATGCGAGAACTCTTGAATGGTAAAGATTTTGTAGCGTCGAGTTTTCTCTGCGTCTATTGAAATATGATACATAATTTTCAGTACTTCGAGAGCAAAGCTGGCAACCACTACTAGCCTAATATTTCAGAGCGTTCGTCTTGTCTTGCAGTTCTTTCAGCGTATCTTCTGATAGTGGTTCTTGCGCAATAGCTTCCGCCAATGGCTTCCATATCCCCTCCTTCCATTTAGCAACGACATTTGCTTGCGACTCCTCGCCTTTTCCAGCGGCATTAGCTTTGCCTAGGTCACCAATACGCTTGGCGCCTGCTAGCGTTAGGCCATCCTCGATGGTTTGGGGATTTTGGAAATAGGTCTTAAAGAGCGACGATCCAAATCCACAAAGAGAATATTGTACACCGGTCAAGACTTTGGGAGCATCCGGGTTTTGTTCGTATTGATCCAGCCACATATCACACAAGTCGCGAAATCGGTATCCACCATTGGAAGAATCACCTCTTCCAAAGGAACTCACAAAAATGACCACAATGCGAGTCCATGCCGCATGCTTGCTTTCCAAAAACTCGTCCAGTGTCATGCAAGTTGGAACGACTGTCACGTTTGAATCGTTATCTGTTTCTGTTTTGGCAAGGGAACGAATTTTATCGGGGCTCAGCTGAATGGTCATTTCTTCACAAAACTTTTCGGCAGCCTTCTTAGTGCTGCCACTTTGACTGGCATAAAGGACCAAAATTTCTTCCGTTCTCGAAGTTGAGGCCATGGTAGTTAAGTTGACTTTCTACTTTTTATTTGTAATGATTGTGGACTCTCGATTTTGGGTGCAGACTTAATTGCTCCCGACAATAATAATAATGTCTTTCGGTAAGCCAAGGGTCTTATCTATGTGAGTAGACGTAGTACTACTAGTAGTAGTACTAGTAGTAAACTACTACGAAGAGTGGTTGCCGCGGCGAAGTGCTACTGTATTGTAGTACTCACGTACTGGTACTAGTACTACAGTAGTAGCTCTTAGCTAGTACCTGGTACTGTTATTACCCAGGGTAGTAAACTTCTTCTGCCGAGATGAATACTGGTCAAAGAGAATGTCAAGGTCATCGTTTGCCCGGGTGATTCGAGAGTGTCAAGAAAGCACAGTAGTATCCAAAATCATCGATCATTCAACAAGCTTCTCGAAGAATCCAAACACTTGCAAGTTGCAAGGGCTTGCCAACGAATCGGATAACGTCGACAACTACCATAGTAACAAAGATAGCTTCTTGATATACTAACACGTGACAATTCCATTTTAATCCCAATTCGCATTACAAGAATGCATTTACGAACAACATCTTTCCAGTTCTTGGTCGTACTTCTTTCCGCACTTTTGCTTTGCTCATCACAAGCGTTTGCCATTCCCAACGTTGGCAACAACAATCATCTTACGCCAAACTATCGCACCAAACAGCAGTTACTTACCTTCAAGTCTCCTCTCGACATTCCTCGAGGAGGCGCAGATACAACGACAAGCACCGAGTTGAACATGTCCCCCGTACAAAACATTCTGTTTCCAGCTCTCACATCGGGCCCCTACGGCGTCGTGGCTCTCACAGCCTTAGCTACAGTGGTTGTAGTTCCGCTGACCATGTACAAGCAGCTTTACGCCATTTCGGTTGGTTATGGTGCTGCCATTATGGTCATTGGATTGGCACTACAAGCGGCCTTTCAGCCCACCACTGTTGTTGGTCAAGCCTTTGTCGGTGCTCTGGGTTTTTATGGATTTCGTCTAGCCGCTTATTTGCAGTTGCGAGAAATGACACGGAAAACACCCCTCGAAGGTGAGAGGAAATCCAGTCCCATTCTCAAGCGAATTCCACTGGCGTTGAGTGTGTCGCTCTTTTATGCATTCTTGACGTATCCAGCATTGGCCGCTCTGCGCAATTTACCTAATCTGGTACCCTCGTCCACAGAGATGGTAGTGACGCAGTCTGGAATTGGTATGGCGATCTTTGGAGCCGTATTGGAGGCCGTTGCCGATTTACAAAAGTATCTCGTCAAACAATCGTCCAAGAACACCAAGAACGACGAGTTTCATGGACCTACAGGCTTGAGCTATCGAATCTGTCGTCATCCGAATTACTTGGGAGAAATTTTAATGTGGGCAGGTGTCTTTGTTGGTGGCGTGCCTTCCTTTGGCAAGAGTGTAATTGCCTGGCTCTCATCGGTCATGGGCTTGATCGGTACGCTCTTTTTCTGTGTGTGGCTCATGGTTCTTTCGTCTATGCTTGTGTTTGCTTCCTTTTTCGTCGTCGTTCTTCTGACACAAACCGATTTTGGTTTTAATGTTTGGCAACTTGCAGGTATTCTTTCCATCATGGGAAATGCCACAACCAGACTGGAAGAACGACAGAAGAAGAAATATGGCGGTCAAAAGAAATACAAAGAGTGGACCGAAAAGGTCAATTCACCTCTCGTTCCCTTTTTTTAGGTAGCTCTAGTACACACCGCTTTCAATCTCACACACAGAACTGCGACACCAACAATGTGTATGACATTGCATGAGTTCAAAAATATTATGGCAATCTAATTTAGCATATCATCATTTATTTCTCGAGTGTTCTAGCTGCTAGCTTCCGCATTCCGCAGCTTCTCACGGCAGCGCGTCCGTCAAGCCCGAAGTTTAGTGTGTTCTCGACAAAGAGTAGTACTGTTGTAGCTGGTGGTGCTGTAAAAGAAGTACTACTAGTAGTATTAGCTACCTGGTACTATTAGTAGCTAGCTACTAGTAGTAGTAGTAGTACTGCCAGCACCAGCAGCGTACTATCTACTACTACTACTACTAGCTAGTAGTACTAGTGGTAGACTCTCTACTACTTAGAGTACTAGTAGTATTAGTAGTAGTCCGTATCACTTTAAATGATGTCCCACCCGGAAAATTAATTTTGAAAGATACGAAAAAGTTAAATAAAATTCCTCGCGAACTTTTGATACTTCTCAAGCACAGCCAAAAAATGAATGGCGTTCGCATAGTCAAGAAGCAAAATGCAAGTTGAAAAAGAACTACTAACCAGCCCTCTGAGATTTCTTTGAGATCTTCTTTCATACAGATCGTCGGCGTTAAGCTAAAGCCAGCGCCATTGGCTGGCAAAGGTAGAGCTTTGGGAGAGATTTTCGAAAGAAGAAACAGCCAAAAATGGCCGAGTACAGACCACCACCAGATCACAATCATCATGGTGGCCGTCGTGATGATACTATGAGCTCGGAGGCGACGCCATTGCAGGGATCCCGGTCCTCTTTCTCTTCAGCTCGTAGATCAATCCAACCAAAAGAGCGCAATCCAATGAAAGAGCGCTGTAATTCGTATTTAGCAATGTCATCAGGGATATTAGCTCTATTGATTGGGACAGCCCTCTTTCTGTCAGATGCAGCGAGAAGTTGCTACGAATCCTTCGGAGGTGCCATGCACAAGGATGCGGATTTTCCGCAACAGTACGATGAACTGGGGAGGTACATTGTGGAGGATTACGATGCAAGGCCAGCTTTCTCCGATTTCCTCCCTGGTTTGGCAGGAATCTACGGAAAGCCTCTGTATGCCTTTTACGTCAATCGAGGCCAGGGCATTGCTTCCTTTGGGGTCGAGAGCAAAGACTATCCAATCATGGAGTTCCAACCCGCAAATAAAGCTTACCAAACGACATCTCTCGTGGGATTTCGAACGTTTCTACAAGGATCTCGAGGCACGGAGAAGTTCGTTACGGAACCATTTGGGGTGTTAACGACGAGGTTTCCAGACACAACAGCTGATTTTGCATTTCATACATCATCGCGACCGAACCCCTCTCATTTACCGAAGCGGTACATGTATGTAGGAAGAAATGAGATGCAAATCCAAGAAGTTGACCCGTATCACGATGTGGAAACTAACGTGACTTACTTTATTCTCCCAGAGGAGAATTTCGGAGCCTTTGTTCGTCGAACAACCTTTACCAATACCGCTAAAAGTGGAAATCCATTAGTTTTGTCGTTGCTTGACGGATTGGCTAGAATGGAACCGGCAGGTGGGAAGCTAGGTGGTTACCTGAAAGACGTTGGAAACACATTGGAAGGTTTTATGAATGTGTACAGCCCCTACGAGGACACAATGACGATGCCATTTTACCGTGTCACATCTCAGCCAGCCGACACAGCGGCAACTACAGCTCAGATTTCTGGTCACTATTGTCTCTCCATGATTGAAGGAGATCCATCGACGCTGTTGCCAATTATATATGACCCACAAAAGGTTTTCGGGGACGATACAACAATGCTAAGGCCGGTCCATTTAATGTCTCGGAAAATTGCGGATATCATAGAAGAGCAACAGCACGGTGAGGCCAAGACTCCATCTGCTTTTGCTGCAGGTAAGTTCAAAACCTGTTTCAAAACCTTAATTGCTGTAATCTTTCTTGCGGGCAGATTGATTTCCAAAGATTACACTTTAACCTGTTGTCTTCCGATTTCACTGCGAATACAGCGGACTCGATCTCTCTCAAGCCTGGCAAGTCCATCACCATGATATCGTACTACGGGAAGGCAGAAAAAATTCTAGATTTGCCTGTCATTGCAGCTCGTCTGGCAGAGCCTGGTTTTGGTGAGTACAAGAGACAGCGCGCTCGAGAGATTGTCAAACAGGTCACAGCTCAAATTGAAACAAAGACAGCTGTTCCGCTCGTTGATGGACACATTCGACAAATGTTTCTGGATAGCGGTATCACTGGGGGTGTTCCTACAATCCTTGGGGAAGTAGATGACGACGCAAGCATGAAAACTGTCGACGAAGATGAACGATTGAAAGTATACCACCTTTTCTCCAGAATACATGGCGACCTTGAAAGAGACTTCAATGATTTTCAGGTCAGTCCCACTTTCTTTTCCGAGGGTCCTGGACATTTCAATGTCCTTGCGCAACATCGAAGAAACGATATCTTCTTTGTGCCGCGTGTAGGAACTTTTAACATCAAAATGTTCCTCTCCTTGCTGCAAGCAGATGGATACAACCCTCTTACAGTAGAGTCTATAACCTTCACAATATCGAACAAAATCACGTGCAGTGCTATTGCAGCAGCTGCTGTTGGCCAGGCGGATGGACATAGACAACAGCGAGAGGCACTGACAAATATACTGAGCGGCGGTCCTTTTCGACTAGGTCAACTGTTCGAGCTAATGGATGGAGGCAACATTGAACTAATCATCCCAATCCACGAATTTGTTGACAGGGTTGCAGCAGCTGCGAATGTTGATCCCGTCGGGGTTTACGAAGCTGGATTCTGGGCTGATCATTGGACATACATTATGGACTTCGTCGACTCCTACTTGGCGATCTATCCAGACCAAGAAGAGAGACTACTGTTTGACGACACTGTGAAGTTCTTTTTTTCGCCTGCCAGAGTGCTACCGAGATCGCAGAAGTACGTCTTGTCGAAGACTTTTGATGGACTCAGAGAGCATATCCGCCAGCTTGGCGCAACATCTATCGATCCAGAAAAAATGGTGTATCGTAAGAAACATTATTATCTTAATACAACCGGATGGTTTAGCCCAGAGGCTAAGTGGCAGCACGATTCAAATGGAAACATCTTTCGATGCACGCCGATGGAAAAACTAGTGCTTTTAGCAACATTAAAATTTTCTACGCGGGATGCCTATGGTATGGGAATTGAATATGAAGCTGATAAGCCGGGCTATAATACGGCCATGAACGGACTTCCGGCTATGTTAGGTAGTGGCGTACCGGAAGCACACGAGCTTCTACGCCTTCTCAAATATCTTGCTTCAGTGGTGTCTAAATTTCCGAGGCCTATTCGTCTTTCAGTGGAGCTGTATGAGTTGATGAAAGCAGTCAACAAAGAAGTGGATAAAATTCTGTCGAAGAAAGATGACTCCAAAGACTTCAGCACAATTGTTCCACGTGACCGTTTCTTATATTGGGATAGGGTTGCATCGGCACGGGAAGCCTATCGAGAGCGGGTTCGAATAGTTTTTGATGGAGCCACGAAGGCTGTCTCTAGTGAATACCTCGAGTCAACCTTTGCTAGTTGGATCAAAGAGGTTGACAGCGGTTTGAAGAGAGCCATGTATTGGGGAACACTGGGTTCCGGCGATGATGGCACTAGCGGCTTACCACCGACTTACTTTTCTTACAATATCACAAAATGGGAAATCACGGGGGAAACGAATTCGCGTGGGCATCCTTTGGTCAATGCATCACAGCTGGTTCTGAATCGATATCCCTTATTTTTGGAGGGACCTGCTTGTACTATGAGTTCTGCGTCGCCAGAAAAAGCGAAAGAAATTTACTCCAAAGTTAGAGCGTCGCCTCTCCGTGATGACCATCTTGGTATGTACACCCTTTCTGCTAGTCTCAAAGACCAAAATCTCGATATTGGCCGCGTAATGTCGTTCGCGCCTGGCTGGCTTGAAAATGAATCTGTGTGGATGGACATGTCGTACAAGTTTTATAAGCAGCTGATCCGGAAAGGCATGCACGAAGAGTTCTTTTACGAGATGAAATCGGGTGGCATGCTACCTTTTATGCACCCTGAACAGTACGGAAGATCGCTCATGGAATGTTCTACTTTTATTGCATCTTCAGCGATTAATGATCCAACAAGATGGGGTCGAGGATTTTATGCTCGTCTAAGCGGTGCCACCGCAGAGTTTCTATCGATGTGGATTTCTATGTTCATTGGCGATGAGCCTTTTTCTATTGATAAATCGACAGGGTTGTTACAAATGCAATTACTACCAGCGATTCCAGCATGGCTATTCGCAAAAGAATCATCAGTTGTTCGGGGAAGTGATCGCGACACAAGCATAGTGTCATTCAAGCTCTTTGGAAACATTGATGTGCGATACTTCAACGAGCGAGGCGGTGATCTTTTCCGAGTCCCGCCTTACAAATACGTGGTCGGCTACCGTGATGGATCCACTTTTGAAGTTGATGGAGCTGTCATCCCATTCGGACTAGCAGAGAGGATCCGGCGAGTGGTTTTTGTTGCCTCCATTGACGTTTACTTTGGGTAACAGGAGACCCGCGGAGTCAGAGGAATACAGTCAGTAGAACCTAGTTCAGCCCTCCCAATAGTGTCCACTTTTAACTTGTAATTTTGTAATAACGCCACTTTTTGAAGAATACCTGGTACTTGCTACAGTAGTCTAGATCCTCATCACGATTGAAACGGGCTCTTGAAAAGCAAGCGAGTAGTCTACTCCGAGAACATTATTTTACTCGGAATAGCCACCTTTTTTTCGCAATTCTTGTCATTCTTGTCTTTCATGTGATACCCATGATTAATTATTAACGCCCACGTGCTTTTTGAACGAATTGGGCCACATTGCCGTCAATTACTATGTATATTTTTTACTATTTACCTGGTATTTCAAGAAGAGGAACCCGATTAATTTCTCCGTTTCTTTACTACCAGTCGTAGACCCTACCATTATTTTTTGATTAAGGTCGACTTACTTTACCGAATACTACTAGTAGGTCTCTACCAGGTAATAGTAGCAGTATTCACGCACCCCTTTTCCTGGCTGCTGATCAGTTTGGTACAGTACTGGTACTAGTAGTAGTAGTATTATGTTGCTCTACTAGTACCAGGTACTACTAGTAGAAAATCGAAAATTAGGTGAACGCGATGTTAACACGATCGCTCGATTCATTCACGCTGTGAATATCCGGCGAGGAATAGAGCAAGAGAACAAGATGCTTCCAGTTCTCTTCACCGAAGATCCTTCCTCGGCGTGAAGTACATGAGTAGGCATGCTGAAGTAGTGGTCTAGCTAGGAGCTAGTAGCACCAGTAGTCTAGTAGAGTACTTAGCTAAAATAATAGTCGCACATTCCTTTGCTGAAGTTTTTTTTGCATTCGGATCATTGGAGTGAGAGATCTCGACAAAAGAAAAGTTCCAGTTTCTTCAATTTTTTTTTTTGCAAGTAAAAAAATTTGCAGGGAAAATCAAAGAACTCATTTTCAAAAAAGTCTATTAACATGAAGCTCTATACAATCGTAATGCTTGGCCTCTTGGCCTGCACCTCGGCCGCCCAGCAGTTGAAAGGAATGCGTCCCGCTCGCGAGGAGAATCAGACTCCGAGACGAGTTCTAAAAGGAGGCAAGAAAGGCGGTCGTGAAGATGGGGGTGCTCTTCGAGGCACTACTCCCTCAACGGCAGGCTTCGTGGCTAGTTACAATGCAAATAGCGCGTCCAACACCAATGCTGGACAGGCTGCGGGCAGCACTAGTAGTACAAGCAGTACAGGTACAGGTACAGGTACAGATACTGCTCCGAATGCCCCCGCCGAAGCCAACGTCAGCCCCGACCCTCGTAACATTGATGTGGTCGTCAACTACGGCGATACCAATCCGGGTGATGTATCCTGGGTGTTGTTTGACCTTACAGGAGACAGGCTCGTGCTCTGGTCGGGCTACGATCAAGTAACAACACCCGGTACTGTTGTTGCTACCAGAGCTGAAAGAATGATGCCGGGAGACTATCGTTTAGTCGTGACGAACAGGTCGCTCCAAGGATTGGGAACCAGTGGATGGGTCAAGGTTGTCGACTCGACTGGTGTCCCTGAAGGTGGAACCAGTTTGGAGTTTGATGACACAGACGCCGTCTTCAGGTACAAGGACAGCTTTGGTTCTCTTGTGATAAAAGAGTTCACTCTTGTCTAAGAACTAGCCTCGATTGAATTCATAACGCCTCTTCAGGCGACAGACGCTGCTACGATGATGTATTCATCATCGTAGATTTCATGAGAAGCTTATAGACCAACCTTTGTAGTTTCTACTTTCGTTTTTTTCTATGACCCAGTATATGTATAATCATCTCATATTCATTCATTTCACTGCATCTCTTTGACGACTTGCAAGTTTTGTTTAATGTTTTCGAACCACTCGCTCCATCCGTCCATATCGGTTTCTAGATTGGGTTCTTTGGAATAAAAACAAGGAATATCGTCGAGTATTACCAACTTGAACCCGGCAGCAATCAAGATTTCTTGTCCTCCCTTGTGGCGCCCAATATCTTGATGAAACTTGGGATGATCGCGTCGAATGCGACGAAAATTAAGTTCTTCTGGATGTTGAGCAATTTGCGTAAAGATGGCGAGGAGTGCCGAAAGTGCTGTGTTTTGAGCTACAGGGTCATCTGCGGTAGAATGTTTAAGAATTTGGATTTGTTGCCTGACTCCTTCGGGGCCTTTGGTGATGGAATCGATCCAATCTCGTTCAGCCTGTGCTGCAGCCTCTTGTTCCTGGCGTTGCGCTTGTCGAAGTTGTTCAGCTCGTCGTGCCACTTCTTCATCTTCTCGTCGCCGAGCCTCCAAGGCTTGCTGTCGCTCAGCTTCTTCTTGTTGTCGTTGTTTTTCTATAGCAGCTTTTTGTTGGAGTTCTTCCTGTTTTTGCTGCTCCAAAGCTTCGGCTTCAGCCTTGAGCTTTAATTGCGCTTGCTCATCCACTGCCAATCGGAGCTGTGACGCAATGCTAGAAGTATGTTCTGTAGGTTGCTGTTGTTGCTCTTTGGCTTCCAACTCCATTCCAAAAGCGATCCACGTAGCCGTTTGCAGTGCGTGGTGTAATTCTAATACCTGCCTTACTCGTTCAGCTGTTTTCGTGCCGTACCGCGGTTCTTGCGTGATCGGATCTTTTTCCTTCATTCTCTTTTGGAATTTCTGGATGCGAGCTTCCAACGGTTCAAATTTCGATCGCAAATCCTCCAAAGCTTGCAAGAGCTGATTTTTGGATTCATAAACTCGAAATCCCTTACTTGCTTCCGCTTCGGATAGAAGTGCACGGCTCGGATGTTGTTCAGGCCAGTCGAGGATCGGCAAGCCATTGTTGTTAGAGGATATGGTGGTGGTAGACGCCCATTGACTGCTCCGCCGAAGAGACTCGTAGATAAGAAGCATCCCGTTCATCTCTTGTTCCGTATTCTTCAATTCCATTGTACCTTTATTATTTGTCGACGATTGTCGCAATTGTAGATTGCTGCTTATTAACTGTACTCCAAAAAATCTCCGGACTGCAGTATTTTTTGTTGCAGTTGCAGCGTCGATTTGTCTTCTCTGATTTTTTTTTAATTGGCTCTGTTGGTGTTGGATTCGAACGGAAGCAAATCGAAAAAGTGGGCTCGTTGATAAATTTAATTTGACGGGTTTTAATAAGTAAGTACAACAGTAGCTACTACAGTACCGGTAGCGTAGTATTTATGAGCTACTCGGAGTAGCTAGTAGTAGTACCATGTGCATGGTAGTACACGTTCGCCAGCCATCACCAGAAAAAAATGAAAAAAGTTATTTGTTATCACCATTCCCGGGATATGGAAAAATCCCGGGGCTGTGTATCCAATTTTCCGGGATATCCAAATCCCGGGCTTGTTTGACGATTTAGTGATCACCAATTCCAGGATGTTGAAAAAA
>Ga0100391_1005202_pt1 | contig 12195 bp, 18 predicted proteins | sample CryGeymeta201515_FD_81541 | JGI IMG/M metagenome (GOLD analysis project Ga0100391, IMG submission 81541) | Groundwater microbial communities from Crystal Geyser aquifers in Utah, USA - Crystal Geyser metaG 2015-15 | ecosystem: Environmental > Aquatic > Deep subsurface > Groundwater | place: USA...
CAGTTTCTGCCAATTTCTTGATCGAAGAAGCGAACTTTTCCCAGGATTCATCAATCAGACCCATATCCATTTTGACCTGTGTAGCATCCCATTCAACGCGGTGAGATTTCTTCACAACACGCTTTGAATGATCATTCAGGGCCACGGTCAAAGTATTGTTGCACACTGTACGAGTTGACGTAAGTTTCGCTGTAGTTGCGAGGGTACCGTCGATAGAAGTCACAAGCAATAGGTAACCATTCACGTGATCTTTAGATACAGCCTCGAACGATTTACCAATTTCGGCCGTTGCCCAGAAACGTTTGCCACCAAAGAGAGAACCTGCGGCCGACAATTTCATACCGTGGAGAGTAGTCAGATCACGGAAGAATTCCAGAACTTCGATGGGTTGGACGATTTTATAATCCTTGCCAACGATCGACATGGGTTCCTTTGTATCCGAACGGAACAGAACACGTTTGTCATCAAAGAAGTGCTGACCTTCATGAGAAGTGTACTGCACGGGCGATTGGAAGACTTCCCAAGTCAGACCAGCTTCAACGACCCAATCTTCAATGGAAGCACCCTCGGTGAGTTGATTACCGAGACCGTGCCAGGCGGCATCACCAGCATAGGCGAATTCAGCTTTACCATCGGCACGGATTGTGATTTCTGCGGACATTTTGTAACCCTTTCAAGGTTTGTTTAAGATGATTTATTATACTATACTAAGAAATATGTGTAAATTATTTCTTAGTATAGTTTATTTTCGGCCAATCTTGGCTACTACATTGACTTTAGAGTCATTAAGCTTGTTTAGAAGTTCCCTATATGTCAGAAGTATGCCCGGAGCAAATTTATCGGATACATCTGCAGCAACTCTAGCTTCAGCTTCAATGATTTTAAGTTCAAGATATTTTTGCATTTGTGTGTGACGCGTCAGGTCGGCATTAACACCTGTAGCTTTTTTGTAGAAAAAATTCTTCATAATAAAACCTTTGTGTTTCGGTTGGTATGGGTTTATTATACTACATTAAGAATTATATGTAAATTAATCTCGGACCACAGAAATATTGTGGATTTTTTCAAGCGGTTCATATAGCCGACCATGTTGATTCGGAACAGCAGGAACAATGATTTTGAAAGAAACCTTGGTCGCCTGAGGATTCAGAATAACGGCCATCTTGAAGATATCAATAAAATCATAATCCATAGAAATCACTGTAATTTCTGTGTAGCCGTCATGGATCGCTTTTTGAATATAGGCTCCAATGAACTTATCGGTAATTTCTTTACCCCGGGTCAGACCCCGGAGATAGATCTTATTGATCCCATCCGAAGTCTTCTTAAGAATTTTTGGTTCTTTGTCTTCCGGGGCCAGTGCACGGATCAGATGAGTTTCAATGCCCTTCAAATACTTAGTGTGAGCACTCAGAATATAAGGAAGCGGATTATCACCATCCAAAAATGCAATCTTTTTGGTTTTGCGAGAGAAGAATTTGAAAATGTTCATGCCATGCAATCGTAAGCATCGTGGTGGCGATCGCGACCAGTCGTTTTGCAGTATTCTTCCCAATCATTACGGTTGGAATTCTTGAGGTCGTTGTATTCGTCAACCCAGTCATACATACGTTGGCTTGGGGAATTATTCCAACGGTGGGAATACTTATTCAACATTTTGCTGAGGTAAACGAGTCGGTCAAGTGTTTTCATGATCAGACGCCGCCAGCTTGGATTTCTTTTAATGCCTTGCGAGCAGCATTCTGAATACGTTTTAGAACAGGTGTGTTTGAAGCCACACATTCACCGAACCACAAAACGATGGGGAAATTGGCATCGGAAATATCCGTCACAACATACTGAACTTTGTCTTGTTCCTTGGTGCGACCCGGGACCAGTGGAGTGAGTGAGTTTAAACATGATATTTCCTTTGTAATTTGGAGAAGATGGTTTATTATACTACACTCAGAATTATGTGTAAATTAATGGTGCGCCCGGTGGGAGTTGAACCCACTTTCAGCGGCTTATGAGGCCGTTGCTTGACCGTTAAGCTTCAGGCGCAAATCCAAATTACCAGCAGCGAAGGGCCTTCATGCTTTCGGGATAGATTGAATAATCTTGCCGGTAAGTTTCATTGTCTAGAACATCCTCAATCCACCGCATGCCGAGGGTGAGGCGCGGAACAGCAAACTTTGGAATGTCTTCGGTTGCCACATAGAACAACACATCATTACGACCACCAGACTCTGGATCATCTCGGTCAGATAAAGTCTTGAATTCTTCAATATACTTAACATGAGTATCAAGTTCTTCAAGAATAAACTTCTCAAAATCTTCCACTTTTTCTTTACCAACGATGGTACCTGGCCAGAGAACGACTTGTTTGAATTCCATGATTATTCTTAAATAATTACTTTGAAAGCCAAGAGACCGAGAAAAAATGCAGTCAAAACTGGTATTATTTTGAAAACTAGAGTCGATCTAAAATTCTTTGTTGTTATGGCCATACCCACAACCAGGTGATACAAAGCCAAAACCAACAAAGAATAAAAAACTGAATCAGACATGATTATTCCTTTGTAATTTGGAGAAGATGGTTTATTATACTACACTCAGAATTATGTGTAAATTATTTCCGGATATCACTTTTCACACTCACGAGTAGATGAACTAATACTCGAGTATTTTCTTGCTTCAATGAAACCCACCTGATTCCATTACTAGAATCATGAAACTTAGTTTCTTCACAAGCTTTAAAGGTAGTTCCTACCTCAAAATTCTTATCAGGATTCTCTTCAAGAATCCTTAATCCTGCATGCAGGATATTTATAGCTGCATTATGATCTCGATGTAACTCAAGACCACAATCACAACTTAACCATCTAGTGTTTAATCCAAAATCATGAATCTGACCACAGTCCGAACAGACTTTACTGGTTGGTTCATAACGATCTATGACAACTAGATGTTTACCTAACTTGTTGGCTTTCCAAGTCAATTTTGAACGAATTAGACCAAATGGTGCGGACTGAATCATTCTACCATTCCATTTTTGCATTCCTTTAACATTTAAATCTTCAATAACTATAATATCATTATTTCTAACTATGTCGAGAGTTATTTTCTCAACAAAATCCTTCCTAGCATTAGCTATTTTTTCATGAAGTCTGGCTAATTTGATTCTTGCCTTATTTTTGTTACTGGAACCTTTTTGTTTTTTTGAATACTGTTTTTGGTATTTCTTGAGTCTTTTTTCTTTCTTTAGAAGGTGTTTTGGGTTAATAATAGCAGAACCATCATCTAAGACCACAATGTGTTTAGAATTCAAATCAATACCAACTACAGAAGAGTTTTTATTAATTTGAACTTTATCTGGAATCATAAATGGAACTACAAAAGAAGCATGAAATTTTCCAGTTGCAGACTTTGTAATGGTGACTGAGTTATAGTCCTGAGGTAGACCCATTCCATTATTTTTTATTTTAATAGATTCTTTAAATTTAGGTATTTCTAATTTACCATCAAGGATTTTAACTCCTTGTGGATAAGTAACAGAACCAGTACCGGATTTCTTCTTAAACTTTGGGAAACCTTTTTTAACTTTATTTTTTGTTGACTTAAACGAACCTTTTAGTGCAGTATCCAATTGTCTTAATGTTTGTTGTAGACCTTGAGAATTACCTAATTTAAGAAATTCAAATTCATCTTTTAAATCTGGTAGCATTTTAGCCATATCATAATAGAACCAGAATTTCTTTTCTGACTCATATCGTTCCATAGATTTTGCCAGAAAATAATTCCACACAAATCTCTGATTTCCAGTATCTTGATTAAAGAACTGAATACCATTATTTGATGGTTTTATTAGATAATTTTGACGAATGAAAGTTTGTTTAGACATGACTTATTAAATAAAGACTCCTGAGATTCATTAAAATGATCGGATCCATAATATGCAGTTTCCAGGATTTTTCTAACTGTAGATGGTAATGTAAATCTTTCAAGCACAGTTAAAACTGCAGCTTCTAGACTTTGTGGAGCTTTGTTGGCTGGCATGTTACCCTCGATCTCGATCGTCGGAACACACAGAAGCACAGTAGACAAACGCCAGTGCCAGTACGGTCAAGCACAAATAAGTTAGAACGTAAATCATGATAGTTTAAAATGAAGGCCCATAAATTTCACCGAGAATATCAAGCAGAAAGTCTCGGGGTTCAGTATCAGAAGCACCATATTCTGCATATTTGCCGAGGTGAGCGTAAACATCTTTCCAAGCAGATTTACGGTCAGACCCGGCTTTATTGACGGCTGTTTTCAAAGCTTTGTTTAGAGCAATTGCAACCAACGGAACGCCGCCAGCCTTAATCGGATCATCTCGGAAGGAATAAAGTTGCCATTCTGCGGCCGTGAATTTCGGATCAATTTTAACCGATTTGTTCAGGTTTTTCATTCTAAAAGAGCTTTCATAATAACGTATTTCGCTTCAGGGATGCTACGACAAACATCACCATTTACAGAAATGTACTTGAATGATTTGATCAGTACTTTGAACTTACCCAATGTTAGTGTCCGGGAGTCTGCGCTTTTATTGGAAATAGGAACTTTACCAGTTGAGAAATAAATTGTATCCCAGAGTTCATCTGAGACGGTTTTCATCTGGAAGTGTAAATTGGACATAATACTATTATACTATGATAGAAATATGTGTAAATTAAAATTTCACCAAAGTTACTTTGCCACCATATACCGATAATTCGTGATCAAAGTTCTTGATCATTTCTACAATTCTTGTTTCATTCCCACCTGCCAACCCACAGCCGATGTAAGGGAATCCGAAGTGCTTGGATGGGAATTGGAATTTTAACTTTTGAAGAATAAGAGTAAAAGCATCATATTTGAACCTATCTTTACCATCCCGGCCATAATCATATTGAGTATATGCATTCACAACAATCGGCATATAATGTACAAGCGAATACGTACCCAATTTGTTACGATCACCTTTTTGTGTTTCCTGATCAATAGTCCATGCACCGGGATAAGCTTCTTTAATAGCTTTTGCGATACCCGAGTTCATAGTATTAAAACAATTACAGCCATGAACTATTACATCAAACTTGCCTTCTTTGGCATAATTAATGAGATTGCCTTGTAAATATTCCATAGAATTCTTTCAAAAAGAATATTTATTTAGAAGTTCGTCCAGCTCGGCTTCGGTGGAATCTCCCACATCATGGGATTTCATAACAACTGCTTCATGGCCGAATGCGGCCAATTTAAGTCCGGGTGCATCGTCGTCACACAAAGCAACGACTTTCCGATTCAGACACTTCAACCAACCCTTCAGATCTTGAGTTGGATTGTTTGACAGCACGGCAAGAGCAGAAAACCCCCGGGGACATAGTCTGGCAGCATCAAACATACCTTCAACCAAAAATACTAGATGTGGAGTCAAATGGAGACTTTCAACTCCAAATACTGCCAAAGTACCTTCGGTTTTATAGGTATAGTATCTACCTTCTTTGGGATCATTTCGACGAGTTTTGTCGACAAGTGGGCGATACTGCTGGTAGCCGCAAATTTGCCCAGATAGATTGTACAGCAGTGCCGTAGCTACCTGGGCTTCTTCGTCAAGCAAAAACCGATGTGAATCTAAGTTTACATGTCGGTCTTTGAGATGTTGTGTGAGATCCATAATTACTCATCGGCTATTTTGTCTAGTTTCAAGGACAGTTCGTAATCGCACTCTGAGCCATACCGGCATTTTTCTTCATATGTCCAGTCACTTCGATTTGAAGTACTAAACTCAGTGTACTTTTCAAAATGATACATACATGACGAACGCAGCGCTTCGGCAGCTTCAAATCAATAGATCTTTTTGATCTTCGGTAAGGGTGTTTTTATTTGTTGCTGAATTGAATTAGGATGGACGAACAAGGGCGGAGGTAACGATCGGCTCTCCAATCATACACACCGCGGACTTCGAGCGTATCAACGATGGATACACCTTTCATTTTGCCCAACATTGAACCAATGTCTGCAGCCAGGGTACCGTCATTATCAATGATCACACAGATTTTATTATCAAGGAGGCGATCGTGTTCAACAGTACCAACGTTACATGTGACCGTTTTAAGATACTTATGAACTGCCTTCAGAACCTTTGCTGTTTCAGCAACAACATCAACCGGTGTAACGAATTTGCCCATGATCTATCCTTTGTTTAAGATAAATTATTATACTACATCGGGAATTGTGTGTACATTATTTGAATGTAATGGGTGAGAAAAAGAAATCATACACAGAGCGGAGGAAACCACGCTTAGCTTCGCTAGCTTCCTCTGGGATGATGGTTTCCACAGAAGTAGCCGAAGCTCTCCGCTTAGCGAACAACTCGGTCACCCAGCCGTAGAGTTTGTAGAAAACCCAGGCTACACCAGCGGTAAAGACAAAGGCAGCTACCATCTCATTATTACCTGCATTACTCCGAGCTCTTGAAGAAGGTCGGCCAGAACTTGACTTAGTCTTCTTGGCAAACATCTGCTGTTTTGGTTGAGAATTTGTTGTGTACCGAGTCATTGTTTGACCATTGCCCAAATTCTGTTTACTTACTAAAGTTGATGTTACTTTAGTAGTATTACCACTACTTCTGGTGTAAATCTTCCTGGTAAGATTTTTACCGAGTTTTTGCCGTGTTACTGATGAGAATCCCATTTTCAATTTCCTTAGCTGTGGGTATAATTTCCTATAATATTACTATAACACGTTAAGCATTATATGTAAATTACAGTACACTAAGATATCGTTCCATCGGATTTGTCTTACACAGCGCCTTGTGTTCTGTGTTACACACGCTGATCTTTTCCTCTAGCGCCGATACAGCATCAGTAGTGCAGCCGTACAATTGAATGTTGATAAAGTTCTTACCATATTCCGCTTTGGTGATTTTGGTTTCAATTACTTCAAGCAACTGAGTCCGGTTAAGTTGTCGAAAATCAATTTTCCGTTCAATAACCATCTTGATAAACTTAACCTTGTCTGTCATGAGACTGATCTGGTCCGTTAGTTCTTTCTTTTCATATTCAATCTTTTCACCAAACTTTTCAATACGATGATCACAAAAATATGCAATCAGATTAGCAACGGATGAAAATAATTTTAATTTTCCGTTCACCCCAAGAGTCGTAATGTTTTCTGTATGAGACTTCCGAAGCTTAAAGAATTTAATTGGATCATGATCAATCTTATCACGAGCGATTGCAGTAACCTTTATATCAAAGCAGAAACCTTCTTCCGAACAATTATCTTCGTAGTCTCTAATTTTATCTTCATCAACGAGATCATTGAGAAACTCTACATACTTCTCACGATCATATCCAACTGGCAATTCGGAAATACGGTATGTGAATTTGCCCACATATTCTACAATCCCCTCTGTGTACCATGTAGACAAATTTGTTTCATCTTGAACAACGGTGCCTTTAAAATGGGGAAATGTTGGAGGAATAGATTCTTGTGCTTTCAAAAATTTCTTTGGGTCCTTGAGATATTTCTTGACCGCGACAGTAAGATCTTTAATCGACCGCGGCAGAATATTACAAGCAAACCCTACGGCGATACCGGAAACGCCTGGGACAAGCACCCAGGGCAAAGTTGGAAGATAATAAGCAGGCTCTGGATTCTCGGGGTCAGGTGATTTTGGAGTTACTTCAGGATCAATAAAGTATTTCTTAAAGTCGGGTGAAAGTGAGACGAAAATATATCTGGCGGCGGCAGCAGCGGGAACTAATCTGGACCCAAAATTGCCATGGCCTGCGAACACTGGGCAATTATTATTCCATTCTGCAGTTAGAGTAACGACGGCACCTTCAGCTGAAGATTCTCCGTGGTGGTATCCATATTTGGCAATCGCCCCGGCAAGTTCTGCGACTTTAACTTTCCTGGTTGGATAATCATTAAGCATGGCATAAACAAGTTTTCTACCACCACTTTTGAATCCATCAATTGCAGATGGAATAGCTCTGTTCTGCAGAACATACATAGAATAATCTAAAAGATCAGAATCGATAATTTCGGATACAGTTTTAATAATTGTAGACATAATAAATTTAGTTGATCATCCAAGTTTTACGGCCGTCGGCATCATCACCAAAGAACATTTCTAATTTTTTGTAATCTGCAGTATCTGCCGATGCTTGTACAAACATAGGATTCTGCAGACACTGTTTATAAACTTCCTTGGGCATACTACCTAAGCCCTTGAAAAATTGCACATCGTAACCTTTTGGATTAAATTTTTCAAATTCTTCTTTTGTGTAGAAGGTTTTAACATCTTTGCCCTTTGTACAATAGTACAGTGGGGCCAAACAACGATTTACTCTGCCGTCTGTAAATAGCTCAGGCCAATTAGAAAACAAATTTAACAGTAACCCGAAAATGTGTGAACCATCATAATCCAAATCGGTAAATATAGCTATTTTACCATAATTTAGATTAATAGCAGGCTTACCGAATTCCAAACCAAGTACAGCTAACAGTTCTCGGATTTCTTTATTCTTGATAATATCAACCGGCTTCATACCGCGAACATTTAGAATTTTACCCTTTAGAGGTAAGCCCCCATCCGTCTTCGGATTACGCACAGAGATATGACAACCAATAGCCGAAAGACCTTCTACGATGTATAGAATTCTTTTCTCTGGGTCTGCATCGGTAGCCGCAATATGATTCACCACTCGAATCTTGGCTGTTGACTTTTGTTTTTTAGCCAATTCACGAGCTTCGGCTTGTTCCTTTTTATACAAGATAGCCTGAATCATTGGATCCAGAATCTCGGGTGTATTTAGAATTTGCTTGGCAATCTTATCGAAGTCAATACCGGAAAGATGTGCTGCAACTTCCGCGGCAGTATTAGTAATCCGCTCTTTAGTCTGACTATCGAAAGACATATTTACAAAGCCACGAATAATAGAAACAAACATCAGATGTTGTTTTATTTGATTCGGCAGTACATCGATTTTATGTTTTTTCCGAATGTGTTCTTTAAGAGTAACTACAATCTGATCAAGAATATAATTTACATGAGAACCGCCATTCTTAATCCACAGACCGTTCACATACGAATGAAGCCGGAATTCTTCTTGTTCACCAGATGGGCCAAAGATTAAAGTATTCTTTTCATCCTGACCAATTACAAAGTGCTCACAATATTTTGAAGCATATTCCTTGGCATTCTTGATCTTGATCTTTTCATCATTGAAGGTGAAAGTGATAGATGGATAACAAGCAGCAAGATTTTCAATCCGATCTTTGATAAAAACAATGTGATCAGCTGAAATTTCCAAAATAGAGAATGCAGACAAGTCAGGTACGAATGATACCTTGGTAAATTGCTTACTTGATGCCTTGGTGGTAACCGATTTGATTTTTGCATGGTCAGCTGTGACCATCTTGAGATAATTTTTACCGTCTGCAGTTTCACCAATAAACTCTTGTGAGAATACCGCAGTTGCAAATGACCCAACACCATTGGCACCAATTGTTTCGCGGTCGTCGGAAAAGTTTGAGCCGGCACGTGCTCGAGTCCATGCAAGAACTGGTTGGTAATTTTCACCGTGCTTAACAACTGGGATACCGCGGCCGTTATCTTCTACAGTGATGCGCCAAATGTCATTCTCGAGCCCATTGGCTTCTTGAGTAAAGTTGATGTGGATTTTATTGGCATATTTGAAATCAGTTCTTATAGCTTCATCAATTGAATTATCAATGATCTCAGAAATAATTTTAAGCAAGCCAGGAATTACATGAAGTGTTTGATATTTTCCGAAGAACATACCAGACACTTCTTCGGTCGACACCGAACCAATGTACATTGCGGGACGAATCCGCATATGTTGCGCATCGGTTAGTTCTTTAAATACTTCTGTTTTCATTTAATAATACGACTCATTATGGACAAAAGTCTATTTAACTTTCTAAATCCAAGAATAAAGGTAACGTCTCTCAAATCTTTAACTGTGTCTGATTTAACAACCGGATCGGTCACTTCAGATATGTCAATAGTTTTGAGGTTCGGTCTATTTTCCTCAACGAAACCATCTTTGTGTTCGTTGAGGAATTTGCCTAAAAAATCATTATAATTCATATTTGAATAAATGTAAATTATTTTCCTTCAATCACAAAGGTGCCGGAGACTCGGACGTTAACTCCATTTTTATCAATGAATCCGGCAACTGGGTCGCCATATTCAATATGATTGTTTGTGACCCAAGATTTGATTACTTTACCATTAGCGTCATTGTGCGTTCCAACAAACCGGTAGCAGATTTGTCAGAATTAGTCACTGACTCAACTTGACCGCAGCCAACAAGAGAAAGAGCGATGAGAGAAGCGATAACAAGCTTTTTCATAATTTTCCTTTAAAGATATTCTTGATAGAAACCCAAGAAATTCTTGAGTTCTTTTACATTTGCTTGATTATTAGTCATACGCTTTGCATATTCAAGTAGTGCCGTGCGTACGTCATATTTTGGATTAACAAACAACTTAAACATAAACGCTTTGGTATCAAGTGGAAGTACTGCTTGCGCAAATTCCTTCCGATCTTTAATATGGGCAAGATTTTCAAATTCCAACTGAATAGCTTTAACTTTCAAATCAAGAGCAGTCATTAGACCCTCTGCATATGTTTTGATGAACTCTGCACGGTCTGATTCTAACAATGGAATTATATCATCAATATGACCGGTCACGATTAGTTTCACACAATCATGATCCCACTTTAGAGAATCGACTGCATGGTGACGATCACAATACTCCTCGGACTTCATTTTGATCATATGACCAGCATTCTTTCCTCCGGTAAATGTGATCACAACACCTTCGTCATTAATAAGATTAGTTACAGATTCTTGGAATGATTTAAAACCTGCTTGATCAATAGATTTAATCTGTTTGACCAAAGGGATCCCATATTGATAACAAAGCGCTTCTACATCTGCGCGGTCCATCATGATGCCGCTGTTATTATAACGAACTCCAGTTAATACAAGCATATCTTCTGGGTAATCAATTACAACTCGGTTCTTACGTGAGCAAAATTCAAAAATTGAAGTAGCACTAAAAGTATCATATACATGTTCTATGAACGAATGATAGCCAGGCTTGTCGGCAATAAACTCTTGCGCGAGTCGAGAAATGTCAGTAACGCCAGCACGAGTCCCAAGAACCCAATTCTTAGTACTTTTATAAATAGCGAAGATACATGAACCATCCATCTTCTGAGTGATCAGATGAGGTTCAGAAAAATCCAATGTTGCATCGGATTCTGGAAATTCACCGTAGTTAAAGAACTTAGGAAATCCAAGACGGATAATTTTCCCAGTGTCGTTATCGAATGCAGTGCCACGAAGATTCAAAAGAATTCCTGACTCATATTCATTCTTACCCACAAAAGTGGATTTTGTATTCAAATTGTAGTCGATAACGGTATAACCACCTTTATCCTTCACAGAGAATTCAGGTTTTTCTTTTATTGCTTCTAGAGCTTCGGATAGGGTAAACATTTATTTCTTAAAAGTAAAAAAATTCTTCAAGCATGGCAATAATTAGTGGTAAAAAAGCCAGAACGAAAAGTCCAATAAAAACAATTTCCATCTTAATTTCCTTTGAATTCATTATAACGTGCGAAGCATTATGTGTAAATTATCAGTTTACTTGTATAATATGATCTGACATGCCATAGTAACTTATAGTTTTGCCGCAAAAAGCTGGGTGCTGGCTCAAACCATTCTTTGCCGAAGTGGAATTTAATGCGATCACTGTGACGAATACCGGTTCTATTGATCCCCCAACGCTAACTTTGTAGTGGAATGCTTTTGGTTGGATCTGATTCGCGGGTAGAAGATTTTCAAATTTCTTAGTTTCTGTTTCTTGGCTCATACTTTTTACTTCAATGGAGTCTGACATTCTAGATATTCCTTTGGGGGACGATCATCACCTTCTTTATATGTTTGAGCATAAAGTGTGAGCATTCTTAAATTGCACATAGCATGTGCAAGGTGTGGTAGACCTGATTCTTCATCATTTTCTTCACCTGCTTGCCACCTGGCCAAATGTCTCAGAGCACATTCAAGAGGGACAGACCACGATTGACCCTTTGTCCAATTCCATGCTTTATATTTGGCTTGTCCATATTCCCAGACTCGGGCCTCGTCA
>Ga0100391_1005205_pt1 | contig 12194 bp, 11 predicted proteins | sample CryGeymeta201515_FD_81541 | JGI IMG/M metagenome (GOLD analysis project Ga0100391, IMG submission 81541) | Groundwater microbial communities from Crystal Geyser aquifers in Utah, USA - Crystal Geyser metaG 2015-15 | ecosystem: Environmental > Aquatic > Deep subsurface > Groundwater | place: USA...
TAAGCAGTACTACGGTACTACTTACCAGGTACCTGGTACTACAAGTACCTGTAATTACCGTACCTGGTACCTGGTAGCAGGTAGCGTACTAGTACCATACTACTAGTGTAGCCTTGCGATTTTTCGGAGGAATGGCAACTGGAGCTGCAAACACTACTAGTCCAGAAGAGTCCATCGAAGGCAAACAATAATAATATGTTCGTGTGCTACTAGCTAGTAGATGTGTTAATCCTACATCTGTCTAGCCATTTGAACACTGGTATGGTAGCTTGTAATTGTTGATCTATTGATCCGAATGACCTTCATCTAAAAAACTACACACGATCATGCAAGGGTGCCTGTTAGACTAGCAACGGGAAGCACAGCTCTTTAAACGATCTATCACCATAACAACCCTAGAATGAACTCCTTTCCCTTCTCATGCAGTGAACTCTACGACAAGCTGGGTTTTTGTCTGTGATATTCCAAGCCAATAGGAAAGGACACAGGGAGTACGACGAAAATCTAATGATTGTTGATAAAACTTTCTGCTACAAGCGACAGGAAGCAAACCACATCAATAAACGCGACTTCCTGGTTTTGTTTTCGATGGCGACAATCAAATATTGTAGAGTCTTTTCCGTATCTGCCAAGGCCTAATAATGCTCTGCTACCGTATTGGTACTTCTACTACTGTACGATCATATTCATGATTTCGAGAGAACACCGGTCATAATAAAAACAACAAGCGATAAATTTTATTGTACGACTACTAGTAGTCTACCAGGTACTAGTGTATGAAACGGAAGGGGTACACCTGTTTTTGTTTTAGTACCAGGTAAAAGGACCAAGCTAGCAGGTCTACTAGTACTACCACTACTACTAAAGGTAGTACTTGTCCATACGACTCTACCGGTACCATGGTGACAATAGATAGTACTGATAGTCATACCCATTTTTGACTCCTACTAGACTACTCGAGTACGGTACAGTACCTGGTACTAGTACTCGTAGCTAGTCCTTACTATTACCTAGTAGTACCCGTATCTACGTACTCCACGTAGTAATAAAAATAATACTACTACGATTAGACTAGCTACCAGGTACCAGGTACTCCGCGTAGCAACCAGGTACTTTGTAGTACTACAGTACCAATGCATGCCATGAAATTGTGCACACATCCCGTTGTCCGTCACGTCTGGAGCGGTTGTCATCCGAAAATACAGGCATGAAGGTTCTCTGATACAATTAGTAGCTAGCCTTGTCTTTATTACCTCTCCTGGATATGCTCCAGACGGCTGTGCTGTCTATTAAAGTTATGAATCAAACCCTGTACTACGTAGAGTACTACTGATATCTCTAGCTTCAATGGACACACAGCATTCATGAGGAGAAACTCAAAAAGTAGGCAACGGTATTGGCATCGTCAAGTTCCAAACGACGCGTGTGTATGTATGCCTACGAAAGCTGGTACTACTAGAGCTACTACTGCTAGTAGTAGTAGAGAGTAGCTACACACAAAGTCCAAAATCATGGTCCGATTATCCGGCTTTCTCGTCGCACATCAATTTGCTACATGTTTCGTATAATTTTGGACGCGGTTGTGTCTCCCGAGAGTCCTCCTATTATAACAGTGCGACCACTACTAGTAGTAGAAAACTACTTCTTGGAGTAGCGAACTACTTGGAGTAGTAGATTGTACTGCTATAATAAGGAGGTATCATGCCCTTGGTAGTAGTACTAGTAGTAGGTACGAACTGGCTGCTTAGCTGTATTTGTGCTGTAGGGTATCAAAGTAGTAGACCTACTGCTAGCTAGGTAGTCTAGTCTAGTACTATGTCATACTACTGTTATTATCTGGTAGAGTTGGTCGAAAGAGCCTACATAAGTACAGTAGTTGTAGTAGATGCGACCGGTACGAATATGGTACCTGGTACCAGTAGAAAACAATAGGTACCAAGAAACGCTATCCCTAATTGCCGGTCATTCATCTGGATTTGAATAGGCGTTTATTAATAGTAGTATTTTTATTATTTCAAAATTGAGCTGGCAGTGATGCCTGGTAGAGTGTGTGCTGCAGAAAAAGTTTCTACTTTTGTCATCACCATAACATTACTCTCAACTCTCAATAGTGTTAATTTTTCTTGTGCTGTTCACTTAGACACCTACTGTAGTCGGACACCCAACAATCAATCAATCCAACAACAACAAGAAAAACAAACCAAGAAGAAGAACGGACGTCTCATAACAAATAGCAACAATACCTAAATGCAACAACCATGGGAAGAGATAAAGAGAAAGCATCCACTACGACTAAAGACAACAACCACAGCAGCAGCTGTTGTACGGTTTCTGGAGTGGAACAATCCTTGAACATGAATGATAGTGGTAGTGGTAGTGGTAGCGCTGCGAGTGCTGCTGCTGCTGCTACTACTACTACTACTCCTGATGGTGCATTGCCTGGTCAACAAAGTACTACCCGCATTCACAATTCCAGTACCAGTACCAGTACCAGTACCAGTACCAGTAGCTTAACGGGTATTAGTGTACAGTATTTGACAACTCACTTGGTTACGGAAGTAGAAGCCGCCGCTGGTGTAAGTTGTTCCAGTACGATACGAGATATTCAAGACAGTTGTATCAAACCAAAAGGCAAGGATGCTTTTTGTCCTCGCGATCAAAACTATGGTGTCAGTTACGTGGACTGCTTACAACAGGGAGGAAACGACCACCATGTTGGACCAGCACACTTTTATGTGATTTTATCAGAAGATACGACATTGGATCAACTGACATCGGCACTGATGGATGTATGTGTCTGTCAATCGAAAGAACCCAAACAGACCTATGTCTGGATCTATGCCTTGTGTATTAATTTGCACCGAATACCCAATCTACTACTGTTGGAAGAACACGAAATAATGGAAGAACAAAAGAAACAGGAGGCGGCGCAAAACGAAAACGAAAACGAAAACAAAAACAATACCAGTAGTGTTGTCGTCATGAAACAAATACAAGAATGTCAGGACAGATTAAAAGATATTCGCAACGTTCTGGTACTGATAGCACCTCACGAAGATCCTCTGCTACTCAAAAGGACGTGGCCTATTTATGAAGTGTATCTTGCGGTGCAGCTAGGACTTAATATTCGAGTTATTTGTCCTCCGACGGATAAGATGAACGTGGAACAGTACATTTTGGGAGGCTACGAGAATGCCAATCGCCTGTACGAAAAATTGGGAGCTACCAAAGTGCAGCATACCAACACCACCCTCGACAGAGATCGTGACACCATATTTCAACAAATTACCAAAGAGGATGGTGGACCAGGATTTCCAATCTTCAACAATAAGGTCAACATTGTTTTTCGGACCTGGTTTAGGTCGTTGGTACAAGAATTTGATGACCTGCAAGAAAAGTACGCAAATCTGGACAATACCTATACCCTCACACAGCATTATATTCAATATTTTGAACAATCGTCACTCATGTTCTTACAGCACGATGAACAAGAAGCGGCGTTGGAAATGATGCGACGAGCCATGACTATCGAACAAGTATTGGATCAGCCTGTCGCACCAGAAGAAATAGAATTGGCCAATCCTACCTTTCGTCTGACGGAATACAACAAGACGTTACCACACAAACGATTGCCCAAACAGTGTGCAACCTACCACACCATCAGTAATGCCCTCGCGAGACAAAAGGACTTACCCGGTGCATTGCAAACGGCTGCCAAGGACATGGTGATTCAAGAAGCTGTTTTTGGGATTGAACATGCATCGACAGCAACACTGTACGCACGACTAGGTGATTTGTTACAAAAACAGGAAGAAAATGCAAATGGAGCCATTGTTGCCTACAGGCGGGCCTTGGATGTTCAGTCGAAATTATTGGATGAACATCATCCCGCTACTGCTACATCGCACATTAATTTAGGTTTATTGTACCAAAAGACCAGCAAATTTCAACAAGCCATATCACACTATGCCAAAGGACAAGCCTTGTTGAATGCAGCTTCCGCAACAATGAGGGATAAACGATGGTTGTTCCAAGCCTATGAAACGCACGAACAACAGCTCAAGGAAGCTCGAAAGATCAATGCCGCTTTTAAAGTCTTTCAATTATCACAGGTCGTACAAGATGCCGTTATTGGGAAGGATGGAAATGATCCTCTGGTGGGTACCATCAAGGCTGCCACAGAAGCCATTACAGGCAAACAACTCATGAAAGCGGGAGATCTCGACGGAGCGCTCTTAAAGTATCGCAAGGCCTTGGAATTGTACGTTCATGCCTTGGACACGGATATCGATGGTCGAATAGCCCTTTTATATAATAACATTGGTGCTATATTGCAAGAAAAAAGGGATCTCGATGGCGCCATGGAGGCCTTGCAAAATGCTCTGTACATTTACGACAGTATGGATAAGGCAAAATTCCATGAAAATACCAAAGAAGAACGTGCGACAATACACAGCAACATTGGATTCATGCTCAAGGAACAAGGGAAAACCAGGGAGGCTCTGGAGGCTATGCAAAAATCGCTCTGGTTTCGAAAAAAGTTGTTCGGTGAGGATCACGCACAAACAGCCAATACTATATTCATGATTGCGTCTATTTTAGAAGAACAAGAAGATTATCCAGAGGCCGCAGAAGAGTACAAGAAAGCCTACAAAATTTACAAGGAAACGTTGGGCAAGGAACACCAACGCACCAAACTGGTACGACGGCACATACATATCGCCAAGAAAAAACAAAAAGCCGTAGAAGAAGGACGAGAGGAGGAAGATTTGGATGAAGAAGAGGAACCACCGGAAAAGAGAAAATGTTGGGATCCCATTTTGGAATGTTTACGGGAATTTCTGAGCTGAGCTGAACAGTTGCTTTTGAAGAATTTCATCATAAGAGTGCAAAAGTACAACAATACAAGCTTGACGACTCTTTTTTTTCTTCTATCATATGATTCCTTTTGTATTTCGGTTAGGCTCTGAAGGAAGCTTTGTACCTACAGCCTGCAGTGTGCAACAACTTGAAGGCACTCTGGATATTTACGATTGTTTGTGAAAGCAGGGAATGTTGTCAGCGCCGTTGCTAGCTTTGAACGCTTGTGAAACGAAAGTTGAACTTCCCTCGTCTAGCCATGATCACGAGGTTTCGTATCGCTTCCATATTGGATCTCCTTGAGAATCAGTTGAACGATCAAAAGTAATTTGCCGCTGGTTGTTCATCATCATCCGATCAGAGTTAGCGTGGGTGCCCTGTGCCCTCAACAAAGCCGCTTGAATTTGGAGAAAAGAGAATATGTTGTGGTCTTCATTCTTTATTTGTAGCTTCGAATGCTTTGGTTTTGAGTTTTGATCATTGTTGACAGCAATACAACCGTGCAGTTTTCCCGTGCACTTGACTAAAGAGTAAAGAGAATCAGCGTTTACTGGTTTACTGCAAAAGCAACAAGAAACAAGAAGAGCTTTGCACTTTGCTAATAGCCAAGCCGTGTCGTGCCGAAGGAGGATTAGCATGCCAAGACAAATTGCTTTTCTTTTTCTTAAAATATGAAGCTTATTCGTAAGGACTGCGAAATAGAACTGTCTTTGATGGCACTCCGAATAGCAATACCTTCTTGTTTCTTCGCGGTTGTTTAATTGTTTTCGCATTACTAGCAAAAAGTGAGCGTTGACGAGTCGAATCGCTAGCTAGTAGTAGAACTAGTATCAGCCAGGAGTAGTACTAGAGTAGTATGGTACTACAGTAGTAGCTAGTGCCTCTAGCTACTAGTACCTGCTAGAGTAGTAACTACGTGTAGCTAGTAGTAGTAGTCTCTAGTAGACCCCCCTACTTTTGGTGCCTACTAGACTAGCGTTGTGATCCACTTTAAATAATTATTATTGGCTAGTAGACCTAGTCTACTAGATACTGCAGCGAGTTTTTTATGTTGACTCAGAAAGCCAGTCGACCTTCCAGATGTTTCCCCTTTCATTTTTCAGTTAACTTTGGCGCAATCCTGTGGTCTAATACGCTAGATAGCTTTTCATCATTATCCATTATCCATATATTCCAGCTCGCTCAACTCATCAGACAGATCTATCGACACACTTGTCTCTCAATTTTAACCATGAACAACACCTTCTCTAGTAGTCTCGATGAACAACACAAGGAACCTTTTCGAGAGGTCTCTGTCAACAGAAACTCCAAGCGTATTTTGCGACGTAGTTCTAATGAGAATATTCCGTCGCCTCGACCTTTTCTGAGAAAGCAATCTTCACTGGTAGATGAAGACGCCGTGGAAAACTTGACATCATATCCGCACAATATGTTTTGCAAGAGTCCAGTAGGGAATGCCTGGCTACAAGCCAACAACACCGAGGACGAAGAAAACGACCTTTCGGAGACTGATTCCTTCATGGAAGCGTTAGAGAACGATATCAAGAAAGCCTCCATTCAACTGCAGCAGCCGCCACTGCAATTGGCATTGGCATTTACATCATCGTCATCGTCATCAGGTAAAAAAAAGAAGTGCAAATCTAGTTGCACAGATTTGGTCCTATATATTCCACCTCCAACAAATGCTTCTGTGGTAACAGATGAAGGGGCAGTGAACCTCCCTTTTCTTAATCAGCCGGTCATTTCACGTATTCTCACTTTTGCTGTGCAGCAACAGACTCTCTATTACTTTGCAGGCCTACTGTTTCAGATCCTACCCGCATTGAACAAGCAGCACAGGCTACAACAGCAGAAGCATCAACCATCAGCATCCAGCATTAGAGGACTCTTGACCTGCCCTTCATTCACCAAAAAAGTAGATGGCATTGCAAATGCCAATGCAACCAGTGAAAAAGAAGCTCAACTTGTTTTACCAACAAAAGACTGGTACAATGATTCCGACATCCTTTATGCGATCGCTCTCTTCTACCTTCTACTGCTCAAACCCCTTATTCGCAAGGCCGAACGTGCTCACGATGTTTCCAGTCAGTTGATGTATCTCCAAGCAATGGTCGAGACATTGGAATTCTCAATCCAACTTCCCCATAGTATGGACAAGTTGCCCTTACAAATGGAGATCGTACAAGCTCTGGATGTTCTGGGTTGGCTTTACAAAGAATCGGGTGATGCTGCAGATACTACCGACACCAATTTGCAACAAAACCAGTGCTACCACCAGTCCTTTGTGTGTTACACGCGCTCCTTGAAAATCAAGTCAGAAATTTATGGACTTCAAGCTCACAATCTCGACTTGGCACATTCCATGGAAACACTGGGTGTGCTGATGCGCGACAAATTGCAAGTTTTGAATGATTCCATCAACTGTTTAGAAGAGGCGCTGATCATGAAGGAGCGTGTGTATCGAAAACAGCAGGACTGCGATCATGATTTGGCACAGCAATATGCTGACCTAGCACAGACATCTCACAGTTTGGGATTGGCGTTCGATCTGAATCAACAGTATCCCAAAGCCTTGATGTATTACGAAAAGGCGCTGATTTTGCGTAAAAAGCAAAGTCGACATTCGTCGCAAAGCCATACATCACTCCGAGATACCAGAAAGTTGATTGCTACATTGTTCAATTTAGGATGCGTTGCAGAAAAGTTACGATTTTACAAAAATGCTCGGTCGTTTTTGGAAGAAGCTTGGCACTTGCAAAAGGCGTTGTCAGCAAAAGAACAGGCCGAGAATAACATCACAAACGACATTAGTCGCATCGGAACTTTATTTCGACTAGCGACTGTCAACGAACACTGCCAGGAACTGAAGGGTGCTTACAAGTACTACAAAATGGCACTCGACATTCATTTCCAATTGATGGAGGCAAAACAAGGAAATGAAAGTCAAATTGACAAAGCTTCCGTAGCACCCCTGACACCACGAACAGTCGAACGCGTCTCTCCTGTCTTACTTATTGCACTGTTGCACGGTTCCGCTATGGTCTCGAATCAACTCGGGCACTACGAAGATGCCATTTTTGCTTTCGAATCCTTATTGGAAGTTGTCCAACAGCAAGAAGCCCAGAACCAGATCATTCACGACAAGACACGTCTTTTGATCAGTACATATTATCATTTGGGATTATTACACGATATTATGGGCAATGCTCCCACTGCCAACAAATTCTATAAATTGGCATTAGAGCGAATGGGAGAGGAAGAGCAGGAGGATTCCTCTGCCGCAAATATCATTCGAATGAATATCTTGTGTTTACCCGATCCTCTTTACGTTGAGGGTGTTAGAGTACTGGGAAACGTCGATCCCAGTAACAACGATAGCAACCAAAGAAAGTCCAAAAAGAAGAATACCAAGCTAGCTTTTCGTAAAAGCTATCATGGGTACAAGGAAGAAATGCAACGAAAGTACAATCGACAAGATTACGTTTATCGTGATGCCGGCTTTGCCGTAACGCTTCGGAATTTGGCATTATTGGCGACCTTGCACATGCATCAGCACGTCGAAGCACGCAAAAATTACGAAGCCTTGCTGGAAGTTATTTGGTATCCGTACCAGCATCCCCAGTTGACACCACCTACAGCGAGTCATTACCAAGAAGTCAACAATGACGAGTCGTCGTCATCATCGTCGTACGCTACCCAAATATTGGCAACGCGCTATTATACAGTCATCCAAACACTGTGTGCCTTGGGTGCTACGGAACGTAAATTGCGTCGTTACGATGCCGCTCGTCATTATCAATCCGAATCACTCGCGCTGTTGGTCAAAGTGAAACGTCATTTGCAGCATCATCATCACTATACACCTCGTCAGGCCACACGAGTACGAGTCTTCAAGATGAATATAGAACGCGAATTGAATTTACTGAACAGTCCTTCTGCGTGGCTTAGTTTCCTGAAGGAGTAATAAAGAAGTGAATGTGTCTGAAAGGAGGTATTGGGTAGTGGGTAATTTTGGACTAGTAGCAACGTGGCGGCGAAGTAAACAATCTTTAGCTTTAGAACTAGACCCTACTATTAGGTCCAAATGGATATTCTTTCGAGCAACTACTACTACTAGCTACCAGGGTAGCTAGTAGTAGTCTCTAGCTAGTAGTAGTAGTACAATGCCTGCATGCCATGATGGTCGCAAGCGCTTGCCACACTGGTAGAGTTGGAGTTCTCTCTAATTTAATTTAGTCCTTAACCCTATTGTTATGAAACAACACGTACTCGCATATCTTTTGAGTTCAAACACGTACTCACGGGACTCAGTCAACAACCCAATATTACTCCAGTACTAGAGTAGTCTACTGCTAGTAGAAAGTCTACTACTACAGTAGCTAGTAGTAGTAGACTAGTACACGTATTTCATTGTTTGTTATTGAATTTTTTATTTACGTCAGTGGACTTGATGCCTACAGTACGGTACGCCTGATGAACAGCAACAACGTCCAACAAAAGGCAACCTCTCCCCGCATCCTCGCATCAGCATCCTGTCTCGTTGAACGTTGTGCTTCTGCCTATAATTACACAGCTACTAGTAGAGCGATTCCTTCACTTTTTCTCCTTGTCTAACGTTTATCATTCAATTTATTTACCATGAGATTTTCGGCTGCCATTTCCCTTGTAGCCCTGATGATGAGCGGTGCCAGTGCCTTTGCTCCCCAGCCTGCTGCTACTGCTTCTCGTAGTGCTACTACTACTACTACCAGTAGCTCTACCTCATTGGATGTTATTCGCTCCAAAAATTTTAAACGGGCCAAATTGAATCCTAATCCTCAAGTCGATCCCTCGGAAGTTGTAAAAGCTGGTGTAAGTGTTGTTGCGTGTTCGTGCTAGTACCTGGTACCGGTACTCCATATTCCATGTCGGCTTAGTTTAGCGTCTAGCGTCTAGCGTGGCTACTATTTCAAGTTTGGTGCTTGTCCTCTCACCTGCACTTGCACCCTAACCCAAAACCCAATATTACATTACACTACTTGGTACTGCACTGCACCTGCCAGGGATATTTGGGAGGAGCCGTCGCGTCTTTGGGCTTGATTGTTGCTTTGGGAGGAGGATTGCCAGACATTCCTGGCTTGCCTTCCATCTCTTTTCCTTCCTTGTCGGCTCCTTCGATGGAAAGGGGTGCTGCTGCTCCCGCCAACAAAAAATCAGTGATTGGTGCACCCAAAAAGAGTGCAGTGACGCCCAAGGGGTACAATTTTGGTGAAGACGATGATCAGGTCAAGGCTACCAAAAAACGAATAGGCCTCGAAGATAAAAAAGCCAAAGCAGCGGAAGCTGCAGCTGCCAAAAAGGCTCAGATGGAAGAACAAAAGGCTGCACAATTGGCCGCCAAGGAAGATGAAGCTGCTCGCAAGGCTGCCAAACAAGAAGAATTGCGCGAACAAAAAGAAGCCATCAAGGCAGAGCGTGAAGCCAGGAATGCTGCCGCTGCCGAAGCAAAGGCCAATGCTCCAGCCAAACCAGCAGCTGCACCAAAGCCAACCAAGTCGGCGGAAGCAAAGGTAGGTGGTAAATAGCATTGCTCTTCTATACTGTATCTACTGTGTTTTGTGTTGTTACTGGGCCGCCATATTTCTTATGTCGACTCGGACATTCTCACGTCTCACGATGCAATGCTCAATTCAATTTATTTGTTCTATCGCAATTCTAGGCCGCTGAAAAGGCCGAGGCCCAAGAAGAAGCAGCTGAAAAGTTGGCTCAAAAGAAGGCTGACACCGAAGCCGCAAAACAGGGTACGTTTCTTAATACGGCGTTATGTTGCACTGAAGTCATGTGTGGATGGAAATGGAACTCAGAATCTACGGAGACATAAATTGGTGGATAGATGGGTTAGATACGAACTATACGTGTGTGCTTGCGAGTGTGTTCTCATTTATACTTTTTATTTTGCTTTTTCCTCCCCTTTCCATTCACAGCTGCTAATGCCGAAAAGGCGGCCAAGAAGGCTGCTGCTGATGAAGCCAAAGCACTCAAGGTTAGCGAAGGTGCAACCACGGTATGTAAATCATTAAAATAATATTATCGGAAAGGAGCTTTGCAGTGGTGTCTACTGTGTTTCTTACAAAGTCTTTCTCGTGATTCTCCTCAAGGCTGAGGTTGAAAAAGCTGAAGCTAAACTCGCGGAGGCAGAAGAAAAGGCAGCCGAAGCTGAAGCGAAACTTAAATTACAAAAGGCTGCTGAAGAGAAGGCAGCTGCAGAAAAGGCTGCAGCCGATCGTGCAGCTGCCGATAAAACCACGGCAGAAAAGGTGCGCCCTTTCTTTCGTTTCCTTCTTGTATTTGATATTACATTCTTTGAATTTTGAATACTTTTCTGATCAGCCCTGTCTGCCTTTCACTTGTATCGCCACAAACACACCTTTCGTTGGGAACGAAATATCCTTTTCTCATCATGATCTAAAACAACAACAACAACAACAACAACAACAGATGGAGGCCGCCAAGCAAGCTCCATCACCTGTCTTCTCTGCGACACCTGCTGCTAGCAGTGGTAATGGTTTGGGCGTTGTTTCTGGCAGTGCAAGTGGAGGACGAGTCTTGGAAAAAGAAACGATTAGTGCGGATACTTTGGATTTCCTAAAGTCCTACAACAAATGAAGAAACTACTACTCTAGTCAACAAGCTCGATGGAATATGAAACCTCCAACACCGACTCAACTGTTAGTAGTTCTGAAAAAAGCTAAAACAAACCCAACTTTCGTAGTCAGAAAAAGAGTGAAAAATGCTGCAAAGCAAAGTAGTAAAATTGAGGCTACTGCTTTAATGTGTTTATAATATTATTAAAGTGCCGCGTGTCTATCAAGGCAATCGCAGCTTTAGAGTAGTCTTTATTTCTCTACTGTAATCACTGGATAGCCAAGGGAATGCTAGTTGCTGACAAGATGTTTTGTCCTCCTTCAACGCTTTGATAGGAGGACGAGCAATAACAACAACAACTACTGCTACTAGCTAGCTAGCTAGAGACATTGAAGCTAGTCTAGCAATTCTGTTCTCTTCTCGAATAGCAAACTACTAGAGGCTGTACAGTAGTATTCGTGAATTCTTATTATGATTTTTAAATAATAATTTTCTGAAAATCGAAATCTGAACCTTGACCCTGCAGACACTGCGATGACTCAGTCACATGAATGTCAGTAATCTTTTTTGGATACTATCCGACGTACTAGCTAGTAATAATAAGGAACGATCCTAATTCCAAATAGCACCATGATAATATCATGTGAAAAGCCACGATGATCTTCTCGACTGAAGTCATAAACGAAAATACATTCCTCCTACTCGAGTAA
>Ga0100391_1005210_pt1 | contig 12179 bp, 6 predicted proteins | sample CryGeymeta201515_FD_81541 | JGI IMG/M metagenome (GOLD analysis project Ga0100391, IMG submission 81541) | Groundwater microbial communities from Crystal Geyser aquifers in Utah, USA - Crystal Geyser metaG 2015-15 | ecosystem: Environmental > Aquatic > Deep subsurface > Groundwater | place: USA...
AACTTAAGATATGACTATACAAATTTTCAGTACCCTACTTCTAAAATAGTAAGCTAAATATTTATCAGTAGCACACAAATAAAACTTTCATAGGCCACCCACTGGCTAGAGTGGTTGGCGATAGTAGACTATTTGATTGCCTACAATACAATGAAAAAGCTACTCTATGTCAAACAATATGCAATAGACGAAATTCCAATAGTGATTTTTAAAATTCTATACTACTACAAGTGCAACATATTGTAAATGATTAATCTTGTGTAGAAATGACATGCGTCCCAAGCTTCTTGTACTTTCCCGACAAACAATGAAAGTCATGGGGTTGTCCCGTGGGTACAATCCAGCAAGAAGCTGTGCCATCACCATCGTCGCCGTCGTTTGGATTCACGAGTGCTGCATCATCCATATCCATCATGGACGATACCATGTCATTGCCGGTGTCGTGGTCCATAATTGAAGAACTGGGATGGCTGGACAAAGCTGCCGCTGCCGTTGCAACGGAGCCACCTTCTCGGATATCATAAAAGGTACAATCTCGATCGTGATTGGCATCGTAGGGCGGCAGGAGAATATCCAATACAGCCGCTCCATTGGGTCCAGCATAAAACTCGTGAAGATTTCCTTGAAAGGGAAAGAGCATACTGACATCTGGAGCATGCAAATGCTTGATCGGGTTCTTCAAGACTCGACGAGATCCTGGTGGTAACCCCGGAGGCAACATGGCATTCTGATGCTCTTGTTGTCCTTGCTGCTCATTGTAGACGGTATTGGGCACGGCCGAGTGCCGGTCGTGCTGTCTACTTTTCGTAGCGGTAGAAGTAGAAGTAGTAGCAGCAGCAGCAGCAGCCGTCGTGGTATCTTCTTTTAGCAAATCCAGACTGAGACACTGTAAATCGCCGTAGAGCAATCTACTGAGGACGCACATTTCCGGATGATCGTGAAGTGGTATTCGTGCAAAAGGTGGAAAGACAAAGATACCCACACTGTATTGTTCGGGCACTTCGGTAATATGAATGTATCGAACAAAGGACATGCCTTCGGGTTGTTCGTATCTTGGATAAACTTCCTCGTGAATGGGCCGGACATTCACTCTGTAGTGAATAGTAAAAAATATAAACAGACCAAAGAGAGGGCAGGGCAGGGCAGGCAACAAAAAGTGTCAGGATACGATACAGGATATACGTTCCACACACACACACACACTGTCTAAAATGTACTCCCATCTTTGGGCACACACAACAACAACAACTACGACTGCTGCTCTTCTTCTGCAGATTCTCAATACTACAGTTTTGACGTATTAACGTACCCATCACACAATCGAGCACCATTATCGACCCGTTGTAAATTCAATAGACTTTCAGCATCCAACATTCGCAAAGACTCCATGACAGGATTCAAACACTTGGCCAAGACAGTTTGATCCATTTGAGCCAATGATTCATGTGTATGCGTTAGCAAAAGAGAAGGTATGGTGAGACGAAATTCGTCGTCGTCGTCGTCGTCGTCGTTGTCATCTTCTTGACAGTCATCAATCTCGTAATCATCACTATCTCCTGCAGGATCGGTCGTGTCACAGTGCATGACAGAATCCTGTGATTGTGATTGAGGCTTTTCAGGTTGGTGGTGGTTGTTATTGTGGCTATTGTGGTGTCGTCTGTTGTTGTTCGCGTTCGCGTTCGCGTAGGTATCATTGTTGGAATTCCGATTACGATTCCCATCATCATTAGTAGCACCATTTCGGACCACCGACGTGGAAAGAATCGACCGAGGAAGTTTTGTATCCGTCATCGTTGAAGAAGTATTGTGATTGTTGGAATTGGATTGTTGGGCATGGCGGCGACGTGCGTGATGGTCAAGGAAAATATTCATAGGCGTTGCAGGTAACATCGTCGTGAAAGTTACAGGAAGGCGCGAGAGAAAAAGAGTAGGAAATTTGTAATGTAGTGGTAATAAGAATAATAACAACAAATAGGAATCACAATCAAGGAAGTTGGATGAGATATGAGATACCAGGTAATGTTGTTGTGATGATTGATGATAATGCGAATGCAATACCACAAAACGAAGGGTAAACTGATAACGAGGAATCAGCAACCGTACTACCGTACTAGTACGTAGCTCAGTGCTGTTGTCTTGACGAGATTAGTACTAGTCTAGTACTAGCTAGTAGTAGTCTACTGGTAGTAGTATGGTACCGGTACAACAATCGTTGAAGACCGAGGTAAGTATTCGCAATTGCCATAGCAGGCAACAACCATGCGCAGCAAACTTCGCTTTTGCAACACCTTCATGCCTCATGCAACACCCTGTTATGCCGGTAATCCGAAGAGCTGACCTCAGAAATCGATCGTGGTGATGAGAGTGTGGATGAAGACTTCCCTAAGTACAATGATCCCCTGCGTTCAATTGTACTGTCACGCACTTAACGATTCTCATTTGAAATATGCCCTTGGTGATGGTGGGACATACAGTGTACGGCAGAATGCGAACCCAAACGAAAACTTCAAAAAACCTTTGGACCATGACAGACGCTATTCGTCTCTTCGTTGCTTTGCCGCTTTCAAAAACAAAAAGTAGACCTACCTAGCTAGTGTTCATTAGACCTAGCCCACGCACCTTTTTATTCGTTCAGCTTTTCCAATATCTCCCTCTGCGAAAACTTCTCGCAGTACATTGCAGAGGACTTGTAAGTTAGGATAAGACGTGCCTAACATCTGTCATTTTTTGTTGATCCTACTACTAGTAGTTCTAGTACTAGTACTTGCAATTTGAATGTCATCCGGCAAAATTAATAAAAAGAAGTTTCTTCGGGGTCTCTAAACTCTAAGCCTTTCGCGCTGTGCTGTGTCTTTCCAGCTGCGAATTGCCACTCCTTCCTACACGCACACACTGCTTGCTCCACCTGCCCGTATCCTTTCTACTCGGAGTACTTGCTTTCTCAATTATTATTTAATAATGATGATGATTGTGTGGTTCTTGTGAACTCGTCAACTATCTACAATGATAACAGTAGACAAAAGTTAATCAGGGGGGGGTGGTGGGTGGAGCAGTGTTTAAAATATTATTTTTATTATTGCTGACGATGCGTTGTGCAGTTTTGCACCATTATAATTCTGCAAAAAATACCAGGTACTGCGAAATGGTGGATTTAAAAATCTCTTCCGACGTTAAAATGAGTTTATTGGAAGGAAAGATTTCATAGTTGTTGACAGTGTATGTAGTCAAATCCAGTGTTGAAATGTGCTTACTGTGAACTCAATTGTGAAGTTCTCTCAGACGCAAAAGGCCTATTTCTGCCTGCCAGCCATGAAGCTTCCGCTTCCGTGCGAGCAGTGTGCTGGCCAAAACACATCTGTTTCGACTACTTTATTACTAGTCTAAGTACTGTAGGCGTGGGATAAAAGCACCCAACACAACTAGCTCCTACCAGGTACTCCACTAGCTAGCTACAGTACTCCTCTAGCTAGCTAGTAGTTGCTCAGAGGAACACGTTACTACTAGTCTACTGCCAAGACGACGAAAAATGATGCTACTAGCTCGCTAGCTATGTCTAATAGTAGTAGAGTAGCTACTGTAGCTAGAGTTCTTTTTAGTTCTTTTTAGTAGCTACTCTAGCAACACCGTTTGTTTATTCAGCTAGCGACACCCCACAAAAAATAAACGTAAACCTGTCAATTCAACTCCTCCGAGTATTCGTAAAGGAATTGCTTGCTTGTGGATTGTTAGGTATTGGGTATTGGGTAGTAAAAACAAAAGATGTGCTACGAACTGCATTCCTGTAATGATATTAAAGCTAAAGAAAGGCTTCAATAGATGCTCGTTCTTGTTGCATGGTTGACGTTCTTGGCACCACCTTCTCGAGACTGCGTGTTCCAACCACAGTTCCTGCGCGAGACAGCAAGTCATCATTTTCTTGCTGTAAATCATTCAAATAGCGCTTTTCAAGCCAACGAAGGAATAGAGGCGTTTGTAGAATAATCTGGGCATACTTGGAAACTTCTTCGCCTGTATAACCCTTGGGAATAGTAACGACAATATCTCCCAATAGTGGAAGCGTAACAACGGCAAGGTGGGGTGGTAGCGACGAAATCATGGCTGCAGGTGGTCGCGAAGGTGCCAAAAGTTCCCACACAAGTGCATCTTCGATGGTTACTTCTTGTAGCATACACGAGTGGTTTGCTGTATTATTGGTAGCATTGGATAAAGAAAGCAATTCATTGTCGCCGTCTTCTCCACCTTCGCGCTTTATCGTCGTCACTGCACGTTGGGTGACGCGTGAAACTGTGGGTGGCATTTGTGGATACCTTGGAGGAGACCGCGGGAGTTGTGCTTTTCTTTGACATCTCTGCGACGGCGGTTGTGGTGGTGGCGGCGGTGGAATCAGATTAGGCCGACAGAGTCCCGTGTACTCCTTGTATCGTAAACGGTCGTCGGTTGTTTGAATACGTGCCATTATAAGAACATCGGCAATGGTGGTCTCGTCAGGACGAAATGGCAATTCTAGCATTTCGTACAGTTTTATCGATGGATCCATAATGAGCACCAAAAGACGGCTGTTTCGATACTTTTTTACCACTTGCATATATCGCTGATGGCCCTCCAAATGCTGGTCTTGAATTGAAGCAGGGGTTGATTGCTTTGCACACATAACAGCCGTGGCTCGTGGAATAATAGGATCATCAACAAGCTCCATACATCGCAGAGATGATTGTTGATGTTTCTTTCCTATCGACTTCATGAAATCATCACTATCTTTTTTTGCTTGCAGACTTTCACGACGTTCAGCATCACTAGCACGAGGAATGGTAGGGTCCACAAATTCCAAAATTCTGGCCGTGGATTTATGTTCGATCACTTTTGTAGCAGCCGCCGAGAGCTTTTCTTTCCAAAACTGCTTGTTGGCATCTGTCACCTTCGGTTCCTCTTGTAGTATTTTGTTATGATCTTCGGTGCACGATGGAATAAACGCCTGTACATCTTTTAAAAATCGATTCTTAGCGTCCATTTGAACAGGAATTTCGGGTGTCCTAGGCGCAATCAACTCGCGCAATCGTTTCTCGTCAAAGACAGGTTCTCTCTCTGGTGTTGTAGGCGCTGGTAGTGTTGGTGTTATTATTTCAGCCTTGAAGACTTGTTTTTTTGTTTTGTTCAACGCACTTCGATCTGCTTTCAATAGTTTTCTCGACGGAGCGGAGACTTTTTTTTTGGTTTCGCTCAACGCAGTTCGACCTGCTTTGAATTTGCGTCTCGTTTGATTGGTAGCATTGTCGGGTTGAGTGCCACGCCTCTCGGTGGGATGAATTTCTTCCCGCTCCATAACAACAACAACAACAACAGGCGCCGCATCTCGTTTGGTATGACTTTTACTGCTTACTGTACCGGTAGAACAGACACTGGCTGTGCTCAACGCTTGTAGAGAATCCATGGAAGGCGTCGTAAGTGATTCCACGCCATCGCCATCACTGTGACTAATCACAAAAAATTCGCCGTCTTCGCGTAAATGAGGCTGAAAGTTGTGTTTGTGTGCATCAAGAATTCTGCTTATTTGAGTCAGCTCTTTTTGATCCTGTGCAAAATCGTTGCTGTTGCTGTTGCTGTTGCTGTTGCTGTTGCTGTTGCTATCACTGTTGGACGACGCAGTCATGGCGCCACAGGACATGGCATTCGTAAAGGGTAAATCGGCTGTCGACATGCCATACGTTTTCGGTTCCGTGCCATTGAGTGCCCCACAGGGGGAAAAAACCGATTGGAAGAAGTGTCCTCCTTCGTTATTGAAAGTGGATGTTTTAGAGTGGTGGTTTGGCTGAAGCTTCATTGTCGGAGTTGCTACTTTTGATTTTGATTTTGATTTTGCTTGCTTGTGCTTGCTTGTAGTCTTGTTGGTGGATAGGTAGGACGTGGATTTGGTTTTTATACCATGAAATTACAAAGCAAGAATGTACAAGTCCCTTCAATGTTGTCTCTTTGTACAAGTGCTTTTTGAAGAACTTGTTAGCTGTAGATTCCACGGTAATACTGTATTATAAATTATAATGGAAAAAAAAGAATGGCTCCAGCTTTTGGTTGATACATTATTGTATAATACTTCGCCTGAAAGCTATAAGCTATAATACAGTAGCTAATAATAATATTCACCATTTTCAAACCGATCTTGTGAGAATATTTCGGGGCTGGTTTTGGGATGCGTCAGTCCTGTGTGGGTTTTGCCTACAAAAATTGTGATGGGGAAACACCTACAAAATAGTGGTACAAGCGGGTACTAGTAGTACTAGCTACTAGCTAGTGGGTGGTGTGGTGTGTGGTGTGTAGTAGCTAGTACTAGTAAGAAGAATAAAAAGTATTGAAAAAAAATAGAGAAGACTACTAGAGTAGTAGCTACCTAAAGAAGTACTACTTGGTTCTTTGATAAGATTCTGACAACAAGATTAGTACTCCTAGTAGCTCTTACAAACAACTGCTGTTGCTGCCTGTTGCACTGTCTAGACATCATCATGATTGTCTTCTACCACCACCCTCACCACCACAAGAACCAGACCACCACCACCACCATAGTATTGCTGTGCAGCAGCAGTACTAGCAACAACAAGAATAACAACAAGAACAACACCAACACCAACAACAACAGGGGACAGCAGACTACTAGTACACACTACTATCTGAATGATATCACTGCTAGTAGAGTATCATGTTCTTGTTTCTTGCTTTCTTCTTCTTCTTCTTCTGCTGGTGCTGCACCACCAGCATCATGCTGGGGGCCAAGAATATCACCACCCTTCTTACCAGCACCCCCCTTACCCCAGCACCCCCCTCACCAGCACCACCAGCCAGCAGCACCCTCCTCACCACCAGCACCCTCACCACCAGCAGCACGACCCTCACCAGCACCCACACCACCAGCACCTTCACCACCAGCACCTTCACCACCAGCACCCTCCTCACCAGCACCCTCACCAGCACCATGGCCAAGAATATCATGATGCCTGGCTGGTGGGGTGACTGCTGCAGGAAATTGGTGGTGGATGATTGCACCGGTGTGCAGCCAGCCAGCAGCTATTGTTGTTGCTTCCTCCGCCATGGCCACCAGTACTAGTACTAGTAGTAGTAGTAGTAGTGTTCTTATCAAGACTTGAACAAGCAACAACAAAGAAGCAACAGAATTGCTGGCAAATAGCTACTATGTTGTGGGGTGGTTAATATTTGCCCTTCTTGGTGCTTGGTGCTAATTTACAGGAAGAATTGCTGGGGAGGAGGAGGGATATCATTGTGGAGAAAATAATAATAATTCAAAAAAAGTGTTGCGGCAGAGGAATAATTATACACTGCTCTGTAGGTGTAAACCTACAAAAATTTGACGGATCCTAATCTTTGCTTTATACTTCATTATTACTATCGCCGGCCAGCACCCTTCTCTTACTTTAATCCTCATACTACATGACAACAACATTATTTATTTTAGCTATTGGTATGGTATGAAAATTGGACCTACTCGACGCAAGACTCAGTTTTCACAGACTAGGACCGAGGTTAATGTCATCCTATCATTATTCTAGCTAGACTACGAACATCTTCCTTTTTGTTGTCATTGTGCCTTTTTGTAAGTTGACTATCGTGATTCAGAAAGAAAAAATTGAATGCCTAATTTTCTGGGATCACAACTATGGTGCAACCCGAAGATGACCATTGGCACCCCAAAGGGTGACAGAGCGAGTTGATGTAAGATGTTGATGACCACTGTGATTCAGACATAATCTCGAATCCTACCATGAACGTTCGTTGAACCAAATAGCTACCAGCTGGAAACAAACAAAAAATGGTCCACCCTATCAAGAAGACAAGGACGTCCCTGATGCCACAGTACTGCTAGTTGCATCAGCTACCTTGATAGTTCCATGTTGCATGTTGCATTTTGCATGTACTAGCCACTAGCCAGTAGGTCCTGTAGTGACTGCTCGCCCTGTCATGTCGGTTGTTCTTCTTTTGAATTTGCGATGTTCATCCTCGGCTCGATTGTTGTACCATTGCTTGCTCCTTTTGATAATATTGACTTCCAGCAGCATAATGGGGACTTCCACGAGAACCCCTACCACAGTCACCAGGACGGCACCAGACTGGGGTCCATAGACTGTCAATGCCAATGCCACAGCCAATTCAAAAAAGTTGGAAGAACCAATCAAGGCTGCTGGTCCAGCTATGAGATGGTTTAGACAAAAGTAGTAGGCCAGTCCGTAGGTGAGGAAAAATGCCAAGGAAGTTTGCAGTATGAGCGGAACGGCGACCAATAGAACGTCTGTGGGACTGTCGGTAATGACTTTGGCTTGGGACAAAAAGATGAAAACGACCAATAGGACCAAGGCCAGAGAGGCAATGGGAGAAAAATAATCTTCAATTCGCATCAACAATTGTTCGCCGTTGGGCCGTCTCAAGACCACAAATTGAGTAATGGTCCCGAGAACAAACGGCACCAGAACAAAGAGTACCACAGATAAGTATACTGTATCCCAAGGCAATTCGATGGTGGATATGTTGAGCAATAGTTTGGCTGTGGGTACGTATAGGAATAGCAGAAGAATGTCGTTAAGGACCACTTGTACCAGGGTATAGTTGACATCTCCATTGATAAGACCGGCCCACACAAACACCATGGCAGTACAGGGGGAACCCCCGAGAATGACGGCACCAGCAATGTATTCGGACTGCTTTTCATCTGAAAAAATTCCACTGTAGATGATGGTGAAGAAGAGTCGGGCCAGGCCGTACATGAGAAAAGGCTGTACTGCCCAATTGATGAAAGTTGTCAGTAATAGACCTCCGGGATTCTGGTGAACGTTGCGTAAGGCGCTCCAGCGCACTTTGAGCATCATGGGGTACACCATGATCCATACGAGGACCGAGCCGGGAATCCAGATATTGGCAACGGTGGCCTTTTCAATGGTTTCAGGGATAGAAGGAACCAAGGACCCGATTAAAGTTCCAGCAAACATGGCAAGAGCCACCCAGACAGTCAGATATTTGGCGAAGCAACCGATTTTCGCCTCAACGAGTGTGGCGGAAGTTGGCTCTTCTAGTAGTTCCGATTGCGATTCGGATAAAGGCACGCACGAACCAGACTCGCTTTCGCTAGGAGAGCAATAATGGGCGGGGGCATCCCCAATTTCGTTAACATTCGAAGTCTCATTCGATTGCGTTGGCGTCTCCGCGTTTGCTGTTGCTGCTTCCGTCATCGTTAAATTATTAGGTAATACTCGAGAAGTTGCTATTGTGGATGTGGCGCCTTTCTTGGAACGCTTGTCTAGGCTGTCGGCACTGCCAAATCGGAAGACAAGGGACGAGACAGAGACGAGATGAGACCAGTGAGAGTGGCTCAATGCTCAATTGGGGGTATCGGGTATGGCATCTATATTCTATATTGATCTGTCAATTTTTCCCAGTTGAATTTCAGTATTTATTCTATTTGTCAATTATTGTCGCTTGTCGCTGTTATCGTTGTGCAACTAGACCACTCTACACTCTAGTATCATTATTATTTATTTCGTCGCAGTTGTGTGAACCATACTTGTACTGGCTAATACCACTACTCATAGAAGCTAGCTAGCTCCTGTACAAGCTAGAGTAGTGTGGCAGCTCCGGTACTAGCTAGCTGTGGGCTAACATGCTAACATGATGGGGTCTGCTGGGCTGCTATTTGCCTCGAAGGCACTCTAATTGCAAAGGGGATTGTTGGTCGTGAACATGACTCGTTTTGTTTAAGCGGGAAAAGAAAATTGTGTGAAATCCAAAATTGTCACCTTTAAGTAAATTTCAATAAACGTTATCTCTAGACCTATCACATGCACTACCACCACTACTAGCTAGCTAGTAGTAGTAGTAGTAGTAGTAGTAGCTAACAAGTCGCTTCTCAAGCCGTGCTACCACAACATGGTACGTAGCGGTCCTCTACTAGTCTACTACTAGTAGTAGTACACATTTTACGTAGGGAGTATGATCAGACGCACTAGCAGCTGCCTACGTAGGCTGAGCATAATATTTTTAGTCCAATTTCGCGCCAATTCCAAGCCAATCACATAGAAGATTGAGTACTGTTTTACTATAGACAAGTGCAAACAAATGTGCGACCAGACTTATTGGTCGAAGTAAAATTTGAGAGATTTAAGAAGTGTCCTTTATTAACCTTTAACCGCAAGGGCGAAAGGTGGTAGTTTTGGATATCCTTGATGAGGTTAACGAACAAAAAATCAGGTCAACTTGACCCGAAACAACGAGTTTCCCATGTCGGCCGTGGTGCTTTCCTTTCATCCCATTTTCTCGCGTATTTTAACCCCAACGTGGAAGAAACCATCATCAGCGTGATGGGTTTCGCTGAGGACTCTTCAATGATGAAACGATCAATAGCGTGGAACGTTTCGTTGGTGCTTTTTTCAAGCTAGTAAATAAGCGCGATATTTCAAAATTGCAATTAAAAAAGTAAATATTCTCGTCATAATTCTAGAATCACCAAAGTGCGTGTACCCCTGAATTTTCACCCAAAAACTAATATTAATACAATGACATCCATCAACCAAATTATCAACAACGACATCATCATCATCATCATCACCGCTATCATTGTCTCCATTGCCATCATCAAGGTCTTGGAAGCCGTCGAGGAGCTCATCTCATCCATCCGAGAATTGTTTTTCGGAAAAAAACAAAAAGTTCGCCAAGCCATTGCCCTGAAGACTAATTCCTTCTTCACTCCTCCTACAGCGATCCAACAACAACCCACACTTGTCGATCAACCCATCATGGTCGTCGAGCAACCCGCAGTTATTGTCGCTCAACCCACCATGGTCCTCGAACAACCCGCAGTTATTGTCGCTCAACCCACCATGGTCCTCGAACAACCCGCAGTTATTGTCGACCAACCCACCATGGTCCTCGCACAACCCGCAGTTATTGTCGACCAACCCACCATGGTCCTCGCACAACCCGCCACAATCGACGAACAGCCCACCACAATCGTTCCTTTGCTTTCCAAGGCCCCTCTGGGTGTTATCTTCAAGAAGGAAGAAACAACCATCAACTCGAAAAAAAACGAGTCCGAGTATGGCGCCTTGTCCAGCCAAAAGGCCAACGAATTGTTCGCCAAGACGTACGGAGGCCTTTCAGTCAGTAAGACCAACACGAAGCTCAGCTTCGCCGAGGACCTCATCCAGTACGTCAATGTCGACTACAACTGCACATGGATTGCCGGTGAGCGTGACGCCATCCAAGGAAACTGGAACCGCGTCTTGGCGCATGCTGACCACTCCATGAACGCCATGCACCACGAGGAGGCGAAGGCGCTGTGCCAAGGTGACCGCATGCGTGCCTCGTCTCTCACTGACGACGAACGCGACGAACTCCGCGTGGAGATCGCCGAGTTTGAGAGCAACTTCAAGCCCGTGGCCCAATGCACGAAGCCTGAAGTCGATCCTAATCAAGTCGACGACCTCTATCCCGTACGTCCCAACCAAGCCGGAACGAGGGACTGGTCGCACTCTCGCGCGTGGACTCCCTCAGCTCGCCCCAAGCCAGTGGTCTTTCCCACGCTACCACCTGTCACCGTGGCTGCCCCAGTTGTGCAAGTCTCCGATACTACCAGCACTACTGCCACGAACGACAACGACAGCATGGACGTCGACATGGAGGATGTCTTCGACCTTCACACCACCAACACCACTACCAACAACAGCAATATAAACAACAGCAACAACAACAACAACAACAACAAGGGCGCCACTCGTCCCACGGTTGCCCCTCGCGTGGAGGTCCCCACCGGCACCTGGAAGACCAAGGCAAACACCAAGAAGTTTGTTGCCAAGCTCGATAAAATTCTTGAGGACCCGATCGAACCATTGAACCGTGCCACCGCTACTCGTCCCAAGACGACGCCGAAATTGTACGTTCCCGAGGATACTTGGATGATGTACTCTACCATGAAGTTCCGATCAACGATGGAAACTGTCTTGGAAGAGCCGATCGAGCCATTAAACCGTGCCACCGCCACTCGTCCCAAGACGACGCCGAAATTGTACGTTCCCGAGAATACTTGGATGATGTACTCTACCATGAAGTTCCGATCAACGATGGAAACTGTCTTGGAAGAGCCGATCGAGCCATTAAACCGTGCCACCGCCACTCGTCCCAAGACGACGCCG
>Ga0100391_1005218_pt1 | contig 12166 bp, 15 predicted proteins | sample CryGeymeta201515_FD_81541 | JGI IMG/M metagenome (GOLD analysis project Ga0100391, IMG submission 81541) | Groundwater microbial communities from Crystal Geyser aquifers in Utah, USA - Crystal Geyser metaG 2015-15 | ecosystem: Environmental > Aquatic > Deep subsurface > Groundwater | place: USA...
ATGCGTGATAAGGGGAGTTAAGCGGTGGGAATTGTTTGGGAAAGGGGATTTTGTTAGGGTTTTGTTAAGGGGTAGGCAAAGCGCCGGAAGGGGTGCATAGTATCAGCGTAGGCTTGACTAGAACAAAAGCCGAACATAAATGAGCAGTGAAAGATGCCTAGTAGGTGGCACATGGCATGAAATGGGTCTTCGGGCTTACGGGACTGATTTGCGGCGCCGGAATAGTGGTTATCATGAGCCAGCATGGCGTGATCACTGGTGACGGTATTCGCGGCGATATCGATCATTCAAATTCGGATGTTACGACTTATCTCACGTTTATTGACATCATGCTTACGGCCACCACAGCGGTGTTGGCTGCGGTGGCAATTGGTATCGGTGTGATTGCGGCGTTCACTGTTAATCAAATACGGGAAAGCGCGGAGAAGACGGTTTCTGTTGCCAAGAGAAATGCCGATGCAGCAAAAGCTGACGCACTCGCGATTGTCGAGCAAGCGCTCTCTGAGGACGCTATCAATGACCGTCTAGATGCAATTGTTCGGAAGCGTCAGCTTCCAACAGTTGCGGAACTCGAGGAGGACTTTGATCCTGAGGATCGGGGTGAAAGATGAGAGGGAACGCAAATGATACGAGAACTGAGACAGATCGATGATCAGAAGGCAGAAATCCTTGCGCGGCACACGGCATATCGGCCAATAAAACTTGGAGCGCTTGCCAAGGAACTTGGAGTCGTAATTAAGGTTGCGAGTCTTGGCACCGGTATTTCTGGGCAGATCGCCAAGGAAAATGACGAATACGTGATTCGCGTAAATCGGAACGAAGCACGTGAGCGGCAACGCTTCACAATAGGACATGAGCTTGCTCACTACCTGCTTCATCAAGAAATAATTGATCGGTCTCCAAACGGAATCACGGACACTGTGCTCTACAGATCGGGTGAACCGCAGAAAATCGAATACGAAGCGAACCGACTTGCGGCTGAAATTGTCATGCCCACGAAGCTAGTCGAAAAAGAACTAGATGAAGACTTCAATGGCGTTGTAACCGAGGCTACAATCGAAGCTCTTGCCAATCGCTTCGAAGTCTCCAAAGCCGCGATGGAAATCAAGCTGTCAAACTTTGCCCCGGCCTAGGAGGCTCTGTGCTAGAAGATAAGAAATATGTGCCCACGCTTGCAATCCGTGCCAGTGAGATGAATGGGTTGCAGTATCTGCCGAGGGCGACCAAGGAGCGCATGACTCCGTGCATCCTTCTCGCGCCGTGGGTGAATTCTGGCACGCTCGACAAGGCGATTGAGCGTGTCAAAAAGGCTTTTCGTGGGCAGAACTTCATCCTCGATATTGACCGCGACTACGAGTTCACCGATCTCGAAAGTTCACCGCAGCAGCGCCTTGTGGAGCTTCTGAAAGCTAGCGACGCTTATTCAAATTGGTGCGAATTCGTGGTGGAGCACGACGACATGATTCCTTGTATCCAAACTAGGAATCAATCCGAGGCAGATATTCGCCGGCAGATCGATCGATATCAGGATGCAGGGCGCTCCTATTGTTTGCGCCTCCACATGCACCGGTTCCCTGTCAACGCTGACGACATAGTTGCGGCGCTTACAGCCAAGGGTTCTGCCGACTTTTGTATAATTCTTGAAGGAGGATGGACTCGCGATCCCCTGACTCTTTTTGCATGGTTTGATGGGATTATCACTGGCGTTCTGGGTCCGCTTGTCGCGGATATTCCGATTATTCTCTCGTGCACCTCCATGCCCAAGGTGTTCCACCAGTTCGAAGACGGGATCACCGCGATTCCGTTTTCGAACCATGAGCTTGTTGCGCAGGTTCGACGCAACCATAACCGCCGACGTATCGTATACGGTGATTGGGGTAGCACCCGCCCTCGTGAACCTTCTGGCTTTGCGCAGCGCCCTCTAGATCGCATCGACTATCCGACCGCTGGTCATTGGTTGATCGCCCGTAACAAGGACGGCAAATGGGATTTTGAAGATGCTGCACGAGCAATCGTTGCTAGGCCGGAATGGGAAGGCGACCTCGGCATTTGGGGCGAAGAGATGATCGAAGCGACGGCGATCAACAAAGAGCTTGGGATCGATACGCCACAGAAGAATGTTGCTGCTCGAGTGAACATCCATCTGCATCGTCAAGCATTCATCGACGCCGGTGATATTGGTGGCATGAACCTTGACGAAGATTGGGAAGACTAGGCTCTTCTGCCCCCCTCAACGCGTCCTCTCGGCAGACTTTGCAAGCAAAGTCGCCTGCCGGACTCCAAGCAGGCTTCGCCTACTTGGTGCCCAACAAATCCTCCACGTAGTCCATCACGTCCTCCATCAGCGGGCCGCTTGCGTCTCTGCCCGTGAATCGCATGATCCAGCCGTCCTTATACCTCTCCCGCCGGACGATCAGGGACTTGGCAGTGTGGACGTAGCGCCTCGGGCGGCCGGGGCGGTAGGTCGGTGCCCCGTGCCGTGTGTCGTAGTCGTGTTCGTCGAGGATGGCGCAGAGCAGGGTCCATTGCGTCGCGGGGGAGGTGTCAGAGGATTCGGCCAGCGCGACCGTCATGACGTCGCCCAGACCCGCGCGCAGGCCGGTGGCGAGGCGGGTGAGGTGGCGTTGCGACAGCGCGCGCGGCTCGGTCAGGGTGTGGTCGCCGAAATGCTGCACCACCTCGGCCACGGCGCGCAGGCGGGCGCGGCGGTTGTGGTCGTAGGTGGGGAAGAGGCGGGGCAGCGCGTCGTCGATGGTGTCGAAATAGCCCTGCTCGATGGCGGTAAGCACGATGCGCGCGCGTTCCCAGGGCGTGATGTCGGCGCGGATCTCGTTCTCCTCGATCATGGCGGCGAGGGCTGCGGGGATGTCGGCGGGCTGGCGGATGAAGGCGGCGATGGTGTCGAGCTTCAGCTCGCCATGGGCCTTGAGCCGCCGGTAGCCGGAGATCAGGCCGTAGGGCGCGGGGCCGAGGCTGGGAAAGACCTCGATCGGCATGCGCAGGCCATGGGCGGCGATGGAAAGGGTGAGGTCGGCGAGGTCGGTCGCGTCGAGGTCGAGCCGGTCGCGCGGCAGTGCGGTGGCGTCGATCTGGTCGAGGGGGATGTGGTGGATGTCGTGCATGGGGGCCTCCTGCAGCGTGGGGCCGCAGGATAGGCCAGGTTCGGAGGGTGTTGCGCGGTGGGCCGGTTCAGAGCGCGTTCAGCAGCGCGCGGGTGGGCCAGGCGTCGGCGGGCAGGCCGAGGCGGCGCTGTTCCTCGCGCACGGCGTTGCGGGTGCCGGCGCCGAGGATGCCGTCGATCGCGCCGACGTCATGGCCGCGTGCGGCCAGCGCCTGTTGCAGGGCGCGCATGGCGTTGCCGTCGAGGCCGGGGTCGGGGTTGCGCGCGTCGAAGATCGGCGCGCCTTCGAGGCGGGTGGCGAAATAGGCGGCGGTGAGCACGTAAGTGAAGGACTGGTTCCATTCGAACAGCACGTTGAAGTTGGGGTAGGCGAGGAAGGCGGGACCGTTGCGGCCCTGCGGCAGGATCACCGAGGCCTGGGCGTTGGAGAGCGGCAGGGAGCCGGTGCGGGCGCGGACGCCGTCGGCCGCCCAGTCGGACACGCGGCGGGAGGTGGGGATGCCGGTCCGATACCAGTCGAGGCTGTCGGGGACGGTGATTTCCACCAGCCACGGCTCGTTCTGGCGCCAACCGAGGGAGGCCAGAACGTTCGCGCCGGACATCAGCGCATCGGGGGCGGAGGTTTGCAGGTTGACATGGCCATCGCCGTCGCCGTCGATGCCGTGGGCGATGATGTCTTCGGGGAGCATCTGGACCATGCCGATCTCGCCGGCCCAGGCACCTTGCGTGTTCACCGGGTCGAAATCGCCGTTCTCGTACATCTGGAGAAGGGCGAAGACCTGCGGGCGGAAGATATGGGGGCGGCGGCAATCGTGGGCCAGCGTCACGAGGCTGTCGAGCGTGTTGTAATCGCCCTGGAAGGCGCCGAAATCGGTCTCGAACGCCCAGAAGGACAGCAGGATACCGCGCGAGACGCCGAAGCGGCGCTCGATCTCGGCGAAGGTGGCGGCCTGGCGTTCCGCGTTGCGGCGGCCATTGTCGAGGCGGTTTTGCGAAATCAGGCGCTGCGCGAACTCGGTGAAGGGCACGGTGAAGATGCCCTGCCGCCGGTCCGCGTCGATGGCGCGCTGGTAGTAGTTTGCGTGGCGGAAGAAACCGTCGATGGCGTCGGCGGAATGGCCACGCTGGGCAGCCTCGGCCCGGAGGCCCTGGACGAACTGGCCGAAATCACCGCCGCATTGCTGGGCGGTCGCGGCAGTGCCGAGCGTGAGGGACAGGAGAAACGAGGCGAGAAAACGCATGTGGAAATAACCCGTGTTGACCGAATGTGTCCGCAGAGTAACGCCTCCGGCCAAAGCCGCAAGCGTCACGTCCTGTTGGCCGTCGGATCGGCGGGGATCATGCGGCGCGCATCGCCTCCCGCCCGTGCGGCTCCATCCAGTCGATCACCGGGTTGATCGGGATGATCCGGTGCGGATTGATCGTCTCGTGGCTGTAATGGTAGTGCCGCACGATGTGATCGAAATGCACCGTCCCGGCCACGCCCGGCCATTGATACAGCTCGCGCGTGTAGGCCCAGAGGTTGGGGTAATCCACGATCCGGCGCCGGTTGCACTTGAAATGCAGGTGGTAGACCTGATCGAACCGCGCCAGCGTGGTGAACAGCCGCCAATCGGCCTCGGTCACACGGTCCCCGGTCAGGTAGCGGTGCTGGCCGAGCAAGCCCTCGACCCAATCGAGGGCATCGAAGAGGGCATGGACGGCCGCGTCATAAGCGCCCTGCGTCGTGGCGAAACCGGATTTGTAGACTCCGTTGTTGATCTCGTCATAGACGCGCGCATTGACCTCGTCGATGCGGGGGCCAAGAGCTTCGGGGTAATAATCGTCGGTGTTCCCGGTGACGCCGTTGAAGGCGCTGTTGAACATGCGGATGATCTCGGAGCTTTCGTTGGACACGATGGTCTCGCGCTCCTTGTCCCACAGGATCGGCACGGTGACACGGGTCGTCACGCCCGGTTGCGCCCTGAGGTAGAGGTCGCGCGCGAACGGCAAATCATAGAGCCGGTCGCCGGTGGTGCCGTGGAAATCGGTGTCGAAGGTCCAGCCCTCACCAAGCATGTCGGGATGCACCACCGACACGCCGATATGATCCTCGAGCCCCTTCAGCGCACGGAAGATCATGGTTCGGTTTGCCCAGGGGCAGGCATGGCTGACATAGAGGTGGTAGCGGCCACTCTCGGCCTTGAAGCCACCGTCACCGTTGGGCCCGGCGCTGCCATCGGCGGTTATCCAGTTGCGAAACAGCGCCTCGGCACGCTTGAAGGCACCGTCCGACATCTCGTCGGAGTCATACCAGCGGTCGTGCCATTCGCCGTCGATCAGTATGCCCATCTGCGTTCTCCCATTCGGTTACCGGCAAAATATAGGGCCTGCGGGAGACCGAGAAAACGAATCCTTCCGCAGGGCAGATTGGGCATGGACGCACAGAACCGCGCCGGGAGGGATCAATCTCAAATACTTATATAAGATTTCTGCGACGCAGCAAACCACGAAACGCCCAATAAACAATGGGTTTTCAGAAGCTTCCCCTGAGGACTATCCAGCCGGGTCGCGCCTTTGTCCGCTTTTCGTCATTGACCGGACATGAAACTGCGTCACCATGAACGGCAAACGATCGCCCTTCGTCGGAGAATCCGGTGTCCGAATACCTGCCCAAAGACATCCGCGAGCAATTGCGCGCGGCCCTGTCCAAGACGCGGCGTGCCCGCGCCACCCGCACGGTCCATGTCGGGGACGAAGCCTTTGCGATCCTTGAAATGGGCGAGGATGGTTTCGCGGTCGACTTCGATGCAACGCCGCGCCTGCGCGGTCTGATCGACATCTATGAGGGTCCGCGGCACTTGTACCAGGCGCTGATCGTGGCGGCGGCGCGCCATGGCGACACGATGCATTACGATTTCAAGCGCAACACCGCCGCCACCCTGACTCCGCCGGTGGATTTCGAGTTGTCCGAGACCCGCCCGGCCGGTCTGCTGACGCGCGCCTAGCCTCTTGCCCCGCCCTTGCGCACAAATCTTCGGCAGGGGCGTCGATTGGTGGCGGTTTTTCCCGCCTTCGACAGCACGGACAGCGGAAATGTCGCGCTCATTGCGCGACAGGCTCGTTATTGTGCCTGCACGCAATCCTTGCCGCAGAAGGGCCACCCCATGATCGAGACCCCCTACCTCCTGTTCCTCGGTGATGCACCCGACCAACTTGGCGCGAAGGTCGCACAGGGCATCCGCGACTGGCGGCCCGAGAACGTCGTCGGCCAGTTCAGGATGGAGGGCTGCAAGGCCGATGTCCGGGTCGCCGACATGGACCTTGCGGGCGCCCGCGCGTCGGGCGCCAAGACGTTGGTGATCGGCGTCGCCAATCGCGGCGGCACGATCTCGCCCGCATGGAAGCGCGTGCTGATTGATGCGCTGGCGGAAGGGTTCGACATTGCCTCGGGCCTGCACAACCTGCTGCGCGACGAGGTGGACCTGATCGCCGTCGCCCACGAATACGGCCGGACGCTGCATGATGTGCGCATCCCGACGGTGAAATACCCCATCGCCAATGGGGTGAAACGCTCCGGCAAGCGCTGCCTTGCCGTGGGCACCGATTGTTCCGTCGGCAAGATGTATACGGCACTGGCGATGGATCGGGAGATGAAGGCGCGCGGGCTGAAATCCAGTTTCCGCGCCACCGGGCAGACTGGCATCCTGGTGACGGGCGACGGTGTGCCGCTGGACGCGGTGATCGCCGATTTCATGGCCGGCGCGGTGGAATGGCTGACGCCCGACAACGATGACAACCACTGGGACATGATCGAGGGTCAGGGCAGCCTGTTCCACGTCTCGTATTCCGGGGTGACGCTGGCGCTCGTCCACGGCGGCCAGCCCGATGCGCTGATCCTGAGCCACGAACCGACGCGCCCGCACATGCGCGGATTGCCCGATCATGCCCTGCCCTCGCTGGAGGCGCTGCGCGACATGGCGCTGTCGCTGGCCCGGGTGGCAAACTCCAAGGTGCAGGTGGTGGGGATCTCCGTCAACACCGCCGCCATGGGCGAGGATGAGGCCCTGAGCTTCATGGAGGGCGTGGAAAAACGCATGGGCCTGCCCACGGTCGATCCCTTCCGGCAGGATGCCGGGCGTCTGTGCGATGCGCTGGAGGCGGTGTGAGCGGCGCCGGGTCCGACAGGATCCGCATCACGCGCGACACATTTCGGCTGGCCGAGGTGTTCACCATCTCGCGCGGGTCACGGACCGAGGCACAGGTGCTGACAGTTCATATAGAAGAATATGGCGTGACGGGCCGGGGCGAATGCGTGCCCTATGCCCGCTACGGCGAGACGCTGGACAGCGTGACGGCGCAGATCGAGGGCTTCATCGAGGGCGGCGCATTGGCGGAGATGCCCGCCGGGGCGGCGCGCAACGCGGTGGATTGCGCGCTGTGGGATCTGCAGGCCAAGCGCGCGGGCCGACGCGTCTGGGAGATCGCCGGCCTGCCCGCCCCCGGCCCCGTCACCAGCGCCTTCACCCTGTCGCTGGACACACCTGCGAACATGGCGAAGGCAGCGGCGCGCCACGCCCACCGTCCGCTGCTGAAGGTCAAGCTCGGCACGCCCGACGACATGGCCCGGCTGGAGGCGGTGCGCCAGGGCGCACCCCATGCCGCCATCATCGTCGATGCCAATGAAGGCTGGACAGCGGAGATCTATAGCGACCTCGCCCCGCACCTGATCCGCCTCGGCGTGCAGACGGTGGAACAACCGCTGCCCGCGGGACAGGACGACATGTTGGCCGAGATCGCCCGCCCCCTGCCGGTCTGCGCCGACGAAAGCTGCCACGATCGCGCCAGCCTGCCCGCGCTCAAGGGCAGATACGACATGGTCAACATCAAGCTGGACAAGACCGGCGGGTTGACCGAGGCGCTGGCGCTGCGCGACGCCGCCCGCGCGGAAGGCTACACGGTGATGGTTGGCTGCATGGTCGGATCCTCGCTGGCCATGGCACCCGCCTTGCTGGTCGCCCAGGGGGCCGAGATCGTGGACCTCGATGGCCCCCTTCTGCTGGCAAGCGACCGCACGCCGCCACTGCGCTTCGACGGCTCCACAATACACCCTCCCGAGGCCGCGCTCTGGGGCTGATCGTCCCTGCGTCTTTCCAGCAATACTCCGGGGAGCGCGAGGGGCCTGCCCCTCGCCCCGTTCGTGGCAAAGCGCTTCACGCGGATGTGCGGTGCAACCTGCGCCGCAATCACCCAAGCTGTGCCCGATCCCCAACCGCGAGGTTCCGATGCGCCCGATCCTGTCCGCCATCCTTATGCTGTTCGCCAATCCGGGCTTTGCCTGCGGGCCAGAGACCGATTGCACCGTTCTGGACGGCACACGGACCTATCGCTATGCCCTGCCCGACAGCGCAGGCCCGGTCGGCGCGGTGTTCCATGCCCATGGGTATCGCGGCTCGGCCGATGGCGCGATGGGCAACGGGTCTCTGCGCGCCATGGCCGACCGGCTCGGCATGGCGTTCGTCGCGCTCAACGCCGATGCGGATGACTGGACCCTCGCGCACCGCCCCCGGGCGCCCGGACAGACGGAGGCTTCGGAATACGCCTATGTCACCGCCGTCATCGAGGATCTTGCCGGGCGCATCGACCTGGACCGCGACCGCCTGATCGCCACCGGCTTCAGCGCCGGCGGCATGATGACATGGACACTGGCCTGCGGCATGTCCGGGACCTTCGCGGGCTTCGTGCCCTATTCCGGCACCTTCTGGGCTCCGGTGCCCGAGACCTGCCCCACCCAGGCCGCGCCCCTGATCCACATCCACGGCTATGCGGACAGAACGGTTCCGATGGAGGGCCGCGCGATCGGCCCGACGCGGCAGGGCAATGTCCACGACGCCCTTGAAATGTACGCCGCACTGGGCCAGCAGCCTGACGCGACCCCGGTGGAAATGCCCGATGGCCTGACCTGTTCCCTGAGCGAGAACGCGGCCGGCATCGTGCTGGGCCTGTGCCTGTTCGAGGGCGGCCACTCCTATTCGACCGCCCGCGTCGAATGGGCCATTGATCGCATTCTGAACGGCAACTAGACCGATGCGGCAACAGCATCCGAAGGAGCCGCCCGATGACCCGCACCGTATACGTCAATGGCCGATACCTGCCCGAGCATGAGGCGACGGTGTCGATCTTCGACCGGGGTTTCCTGTTTGCCGACGGCGTCTACGAGGTGACCAGCGTTCTTGACGGCAAGCTGATCGACTTCGCGGGTCACGCGAAGCGCCTGCAACGATCCTTGGACGAGTTGGAGATGGCCAACCCCACCACCGAGGCGGAATTGCTGGAGATCCACCGCGAACTGGTCCGCGCCAATGACATCACCGAGGGGCTGATCTATCTGCAGATCACCCGGGGCGCGGCCGACCGCGATTTCGCCTATCCCGCCGAGGACACGCCGCCGACGATCGTGCTGTTCACCCAGGCCAAGACGGGCCTTGCCGACAACCCGATGGCGCAGACGGGCATGAAGGTGATTTCGATCGAGGATCAGCGCTGGGGCCGCCGCGACATCAAGACGGTGCAGCTTCTCTACCCGTCGATGGGCAAGATGGCCGCCAAGGCCGCCGGGGCCCATGATGCGTGGATGGTGGAGGACGGCGTGGTGACGGAGGGCACATCCAACAACGCTTATATCGTCAAGGACAACACCATCGTCACCCGGCACCTGGGAACCGAGATCCTGCACGGCATCACCCGCGCCGCCGTGCTGCGCATGGCCCGCGAGGCACAGATGCAGGTGGAGGAACGCCCCTTCACGATGGACGAGGCCAAGGCGGCGGACGAGGCCTTCATCACCTCGGCCTCCACCTTCGTGATGCCTGTGGTCGAGATCGACGGCGTGGCCGTGGGCACCGGTGCGCCGGGCGCGGTCACGGCGCGGTTGCGCGAGATCTACCTGGACGAGATGCGGAAAGCGGCGATCTGAGCCTCCCGGTTGGCCGGTCCGGCCTGCCGGATCGGAGGGATTTCGCCCGCTGCGCGGTCGACCGCGCCGGGGCTCTGCCCCGGACCCCGGAGTTTTTCGGCCAAGATGAGGGGGCGGGGTGGGCCGCGCCGGTCAGTCCTTCAGGCTTGCGTCGTAGGCGACCAGTTCGACGGTGTTGCCTTCCGGATCCTCGGTGAACACGCCGCGCCAGCCGACCCAGCCGAAATGTTCCACCCGGTAGGGCAGGCCGTTCGCCGCGTACCACGCCATTGCGCCGTCCTGTTCGGCGAAGGGCAGGCAGAGCGCGATATGGTGCAGCGAGGATCGCGCGCCGGTTTCGGGCGCGGCGCCCCCCGGCCCTGCGCCAAGGGTCTTGTCGAAGAGGGCGAGAACCTGAGTGTGTCCGCCGAACCCCTCGGCGATACGGAAGAACACGATGCCGGGCGCCGCGTTGCCGGGCAACCGTTCGAGGCCGAGCACGTCTTCGTAGAACGCCACCATCCGGGGGAGATCGTCGCATCGGATCGCGATCTCGCCAAGGGCGCGAATGGTGAAGGGCGTGGACATGGGACGAAGTGTTACATCGCGGCGTAGCTCCGCTCAACCCGCGCGCCATTCGCGCGGCTGATCCGCGCCCCCCGGCATACGGTTTCCAGAGGGTGTCCCGCGAGGTTGCGCCCGACTCCGTCCATTGCGGATGCCGGACGCGGCGGCGTCGTGATGCGAGGCGTCGAGGCCGTGCAGGCAGATGTGCAATGGCGACCGTTCATGACCTGATCGAGGTTCCTTGCGTCCATGCGGACACGACCCTTGGGCCCGTGAACGGCAACCTTGTCGGCGTGCTGGACAACGTGTCTTCGTTCGACCTGAATGACATTGCGTCCGACCGGGGAGACTGCATCGTGATCGGTGTCGTGAGCGACCGGATCGACCGCGTTCGGGAACCGTCGGGCAGCGGACGGTTCACCCTTGGGAACGGCACGGACCGGTCGTTCGATCCGGGCTGCGAACCCGATCTTTCGATTGTCTTTCCGACGGTCTCCCACAGAGGGGATATCCGGCGGTTCATCGTTCCCAACGACAGTTTCGGGATGTGAACATCGAGTCGATCAGGACCCGGAGCATGAGCGATGTCGGGGGCAGCGACGCCGGTGTCATCTCCACCTCCAACAATGCGGTGAGTCGGGTCGCAAGCAATTCCGGCGGGGACCATGACACGGTCCTCCACCGGCTGCGGTCGATCCGCCTGGGGCAGGGATCGCGGAACCCGGGACGGCCCGAACGGGAACTTTCCCTGTCGCCGCAGCACCGCGTTCTCGTCCGCTGGAAGTGCGCGCGCGGCGGATGTTCGAAGGGACGAACGTTCTGGTGGCGGCCAAGCACCGTGTGGACATGGAGGGTATCGATGTTGCGGAAGGGATCGAGGCGGCAGACTGCTTTCACATCCTTCTGGACGGGCACGAGATCCTGTTCGCCGACGGCGCGGCATGCGAAAACAGTTGCCTCGGGAGCGCGGTCACCGGGGCGCTGGGGCAGGATGCCTGTCGGGAGATTGGCACGATCCTTCCGGACCTGTCCGGTGGGTGCGCGTTTCGGCCCGCAAACAGGCACCTGATCGCGGATCGCCTTGGGCGCAAGCTGGCTGCGCGTCACGTGAAGAACCATCAGGGCCTGATCCTGGCCTGGGCGTGGGGGTGCCCTGGCGCGTCCGGGGACCGGTTGCGCAGCAGATCGCACGACATCGACGCTCAGCAGAAATCCCCCTGCGCGAACCAGCCACCCGATGCCAGCGCGCCATGGGCATAGTAGAGCCACAGCGACGCGCCCTCCTGCGTCGTGACGCGCCAGTAATCCCGCACGCCCGAGCGCCATTCCGGATCGTCCAGCCACCATTCCGGCGCGATGCGTTCGGGGCCGGTCGCGGCAAGGGTGCGGAAGGTGCGGCCCCGCCAGCGGAAGGTGACGGGGGGATCGGCCCTGTCGGGGGCGGTGACAGGCTCGGGCCGGAAGAGGCTCAGGGGGCGCGGGCGGGGCGCGCGGGGCCATGTGCCGGGGGGGTGCGCCTCGGCCCAGGCGGCGGCCAGGGGGAC
>Ga0100391_1005226_pt1 | contig 12160 bp, 8 predicted proteins | sample CryGeymeta201515_FD_81541 | JGI IMG/M metagenome (GOLD analysis project Ga0100391, IMG submission 81541) | Groundwater microbial communities from Crystal Geyser aquifers in Utah, USA - Crystal Geyser metaG 2015-15 | ecosystem: Environmental > Aquatic > Deep subsurface > Groundwater | place: USA...
CACGGTGAGCAGCACCGCGCCCAGGATAACGCCGGGAATGTTGCCCATGCCGCCCAGGACAATCATGCAGAGGATCATGATCGACTCCATGAGATTGAAACTTTCCGGGCTGATGAAACCCTGAAAACCGGCGAACAGCCCGCCGGCCACGCCGCCAAAGGTGGCGCCCATGGCAAAGGCCAACAGTTTGATGTTGCGGGTATTTATCCCGACAGCCTCGGCCGCCACCTCGTCCTCGCGGATGGCCACCCAGGCCCGGCCGATGCGTGAGTCCTGCAGGCGCAGGGCTATGAAAATCACGACCAGGGTCAGCGCCAGAAACAGGTAATAGTACTGATGCGCGCTGCTGAACACCACCCCGGAGAGGTTATGGGTCTGGCCCAGGGAAAAAGCGCCAAAGCTGATTGGATCGATAAGATTGACGCCTTGGGGGCCGTTGGTAATGTTCAGTGGCGCGTTCAGGTTGTTCAGAAAAATGCGGATGATCTCGCCGAACCCCAGGGTGACGATGGCGAGATAATCGCCACGCAGCCGCAGGGTGGGGGCACCAAGCAGCACCCCGAACAGCGCCGCCACCGAGGCGCCCAGCGGCAGCAGCAGCCAGAACGGCAGATGCAGACCAAAGTGCGGCGAGGCCAGCAGGGCGTAGAGGTAAGCCCCCACGGCATAGAAGGCGATATAGCCGAGATCGAGCAACCCGGCATAACCGACCACGATGTTAAGCCCCAGGGCGAGCATGATATAGAGCATGGTATAATCCAGCACCCGAACCCAGGAGCGGCCCAGCCCGGCGTCCACCAGGAAGGGCAGCGCGACCAGCAGCCCGCCCAGCAGCAGGAAAGCAAGCCAGGCGTGACGCCGGCGGATGGCGGCCCCGCCCTTACGCGCGCTCAACAACCCGCTCCCCGAGCAGGCCAGACGGCCGCAGCACCAGCACCAGGATCAGGACGAAAAAGGCGAATACATCCTGATAATTACTGCCCAGAAAGCCGCCGGTAAGATCGCCGATATAACCGGCGCCCAGGCTTTCGATAACCCCCAGCAGCAGGCCGCCCAGCATGGCGCCGGCAAGATTGCCGATACCGCCCAGCACCGCGGCGGCGAAGGCCTTGAGACCCAGCAGAAAGCCCATGTAGTAATGGGCCAGACCATAGTAGGCGCTCACCAGCACCCCCGCCACCGCGGCCAGGGCCGAGCCGATGACAAAGGTGAGCGAGATGATGTTGTTGACGTTCACGCCCATGAGCCCGGAGATCCGGGGGGCCTGGGCCGTGGCGCGCATGGCGCGGCCCAGGCGGGTGCAACGCACCAGCAGCACCAGCCCGGCCATGATGAGCATCGAGGTAAGCAGGATGGCGATCTGCACATCGGAGATGATGGCGCCAAGGATCGCGTGGCGGCCCATGGGCAGAATCGGCGGAAAGGAGATATACCGACGGCCCCAGATCAGCATGGCGGCATTCTGCAGGATGATGGACATGGCAATGGCGGTGATGAGCGGCGCCAGCCGAGGCGCTTGCCGCAAGGGGCGGTAGGCGAGACGTTCGATGCAGAAACCCAGCGCCATGCAGGCCGGGATGGCGGCCAGCAGACCGAGCCCGACAATGACAATACCCGGCAGGTCCACGCCCGCGCCCACCAAAGCGCCGATCACCGCCAGGGCCACCATGGCGCCGATCATGGTAATCTCGCCATGGGCGAAGTTGATGAGTTCCAGGATGCCGTAGACCATGGTATAGCCCAACGCCACCAACGCGTAAACACTGCCCAGCACCAGGCCGTTGATGAGCTGCTGCGCGAGGATTTCCATAGCGTCCCCGGAAGCGGTTATTGCCCGCTCCGCACCGTCTCAAGCCCCTGCCAGGCGCCGTTTTGCACGCGATAGATGGTCACGCTGCCGCCGGCCACATCACCCTTGGCGTCGAAGCGGACCGGCCCGGTGACCCCCTGGTAATCAGTACCGGCAAGGGCCGCCAGATATTTATGAGGGTCGGCGGAATCGGCGCGCCGCATGGCCGCCACCATCACCTGCATGGCATCGTAGGCATAAGGCGCATAAATCTGCATCGAGCCAAAGCGCGCCGTGAACTTCTCCCGGAAGGCCTGGCCTCCTGGCATGGCCGCCAGGGCCAGTCCCGGCGAGGAGGCCACCACCCCTGCCGCGTCCGCCCCGGCCAGTTTGATGAACTCCGTGGTCTGCAGGCCGTCGCCACCCAGCAACTGCGCGTTAAGTCCCAGTTGCTTCATCTGTTTGGCCATGGGGCCGCCCTGGGCGTCCATGCCGCCAAAAAACAGCAGTTGCGGATTTTTACCTTTGATGGAGGTGAGAATGGCCATGAAGTCCGTGGAACGGTCGGAGGTGAACTCCCGGGCCACCACCTGTGCCCCCGCGGCCACGGCGGCCTTGGCGAATTCATCGGCCAGGCCCTGCCCGTAGGCGGTGCGGTCATCGATAATGGCGATCCGCGTGGCGTTAAGTTTGCTGACGGCGAAGCCCCCCAGCACCTTGCCCTGCTGCTCGTCGTTGGTCATCACCCGAAAGGTGGTGTCAAAACCCTGGGCCGTATAGGCGATGGCCGTGGCCGATGGCGAAATCTGCGGAATACCGGCGTCGTGGTAAACCTTCGAGGCCGGAATGGTGGCCCCGGAGTTGAGGTGGCCGATGACGCCGGCCACCCCGTTGTCCACCAGCTTCTGGGCGATGATGGTGGCGGTGCGCGGGTCGGCCTGGTCGTCTTCGCTGATCAGTTCAAGACGCACCTTTTTCCCGCCCAGGGTCAGCCCGGCGGCGTTAATCTCGTCCAGGGCCAACCGCGCGCCGTTGTCGTTGTCCTTGCCGAGATGGGCCTGCGGCCCGGTGAGCGGCGCCACCAGGCCGATCCTGACCACCGCTGCATCGGCAACCTTATTGGCTTCCCGCCTGGTACAACCCGTCATCCAGACGCCCGCCAGTAGCAGGGCTAAGAGTAACCACCCATGTCTTTTCAAGGGACTCTCCTTTGGCAATTCAGTCGGTTGCTGGTTACCGCAACGTAGCACACCTCGGCCAGGGCGCAAACCGATTTTCACCTGGCCTGGTCAGTAGGATCTGACCAAGGCCAGCAGGGTGCGGACACCCACGGCGGAAGGGCCTTTAGGTATATAGGATTTTTCCGTGTAATTCCATGCCGTGCCAGCGATGTCCAGGTGCACCCAGGGGGTCTCCGCCACGAATTCCTGCAGGAAAACGGCACCCAGAATGGTGCCGGCGTCGCGCTTATCGACATTCTTGAGGTCGGCCACCTGGCTCTTCAACTGTTTGCGGTATTCCGGACCCAGGGGCAGACGCCAGGCTGGTTCGCCGGCTTCGTCGGCCGCCGTCAGCACCCTGGCGGCCAGGGCATCGTCATTGGCGAGCAGGCCGGTGCGGTGATGGCCCAGGGCGACGATCACCGCGCCGGTCAAGGTGGCGATATCCACCACGGCGTCCGGTTTGAAGGTCGCCACCCCATAGGCCAGGGCATCGGCCAGGATCATGCGGCCCTCGGCATCGGTGTTCACCACCTCCACGGTCTTGCCGTTGTATAGGGTGACCACGTCACCGGGCTTCAGGGCGGCCGGGCCGGGCAGGTTTTCGGTGGAGGGCACGATTCCCACCACGTTCACCCCCCGGGGCCTTTCCCGCCCCAAGGCCTGCATGACCGCCATGACCGCGGCACCGCCGCACATGTCGTACTTCATTTCCTCCATGCCAACGCCAGGCTTGAGTGAAATGCCCCCCGAGTCAAAGGTCAGCCCTTTGCCGACCAACAGCAGGGTCGGCGCCTTTTTCGTGCCGCATCGGTATTCCAGAACCGTCATGGTCGGCGGCACACTACTGCCCTGATTGATGGCCAGCAGGCCATTAAGACCCAGCTTGATCATCTCGGGCTTACCTAGCACCGTGCACTTCAGACCGTCACTTTTGGCCAAATCCCGGCCGAAGCGGGCAAAATGAGCCGGCGTCCAGTAATTGGCCGGCTCATTGGCCATATCCCTGGCCACCCAGGCCGCCTCGGCCGCCACCCTGCCCCTGGCCAGGCCCCGGCGGGCCTCGGTGGCCCTGCTGGAAAAAAGCGTGATCTCACTGATGGCGCCGGGCGTCTCGTCGGGGTCGGTAAATTTCTGGTATTTGTGGAACTGATAGGCGCCCAGGATGAGCCCCTCGGCGAGACTCTCGGCCACGACCAGGACAGCCAGCCCGACATCCTCGGGCAACACGGCCAAGAGCTTCGTCGCCTTGGTCTTCATGGTGGCGCAACAGGCGGAGCCCCCGGCCTGACGCAGCGTTTCCCGCTTGACCTCATCCTTGCCAAGACCGATGACCAGAGCCCGGCGGGTGCCTAACGGCCGGCCTTTTCCCCCTATCGGATAAAAGAGCAGGGTCTGCCCTTCCCTGCCCTGAAAATCGCCGGACAGACAGGCCTGTGCCATGGCCTTGGCCAACCCGGGAACCGGACAGACGGGCTGACCTTTGGCCGGTTGCCTCACAAATAAAATAATCATATCGCCGGTGTAAGCGGCAGGGTCTTTGGTCGAGACGGATATTTTCATGTTCTGTTCCAAATTGGTTATTAAGGTTATGCAGACTGTAGTCTGTAGATTGAGGCAGAAAGGCACATAGGCTCAGAGTAAAAAATCATATCGAGCAGAAACTTCTTTAAACTTTGTACCCCTCAAGGGGGTATTAAACTGAATGCCTTATGCCTCTGCGCCTTATCCTATCCACCTAAAATAGCTTTGGCGCTCTTGCGCCAGGCCGCCAGCGGCAGATTGCTGTCTAATTCCGCCAGATCGGTGACCAACCGGTCGCCGAATCTGGCCTCCTGCAAACAGCGATAGGCGATGGCCACACTCTTGGGAATACCCTGCAACTGCGCGAGCGGCAGGGTATGGTTGGCCGTCGTTTCCACGATAACAAACGGCATGTCCCACCAGAGCAGCAGGCAGGAACCCAGTTCTGAGTGGGAAATACCGAACGCCGCCTCGTCGTCCTCAACCTCGCCGCCCAGGACGCCATATTGCTGGTCCTTGGCCAAGGCAGCCAGGTAGGTATCACAGAAAGCAGGGGTAAAGAGCACCAACTTGCCAATATCCTGTAACAGGGCGGCGGTGGCCGCCTCCTTCTCCAGGCCCGGGGCCACGGTTTTGGCCACCAGACCGGCCAGCTTGCTGCATCGGAAACTCTGCTTGGCCACCTGCACCGCCGCGTCGCTGCACTGCTTGGAGGCCGAAAAGATCTCCCGGGCACAGAGGAATAGCACCAGCTCGCGGACCTGTCTGATGCCGAGGTAGGTGACGGCCCGAGACAGGTCGCCAATGGCATAATCCTTGGGAAAGGCCGAGGAGTTGACAAGCTGCAAGAGCTTGGCGGTCACCACCGGATCCTGCTTGATGACGGCGACCAACTGGTCCAATGAAAAATCAGGGTCGTGCAGCACCTCTTCCATGCGCAGGACCACGTCTGGCAAAACCGGAATACGACTTTCCGCCTCCAGAAAATCCCAGACCTTCCTGGTTCTGAGCCTGGCCCGGGTGGCCAGGTCACGGATGAGCAGGCTGTCGACGTTATTCTTTTTCCAGGGCAGACAGAAGAACCGATGCACCGTGCCGCAGGCCAGCAACCGCATCATCAGCCCGGCATCCGACTCCTCGGCGAAGACGACGCGGATGGCGTGGGGCGCCTGTTTTTTGATCTGGGTGAAAAAGTCAGCCGCCGCATGGCCCGGCATATAAAAATTGCCGATCACCATGTCCGGGGAAACCCCCACCATGATCTCCTTGATGTCGTCGGGCGACATTGAGTAATAGACCAGATGCCGAGTCCCGCGAAACAGCGCCTTGAACCGGTCCAGGTTGTCCGGCGCATGATCCACCACAAAGATGGTGCTGCGGCGCGGCCCGCCAGCGGGTGCGTTTGATTTTTTCCCCATGTCCTGCCACGCTGCTTGAAGGCCTGTGCATGAAAATTTCCATACCCCTCACCCTTGCACCAGATGTCCAGTGACCGGGAAAAGACCAGCGTACCGAAGACTTCCAGGCGAATGGCGTCCCGCGGCAGGTTCATGGGGCGCCGTGCCTTGCGGGTTGTCGCCAGGCCGCGGGACGCAGCACAACAAGGAAGGTATGGGAAAATAGAAAAGTTGAGTATACTTGATTTCTGGTAAAATTCAATATCGCCGCGCCGGTGCTCGCCAATGCCTGGGGCCGGCTCACGGCGCAAGGTAAAACACTAAGGAGGTTCACCTTGGTTACGACGCTCATAACGACCGTGGTTCTGGCCGTGATCGTCTCCGCCCTGTGCAGCGTCTCGGAGGCGGCGCTCTATTCAATACCCATAAGCCAGGTTGAGGTGCAGGCCCGGGCCGGCAAGCGCTCGTCCCTGCTGCTAAAAAGTCTTAAAAATGACATCCAGCGGCCCATCGTGGCCCTCCTTACCCTGAATACCATTGCCAACACCGTGGGGGCGGCCGTGGCCGGCGCCTCGGCCGTGGCGGTCTTCGGCGAGCAGTACCTGGCCCTGTTCTCCGTCGCCTTCACCCTGGTCATCCTGCTCTTTTCGGAAATTCTGCCCAAAACAGCCGGCGTCATATACAGCCGACAACTGTCGAGCATCATCGCCCTGCCCCTCCAGGGGCTGGTTCATCTCCTGGCCCCGGTCATCTGGCTGTGCAACGCCCTGATCAGACTCGTCATGGGCCAGGATAAACAGACCATCGTCTCGGCCGAGGAGATCCAGGCCATCGCCGCCTTGGGCCGCAAAAGCGGGGAGATCGACACCCAGCAGGAAAGGGTGATCACCAATATCCTCGACTTGGCCAGCAAGACGGTGCGGCAGGTGATGACACCCCGTACCGTGACCTTTGTTTTACATGAGGCATTGACCGTGGTCGAGGCCTTGCGGCACCGGGAAAAATGGGATCTGCACAGCCGGGTGCCGGTCTATGATGAAGATCTGGATGACATGGTGGGCATGGTCATGCGTAAGGATGTTTTCCTCTGCGCGGCCGAGGACAAGGATAAAACCACGCTGGGGGCGCTCATGCAGCCCGTGCACTTTGTGCCGGAAACCGCACCCCTGGACAAGGTCTTTCTGGAATTCATCAAATGCAGCATCCACCTCTTTGTGGTGGTGGATGAATACGGCGGCTTCACGGGCGTGATAAGCCTGGAAGACATCATCGAGGAAATCATGGGCCAGGAGATCATCGATGAAACCGACAAAACCACGGACATGCGGGAGCTTGCCCGCCAGCGGCGCAGGCGGCTGACCGCCTCGGCCGACCCCCTGGCCCGCTAGGTTGCCGGCCCCGGGGGGGGCATCAAAAAATAGCGGTCAGATAGAGGACCAGCATGACCCCGATCATGAGATTGACGGCCACGAAATTCTTGAATTTGACAATCCCTTCAAAATCCTCCAGGCAGAAACGCCAGAAGATATAGCACCCGGCCAGGGCGCCGTTCAGCATGAAAAAGGCGGAAAGGATCTGTACTGGAAAATCCGGGATGGCAAAGGCCAGCCACTCCAGCGCGCCAGTGCCCGCCTGCCGGCCGACGGTGGGCAGGAAATCACCGATGCCATCGGCGAAAAAGCTCATCCGGTACACCAGTTCACCGGTAAAGGCCATGGGAATAAAAATGGGGACCATGGGCTGTAACCTGCCGAGCAGCGGATCCTCGGTAACCCCGATCAGGCGGTTCCCCAACCGGATCACGGCCATGACCGCGAAAAAGCCCAGCACCAGCAAGAGACTGAAGACCAAGGCGTCGTACCAGCCGGTGGTGGCTACGATCTGGTGGTAGAGCGATTTATGGCGCAGAAAGCGGGCCAGTTGGGAACCGATAAGAAAGGGCACGATATAGGCGCAGGTAATGTAGCGCCCCTTGTTGCGGATGAGTTCGGAATAAGGGTTGCGAAAAAGGAGCTGCGGCGAATCGCGCTGGCAGAGGGGCAGACAGTGGCCGCACACCAGGCAGTGCAGGTTATTCTGCACACTGTAGGCCCCAAGGTAGACCGGGCAGCCTCTTTTCCCGGCCACCCCCTTCTTGCAGGCAAAGGTCTCGCAGCCCTTGCATTTTTCATGATCAGGCCGGAATTCGGTGATCGACAAAGTGGCGGCAGCGCCGGAGATGCGGCCCAGCGGGCAGAGATGCCGGCACCAGGCCTGGCCGGCATAGAGCACGGCCAACACCGCGGAGCCGACCACGATCGCCAGCACCAGGTACGAGGTGCCGGCCGGCCAGCGGTCGAGATCGGCCACCACCTCGGCCCAGATGATCAGGGCGAGCAGCAGCACCGAGGAGTATACTCCGTATTTCTGCAGGAAGCGCGGAACCTTGCCCGCCCGGGAAAAGCCGCGGCGCTGCAGGAAGACCCCCAACCCGGGAAAGGGGCAGATGCCGCACCACATGCGGCCCACGAAAAACCAGGAAAGGACAATAGAGGGCCACAGCACCCCCCAAGTGAGGAAAACCGCGACGTTACGCTTGGGGTCCTGGGGGCCGAAGATGCCGGAGATGACGACCAGCACAAAGACCAGGTCAGCGCCGGTGCGCAGGTAAACGTAATGCTGCCGGGCGGCCAGAAAACGGCGAATGCCGGGAAACACCCGGAACAGATCGAGTCGCTCCCCTCCCCCGGAAGAGATCAGACTCCGAATGGCTTTGGTCCACCAGGTCACGAAAACCTACCCAACCTCTTGCAGAGTTACCCGGATACTTTGGCGTTGCTCATCCCGCCGGATGCCGAGTTCCACTTCGTCTAAGACCTTGTGCCTGTCAAAGATATTCAACATGTCGTCCAGGGAGGCCACCGGCAACCCATCGACACTCTCGATGATGTCTCCCAACACGACCCCGGCCGGGAGACGGCGCGTACCCCGCAGGCCGGCCTTGGCCGCGGCGCCACCCGGTTGCACCTCCATGATTAGGACCCCGGCCAGGCCCAGGCGCTGGATGATGCTCTCATTGGCCACGCTGATGCCGATGCCGGGGCGAATCAGCCGGCCGTGCTTGATGAGTTCGGGGACCACCTGATTGACCGAGGCCACCGGCACGGCAAAGCCGATGCCGGAACTGGCCCCGGACGGACTGAAGATGGCGGTATTGACGCCGATCAGCCGGCCGGCGCTGTCCAAGAGCGGGCCGCCCGAATTCCCGGGATTGATGGCGGCATCGGTCTGGATCACGCCCTGGATGGTGCGGCCGTTTTCCGTCTTGATCTCCCGGCCGAGGGCGCTCACAATGCCGGAGGTAATGGTCTGATCCAGGCCAAAGGGATTGCCGATGGCAAAGACCTTCTGGCCGACCTGCAGATTCGCTGATTCACCAACTAAAATAGGCTTGAGTTGCGCCGCCGGCGCCTTGATCCGCAGGACCGCGAGGTCCTTGTCCGGCGCCGCGCCCACCAGCACCCCCTCCCAGGTGGAACGATCCGCCAGGGTCACCTCCACCCGGCTGGCCCCGCCGATCACGTGGAAATTCGTAACAATATGGCCATCGTTGTCCCAGACAAAACCGGAACCAGTGCCCTGCGGAATCTCATAAACGTTCAGGGAGAACAGGCTGCGCCGCACCTCGATGCTGGTGATGTAAACTACCGCCGGCGCGGCGAGCTGAAACAAATCAATGGTGTTACGCTCGTCCGCGGCCAGATCCCCACGAGCGGCAATGGCCTTGGGCTGGGCGTCGGGATAGGGCGTTACCCGGTCGGCCTTCTGAAAATGCCACCACAGGCCGGCTGCCATAACGAGCAGCACGACGGCCCAGGTCGAGATGAGCGGTCTTCTGGGAGGATTCGGACGGGATGGGTTCATGGGTCACGGACCAGAAAAACAAGTTAAGGAAAAAACTATAGCTTTTCGCGCCAGAGCGCGTCAACTCATTAACGTCGGCGCCGCATAAAAAGAGAGGGGCAAGCGCATACGCTTGCCCCTCTCATGAATTGGCTGGTAGCGGGGAGAGGATTTGAACCTCTGACCTTCGGGTTATGAGCCCGACGAGCTACCGGACTGCTCCACCCCGCATCACAGTGAGGAGTCAATATAGCATTGGCCCATAAAATGTCAAGGAAAGATGGGGAAAATCTTGCGGCGGGTAGTTACTTTAATTCGATAACAAACGGTTGCGAGCGCACCAACAAAAAGAGGGGGAATGCAACATACAAATGCATTCCCCCTCTGGCGTTAATGGCGGGGCCGACCGGACTCGAACCGGCGACATCCTGCGTGACAGGCAGGCACTCTAACCAACTGAGCTACGACCCCTTAATTTAATGGAACAGCTTAAACGGTTTAAACGGCTTAAACGGTTTAAACGGCTTAAACGGTTCAAACAGTTCAAACGGTTTAAACGGCTTAAACGGCTTAAACAGTTCAAACAGTTCAAACGGCTTAAACGGCTTAAACAGTTCAAACGGCTTAAACGGCTCAAACGGCTTAAACGGCTTAAACAGTTTTTTGGTGGGCGGAACAGGGATCGAACCTGTGACCCTCGGCTTGTAAGGCCGATGCTCTCCCGGCTGAGCTATCCGCCCGACAAGCGGAACAGTTATTTACCAGTCACACCCCGCTTCGTCAATAAAAAACAGTGGCGCAAGGAATTTCCCCGGCCCTCTCACTGATGGGCGATGGGGGTGTCGACGGGCAGCATCACCTCGGGACAGAAAGCGGCCATGCTCACTTCCTTGAACAGGGTGGCGCCTTCGCCTAGCACCAGCGCCTTGGTCAGCACCTCATCCATATTCTCCACCAGGTCAATGCGCAAGCTCTTGCGAATCTTGGCCGGGATCTCCTCCAGGTCGCGCTCGTTCTCCTTGGGGACCAGAACGTTCCGGATGTGGCCCCGGCGGGCGGCCAGGAGCTTCTCGGTGAGACCGCCGATGGGCAGCACCCGGCCGCGCAGGGTGATCTCGCCGGTCATGGCGATATCCTTGCGCACCGGCAACTGCAGCAATGCCGAGGCAATGGCGGTGGCCATGGTGATGCCAGCCGACGGCCCATCCTTGGGGATGGCGCCCTCGGGCACATGGACATGGATATCGACCTTCTGGTAAAAATCCGGCGCCAGCCCAAGACGAAGAGCCCGGGAACGAACATAGCTCAGGGCGGCCTGGGCGGACTCCTGCATGACCTCGCCCAGCTTGCCGGTGATGATGAGCTTGCCCTTGCCCGGCATGAGCACCGCCTCGATCTGCAGCAATTCACCGCCGACCTCGGTCCAGGCCAGCCCGGTGACCAGGCCGGTACGGTCGATATCCTCGGCCTGGCCCACCCGGTATCTGGGCACGCCGAGGTAGCGGGCCACCGCGGGTGCGGCCACCCGGTACTTCTTGTCAGCCCCGTTTTTCAGGCGGTCACGGGCAATCTTGCGGCAAATGGCGGCGATGCTGCGTTCCAGGTTACGAACCCCGGCCTCGCGGGTATAACGCTGCACAACCTCTAAAATAGCCTTGTCGTTGAAGACGATGTCCGCGTCCGTAAAACCGTTGGCCGCAAGCTGCTTGGGCACCAGAAAGTCCGTGGCGATCCGCAGCTTGTCCTCCTCGGTGTAGCCCTCCAGCTTGATGATCTCCATGCGGTCCCTTAGCGGCGGCGGGATGGAGGGCAGGTTGTTGGCGGTAGTGATGAAGAAGACATCGGACAGGTCGAAGTCCAGATCCAGGTAATGATCGTTGAAGGCGTTGTTCTGCTCCGGGTCGAGCACCTCCAGGAGGGCGGCCGACGGGTCGCCGCGGAAATCCATGCTCATCTTGTCCACCTCGTCCAGGCAGAAGACCGGGTTGTTCACCTTGGCCTTCCGCAGGGACTGAATGATCTTGCCAGGCATGGCGCCGATATAGGTCCGTCGGTGGCCGCGGATCTCGGCCTCGTCGCGCACCCCGCCCAAGGAAAGGCGCACGAATTTACGGCCCATGGCCCGGGCCACTGACTTGCACAGGGAGGTCTTGCCTACCCCGGGCGGACCCACCAGACAGAGGATGGGCCCGCGCATCGTCTTCACCTGGGCCTGCACGGCCAGGTATTCGAGGATGCGCTCCTTGGGCTTGGCCAGGCCGAAGTGATCCTCTTCCAGAATAGCGTCCGCGGCCAGGATCTCCACCCGCTCCCTGGACTTCTCGGACCAGGGCAAGCTCAGGATGACG
>Ga0100391_1005236_pt1 | contig 12147 bp, 14 predicted proteins | sample CryGeymeta201515_FD_81541 | JGI IMG/M metagenome (GOLD analysis project Ga0100391, IMG submission 81541) | Groundwater microbial communities from Crystal Geyser aquifers in Utah, USA - Crystal Geyser metaG 2015-15 | ecosystem: Environmental > Aquatic > Deep subsurface > Groundwater | place: USA...
ATTACTCAGGAATCGTGTACAATGGAATCAAAGCAGCCTGCACAGATGTTCAGTCAAATGCAAAAAAAAGGGCACAAGGTTTGTTGAGTGACAAGTAATGAATCTTACCTTCCTTTTTGAATTAAACATGTTCTCTCGCAAAAACTGACACATATATTTGTATCACCCCAAAAGAACTATTCGACTCTTTAGGTACACTACCAACAGCGGAGACTATTGTACAATGTCTTCAGGAAACACCTGAGTACTATGAAAGGAATGAAAACACTTTTGACAGGAACATCTTACTATGGTACCAGGATCGATACCTACCAGTAGTACATGGTTTGGAGTACTGGGGCCCAAAATATCGTCATTTTCGACTCCCCACGGACCAAGAACCTATGAGTCATGACAAAAAGAAACGAATACTTTGCACTATTGCAAGCGAGGCGTTTGGTCTTATGGTATACGAGAATTGCCGAGATAAATGGCTAAATATAATGAAATTAAAAAAAAGAACTCCAGGTAAGCTAATACTTTTTTCAATCCATGCTGTAAAGTCTCAAACAACTAACAGAAACATTGTTATCTTGTGTTCTTGGCAAATACACAAAACTAAACTAATATTTACACAGGAGCCAAAATACCACGCAGAGGTGATGAGGCGAAGCAATTTGAAGCCAAGTGGACACTTACAAAGGAAGGACAGAAGAAGTACGGAGGTTGGAAGGATGGAGCTTACAAGGCATACGATACCTATTACACACTGATTGAGTCATTGCGCCAGAACGATGAGAAAAATGGCTTTGCATTTCAAAAGTTTTGCCAAGAAATCATGAGAGAAGTGCACTGTATTCCTGAAGATCAACTTGAATCCTGTAAAAATGGAAGAAAGCGAGTTACGGTGCCTACTGCTCCTCCGGTTATTGATGTTACAAAAAGACGAGTTAAAAGAAAAGTGCAGGAGTAGCTCCTCACTCATCATATCCCAGCAAGCAAAAGAAAACAGTTGGTTTAAAGAGAATAAACCAATTGACGATACATTGCTGTTTATCCATGTTATCATTCATCATCCACTTATTTCTTGTAATAATATTGAAGAAAGATGAGCAATGCATTACGTTATTTGCAATCAAAATAAAGATAATATTTGTTCAAAAATATACATCGTATCTGTTGAGCCAAATGATGAAATACATGTATAGATAATAATGATATCATTGTAATGATTAATAACAAGAATTGATATAATATTTGGCTATATCCATTGTAAAAAATTTACTTAAAATTCGTATTAATAGTAACAAAGAATCAAACACAAGATGATACAAAAAAAAATACCAAAGATGTATTAAGATAACTGGCACAGAATAACAAAATAACCTGGTTAATTTGTTAGAATGATTGGAGTAAGTGAGTTGTACAAAATTTGTTAAATTTGGTACAGAAATATCATACAAATGAATTACAAACATAAAACAAATACAAAATACCCAAAATCTATGACCATTACCCCGTAGGGTTCGAGATTGGGTAAATTACACAGAAAATTAGGGTTTACCCGAATTGCCCTTCTCTGATGGAAGTATGACGTACTACTGATGAAACAAGAATCGTTCACTAAAAATGGAAATCTCTCTGGCGGCCAGAATTTTCGCTGTTTTTCGCGGAACTGATTTATTTGAGACATAACGTTCCGCTTCCGGTAAAGTGCTACTCTTAATGATACTGGTACTGGTACTCTACTCTTAGGCAGAGGGAGCAGTATCGGTACTGTAGTACTGTGTAGCTAGTACGTAGTAAGGTAAATAGTGCTACTCCCAAAAAATACTACTCTAATATATTATTTATCAACCGAAACTTTTCCTGTTGTGAGCCAATTTTTGGAGGAAGCCAGTCAAATCTACTTAGGTAATTAATAATTATTCTTGCATGGCTGGTGCTCTGGTACTGTAGGTAATCGCCTCGAGTTACCAGGTACGAATTGTGGTGGAAGTATTTGTAGTCACAGTCACCGTTCGTGCCTACGTACTTGTACTTGAAACTAGAGTGGTACCAGTACCTATGGTAAACTAACTGTTCATCTACGCGCCTTCCTGCGCTATATGGCATTCATACCAAGCACGATGGTCTGACCCATATCAGCAGTAGTTGGTACGGTAGCAATCGCATGGGAGACCGTAGGTGTCAGGCTTGAGCGCCTCCAAAAGAGCTAGAAACCGGCAATTCTTGTGCGGGAAACAAGAACAAGGAAATAGTCTGCATCATCATTACGTAATACAATATATATTATGTTACAAAATCTTAACTAGGTGTCTGCAAAGCGCGTCAAGGAAGCTACTGCTGCTGCTGTGTGTTGCAGGGCTCTCAAGTCTCGCAGTCGGTCTGCATCAGGACTGCTGCGTTGCTGTACTGGTCTCTTGCGCCTTTTCTTCATCGTGGGACTCGTTCTCTGTTGTTCTTGCTGCTGTGCGCGAATGGCACGTACCCGATCCTCACGTTGTTGCTTAGCCATAGCGTGTTGATAACGTTCCAGTTGCAGCTCGTCCCAGGTGGCGGGATGAACGTATTCACCCGTTACGTCATCGAGTATCATATCCTCTTCTTCCGTCGCTTTCATCCAGTTGCGTCCTTCCGAATGATATTCCATGGAGTTGCGCTGAGCATTCATATGAACTTGATCCGAAGATGACCATATGAGCTGCTTGGTGGCTGGGTCCATATCTCGATGAGAGGGAATGTCCAAACACTCCACCTTATCCATAAATCGGACCGCGCGATGAGACGCTGCCGAAGTTACCGTCAACTTGCCATCCATCGACGAGTTTCCCGTCACTAGTGGGGTTGCCTCAGAAATCGATTCCAGTTCATAATCGAGCGTGCGGGGATTGGCAATGAGGACGGAGGAAGGATCCGTAAAGGGAGGACAGTCGGTGGGGTCCGATAAGGGATGCTCGGTGTGGTTGCCCTCTACCATGGTTGTTGACCAAGCTGCTACGGAATCCTCGGCAATCGAAGGTTTTCTTCGACTAGTTGTGGTTGGTGTAATTGGCAAACCTCCCAGCAGAACAGAGATCATCGAAACGGTCTCCAAAGCCTTTCGTATGCGCTTAGTCTCGTCTTCGTCGTCGCCGTCGGAGTAGACCATCGTATCCTCTGCAATCATGGTAGGTCCAGAACAAGTTGGAGGAGGGAAGAGAAACTTGAGCATACTTCCTGCTTCCTGCTAGACTGGTGTGGAGTGTTTGGATGGCGGTAGTATTGGTGGGAGGAAATGCAGATTGTACAAATGATTGTTCTTTAGAATCTCAACCAAATGAGGTTTTCAATAGCAGATGTTACTTCTAGTTGAAGCTGTATTTATTAATAGTAATACAACTGACAAAGATACAAGAAGTTAAGGTACCAAGAAAAGTCTCTATTTTCTTCTTTTTTTGAGTGGTTTTTGTACGGTAAGTAGTAGTGGTACTGGTACCTGGTAGTTTTCTCGCTAAAGGAAAGCTTCTCATTAAACAGCCAACCAGTGATGTGGTGTCCCCCAAGTGATATCGGCTCGTGCCTTTGAAAATTGTTAACGGCGTTTGCCACGACTGTTGACGGAACTGCTCCCATACAAATCTCAGAAGGTCGAGGAAGCAGGGCTGCTGCTCAATGAGACTGAAGAATTGTATCGGCTTCACTCTGGTACCCTGGTACCCTGGTACTGTAGCAGGGTACTGGTACCTGGTACCTAGTAGTAGCTAGAAAGAAGCTACTACTCTACTACTACTAGCTACTGTAGAGTACTAAGTACCTACGGGCACCGCTGCAACTACTGCCTACTACTACTAATACCTGGTACTCCTACTACTAGCAGTGCTACCAGGTAGAGTACCAGGTAGTATACTAGTACTAAGTACTGCTAGCTACTACTAGAAGTCGGTACTGGTAGTAATACAGTACCAATAATGAAGACAGTCGTGATCAACAGCGTCTTATCAAAACTCGAAAGTCTTCTTTTATTAGTACTAGTAGTACTACTAGCTAGTACTAGTCTACCATTCCACTTAGTAGTACCATACTACGGCTGCATTTGCATTCCGTTGGTTTGTTTATCTAAGGTTAGACCTACAGTTCAATTCTTTGAAGGTTAGACCTACTACACCAGGCAAGAGTTGCACTCAGAGTAGCTAGTAAAATCGCTGGTTGACGATAGCAAAAGCCAACAAGGGTTAGAGTCTCCTCAAAAAGATCAAAAGATTTTTGTACATTCGCTCTTGTTTTGTTTGGACATTTTTTTATGTAAAATGAGACCAAGGTTGAAGTATTGATTTTGGAGGTGATGGTGGTAAATCCTTATAGTAAAACAACAGATACTGGAGCCACAGGACGAGACGACGGATACTACTGGAGCCACAGGATGAGACGACAGATACTACTGGAACCACAGGGCGAGACGACAGATACTGGAGCTACAGGACAAGACGACAGATACTGTAGCAGGAGAAATGGTTGATCAAGAACATAAGAACACCTAGCTTACCAAGTGGTGCAGCTGCTGGTGCTAGTGGAGTGCACCAGCCGCTATTGTTTCTTGCATAGTAAGAGACGGAGAGCAATATCGTTGTGGTACAAAAATACTCCTGCAAGTAAAAAATAATGAATACATAATTTGTTGTGGTGGCTGGTAAAAAATTGCAACTGTAGGTCAACCTTACAATTGAACTGTAAGTCTGACATTACATCAAACTTACGGAATCTAATCTTAGCTATTGGCGGTGGAAATTATGAGCCGAGCTTATGGCGGTCGGAACAACAATGGTGGCATTGCGGTGCAGGAGGAACGCGTCTGGACAACCTCCCAATTACCAGTATAACGACCCGCACGATAAAATTATTTGTAGATCAATGATAAGTAGACCATGAACATCCAGAAACAATCATATAGTTAAAACGTAGAAGAAAAAAGTTCTGATATTCGTCCTCTATCAGCTACTCATGCTACATCATACATCATCTGATTGACGCAAACGAAGCGATGATCGATATTTTTGCAAAGCTTGCTCGTGGTAGTTGTGCAAAAAAAGATGAAGAGGTGTTCTCGAATTTATGAAAAACTTTTTCAAATAATCTCCATCTCGAGCTCGTCCTCTACGACCACGGGGGGAGTTGGGTTTGCAGACGGTGCTGTATCGTCACTATCGTCCATTTGTTCACTGTTTTCTTCTGTGCCACCAGCCTCTGTTCCATTTGAGCTCTTCCCGCCTGCTATCGACGAATAATCGACGGTGTGAAAATGCTCTTGAATTTCGTGTAGAGAGAGGCCCGATGTCTCAGGTACCCTGAAAAAGAAGTAGGTTCCACCCAAGATGACAATTGCTGTGTACAAGAAAAAGACACCCTGGTTTCCCAGTGAGGATGAAAATGTCAAGAAAGTCACGCTGACAAGAAAGTTGGACATCCAGAAGACAAAGTTGGCCTGGGCCACGCACTGCTCACGATATTCCACGGGGTAAATTTCAGCATTCATCGTGTAGGGCATCGTGCTCAGACCCATCCCAAATGAGAACAAGTACATGCACATTGCTACCACTGTCAAAGGGCCACTGTCGATCGCAAATCCCAATCCAATTGTGAAGAGTGAGATTCCTACAAGTGTTGTAGACGTGAGTAGTGTTGGGCGACGTCCTTTCTTGTCGATGATAGTGTAACAAAACATGATACCAAAGAGCTGCATGGAGTTCAAAGGTACGGTAACCCAAATATCGACTGAGCGACTTCCATCAATTCCTGACTCGCGTACAATACTGTCCAGGACAAAGGAAGCAACTGTTAGTTGTTGTAAGTGATCATTCCTTTAGCAACAAACATCAACATCATTTCAGTAGCATACCTAGCTCCATAGTACATAATCGTGTTGATACCAGCAAATTGACTAATGGCCCACAAAGCGCACCCCAATGTCATAATGCGCCGCATGGCAGGGTTCCTACGCCAAAGGTGCCAGGTCGAGACATGCCTGTGCCTCTTCATTTGTTCGTGCTCTTCCATGATACCATGGAGTTCTTCAAGAATGGGATCAGGCTGCGCAGGATTGCCAGAGTTTCCGTCGCCATCATTGGTATTTGTTTTGTCTGGATCAACCGGATTTTCGGGCCGAATCATACGAAGGACGCGTTCGGCCTCGTCAGTTCTGCCCTTGATGACGAGCCAAGTAGGAGACAGCGGGAGGACACTAAATCCCACAATCTGTATCAAGGCTGGCACAGCACCAAACCCTAACATGAGGCGCCAGTTGTAGGTTGGTTCAAGGAAACTAAACAATCCACAGATAATACTGGCAAAGACTTGACCAGCGACTACAGCAATGTTGAATAGCGTTGTCAAAGATCCTCTTAAACTCGGCGGCGCACATTCAGAAATGTAAAGTGGTCCTGCATCAGAAGCGAATCCAATGGCAATTCCTACGATGACCCGTCCAAAAACAAGGATTCCATAACTGGGTGCAAAAGCCAGAACGACAGACCCGATAACAAAAACAAAGGATGCGTAGACCAAAGTACGTTTCCGTCCCACGGCTTCCAAACAGTACCCGCCCAGCAATGCACTAAAGGCAGCCGACAAAATGGTACTGCCTACCACAAGTTCTGTCTCGAAGTCGCTCAGGTTCATTTCAGGGCGCAGGTAGACGATGGCACCGGATACTACACCCGTGTCATAACCAAACAGCAATCCCGAAAGGGAGGCCAGAATCGACAACTTTTTGACAAAGGCATCCTATAGTAAATAAAGTACAGCAAGGTCAGGTTGGATTTTTCCGTAATGTTCGATAAAAAAGTTGACGTGCGATAATACCCACAGAAGAAACACCGTTGCTGTTCATTTTTTTTTAGAATGAAAGAATCAAGGTTGGACACTTGAAGGAAGAAAGACTGGGAAAGGTTCCAATTTGGAGTAAGGAGGTCTTAAATAATAGCTGTTGCGCACCTCAAGTCTGCCATGGAGCTGAGCTCTGCAGCTGTTGCGCAGCTTGGCGCTGTTGAAGGACTCGGCTAATACAGGCGTCATTACTTCGCTCATCAGCTTCCATTTTTAATTTTTTGCGAATAGGAAGTTTCGATGAGAAAAAAAGAATTCGATCGAATTATGATTGTGTTGGGAGTGTTGATATGCAGTACCGTACTATCTACCACTCCTGGTAAAAAATATAACACCTACGGAGTACGGAGTAGCTAGTAGTAGACTACCTGGTACTAGACTAGTAGTATGGAGACATGTTGGTGTGCAGTAAAATAGTACGGTAGGTCTACTTCTGTTTGGATATGGTTGGTCCTACTAGCTAGAGTTCGAACTCGCGATAAGCGATCCTAATCCTTGATATCTACCTGCAATCAAGTGTGTTGCCTGCCTATACTATGTACCACATATATTCCTATGAGATAAAGTCTGACAAGAACAAGCCACTGAACCACCTAGACTGCTCTAGAATCATCACAGCTAGCTAGCTCCTGAAATCCCGTGCCCTCCTTAGTGCATTAGCCTGGAACTCCTATAATCTGTGGATTTCATGGAACTCAAAAAGCGAGACTTCGACTCGTGAATGTCATGTATATACTTGTTCAACCCTCTCGCTACATGCGTGTGCATGTGCACAACCCCATGACACCCAACATAAAGTAGGTAACTTCGGTACTACTAGTGCGGCTGGTAGTAGATGGACCACTCATTGTCCGCAAAAAAGTGTTGTCCTCAAAAAAGTGTGACTGTATATGTTGCGAAAGTCCGTGAATTATCTCCCACTTCCATCGCCCGATGCCGTGGTTTTTGCCCCGGCAAGTAGTACTGACGGTAACACAATGAAGTACCTGGCAATACTATCATTGAATTGCGCTGTAGTTTTAAGTTCTCGTTTTTATGGCACAATGATAAGTTGAGTACAGCAGGTGTTTTGTGTTGATGGCTGATGGAGCGATTCGAATACTTCTTGTTTTATGCGGACTTGCTGTACCAGTCCAGATAAAGCTCTACGTTCTGGTCAATATTGAAATACAGTAGATCCTTACTTTAGCATCGGGTCCATTGGAAGTTCTACTTCTAGTAGTATCTTGTCACAGGATAATTTTGCTGTTTGCATACGCATGTATCTATGCTAGGTTTTCGTGAAAGGACACTTCGCCCTACCCGAACAATGAACAATTCGGATCAATGCGCCAAGAGGTGTCTGAGAGGTGAATGCATCGTTGCAAGTAAAGACTTTTCCAATAGTCAACAACAAGCAACTAGGACAACGGTGCGTCGGCATTTTCGGGGAGGTTGACCGCATTGGGTCCTTCCATCACCAACTGCGCACGGCGACGCATCTCGATTTTCTCTGCCTTGCTGAATTTACGGCGGTGGTTGACGACAACAACGACGTCCTCCCCGCTATTCTTCTTGGCGGTATCCATCAAATCATTGTCCTTGACAGCATCCGCCGTACCCGCGTTCATGGTGACATCCATCGTGTCGGTGTTGTGTTTGCAGGTAATCGGCTGGCCGGATTTCTTCGTGCAACCGAGAACGTCGGGGACCTTGGCAGTCTTTTCAAGATGATTACGATATTCGATTAGGCCAAAGTCTACCATACAAGCCGTAGCTATGAGCAATGTACGGTAAAAAATGAGTTCGAATACGAAAAAGACGAGGAGTGTCCACAAACAACCGGCCGTGAAGGTTCCTGCAGTGCGATAGAAAAAAAGAGAAGCTGAGGAAAACAAAATCACCATAACAACGAAAAGACAATCACATAATTGCTGAAAACCCACCACATCCTCCCAACCAAAAGATCATTTTTTCCTGGAACGACGTCATTTTCTTTTTTGTGGTTGTCACGGGGAGGAGAAAGAAAAACGACTGTCATGAGCAGTGGAGGCGACACAAAAATGTGATAATGAACGGCCGCGAACAAACAGTACAGCCCGTAGCTTCCTCAAAAAAAGACAGTATTTCTTTTGATTGTCCATTCAGTTTTATGAACGACAAGAACAAAAGGAGGAAAAACAACAATGACAGACCACCTGGTGGACCCAACAGAGTCAACAGACGTCGGAGGAAAATTCGACGCAACGACCATCGCTTCCGATATAAGAGCAATGTAGACTTACTTGCGTTGTTATAGGCATATCGCTTGTGTAGGTTTGGTGATACTGTGGCTTCTATGGAGGACGATGCAACGGGTGCTTCGGTGCGAATTGTGCGAACAACAACGATGATGTTTCGGTTGTCGCTCGTAAATTTTCCTTCATCGGGTTTATTCCGAAGATGTGTGCGACGCTCTTTATTGTTTGGGAATTCCGGAACAAACTTCATACAACGTACCTGGTACTAGCTAGACTACTCTTTTTTTATAGGAAGAATGCGGATTTTTTAAAGCCTCCAGTATGATCGTATTGCAAGATTCAGACTCAACACAATGGGTGCTAGATTACGCAGCGTCTGTACAGAGGCAGGCATGCCTGGATGGTTCGAGGGCCAAACGAAAGAGCGTGAACGAAATGAAGTGTCTGCTTTTGGATGAAAAAATGATCATGGGTTACAAGAAGTATTTGACTACTCCTCAGCACATAGTTTTGTAACTAATAATTCATCAAATTCTATTCAGTAAAGAATACTCCACTGCACACTTTCGTGTATGCGCTACGGCTACAGCAAGACTGTTTCCAGTAAAATACATTTTCTATGCTTCACCTTCATTCGATCCTAAATTTTCGATTGTATCTACTGGTCGAAGAAAAAATGAGATACATGGTACCGTATTACAAAGCCCACGGTACAGGAAACAACTTGAATGCCAAGCAGTGTAATGCAAAGATCTCGTTCTGACATCGGCCCACATGTTTGGAGGCAAAGGTTCAGGAGCGTCATATTTGCACACTCGGTATCATTCGGTTTTCGCTTTAGCCATTGAAACTCGTGAGCTTTGCACGGAAAGGTGCTCGGTTCCATGAGACCGGTTGCGGGGTTGAATTTTGGTAATCTGTGACGAGGACATGGTGCCAACTTAAAGAGCTGGGGACAACTCCACAAAAAGTTCAAAACTTGTGGAATGAAAAAGAGCAAGAGCGTTTTGGAAGAATGACCAAGAATTCCCACGACGGCAAATGTCATTCCAGCAAAGTAGCAGTACGTGTCACCCACAAATACGGTAGCGGGGTACCAGTTGTGACGAAGCAACCCGAGTGTCACCCCTAGAAAGCTCAACATGATCATGGCGGAGAAGAGGTGATTTTCTCGAGAGACAGTACCGTGCTCCATTTCGATTAAATTGTGTACAAGAATAGCACATGCAATGATAAATGATTGTCCAACCTCCAATCCGTTGATTCCGGCGTAAATATTGATGGCGTTGGTACAGAACACTGCGAGCATGCCCATGTAAATATAGTACAGGAATCCCAAATCCAAGAGGGCGCCCTCAGCTTGCGGATCAATGGCAACGATGGGTCCCACAACGAAGATTTGATTACCAAAATCGAGCCTGGTCGTTAACAGCCTTCCGAACCACGTATATTCGTATGTCAAGGTTGTCGTTTTTTGCATCAACCACGATCGCATAGGAATCGGTACAACGACGCTCGTCGATCCGGCATAGCAGCACAGCAGCGGTAAACTTGCCACGGTCGGTAAAAATAGCTTGTACCGCCAGGGCCAGTCCAGTACATCGTCGGTAAATCCCAAAAAAATCATAAAGCAGATACTCAAAAGAGCCGAATTGAGATCTAATAGTTTGGAGGGGTGGTGGTGGGCGTAGCCAACGACACACAAAATCAAACAGACCAAAAATATGGTACCCGGTACAATACCAAGTGCTTCTGGGCTATTTTATGTGTGGATTCCAATGTTCGAGAAATTGATGAAGAGTAGATTATTGTTGGGTATCATTATTTGTGCGGAGTGGAATGTGGTGAGTGGTGTTAAAATGATACAGCATTCATTTTGATTTATAATTCAAAAGGAGAAGGGGAAGTGTTTGAGCAGAAGGATCACAAATAGGGGGGGTGGCTAGAGAGCAACTGCAGCCAGTGTTTTGTTTTGTTTTTTCTAAACACCAATAATTTTGTACGTACACATCCTTGTCGGCCATGGCGGTTCCCCGTTTTCCTAAATCTTTTCCACTGATGCCTTTGCGAAGTGTATATTGCTTAATATTGGGAATTAATTTGTTGGTTGTAACATATCCCGAAATTCCTACGAGTACATAGGCCAAGAGTTGAGATTCATACGGTGGTGGTTCTTCTGCAGTGTTGGTCCGGTCGCGCGAAATCCATGCTTGCACGATGGGCAGAGGATTTCCAAGAAATCGGACGAGCAGATATAATGGCACAAGAAGCGGTATACTGACCAATTGGTGATTGGTAGCCTCTCTCAGGATTTTTTCCCACATGGCCTATTGATCGATAGTACTGTAGATGCACTGTTGGGAACGTTGTTGCTACTAGTAACGCTGTCTTGCCTTGAGATGCATGTGAATAAAAAATACTCTACTACCGTAGCTACAAGTAGTATGGTGTAGGTCTACTACCAGGTATCATACTCAATATACGTCGATTGGATTCTCAACGACGAATCATCGCTATCCTGAACGCTAACGCCATTAATAGTGAAAAGTACCAGTACCATATTATGGATTACTACCCTCTGTATTAAAGCAGAAACAATCAAGCTAGCTCTGGTACCAGGTAGACAACTCGAGTACTACTTTAGCTACCAGGTACCAGTACTAGCAGTAGTAGACCGCTGTACTAGTAACAGTATATTATTATTGAGGTAGTTACTACTGGTAGACTCGTCTAGTCAAAAAAATTCTCGAAGATTTTGACCAGCAGACAAATTTTGACCAAAGTAACACATCTTATTATTTTGAAAGGATGAAAGGGATAGCGTTAGCAGCATCGGTACCCTGGTATCAGGTACCTGGTAACCCAAAGGGAATCTTCCATGCATGTTGAAGCTATTATTATTTTTTATTATTATTTTATCGGTTCCGAAGTGTTGCCTATGTAGTGGGAGTATTTGGAAAAAAAAACGGAAGTTGGAAGTTGATGAAGTTGCTGCTTAAAGATATAGAGGCCAGTACCGGTCGACAAATTTTTTCATGATTACGTCATCCAGAGCAAGACTTCCCTTAATCACATAATTTGTCGTAGC
>Ga0100391_1005241_pt1 | contig 12139 bp, 6 predicted proteins | sample CryGeymeta201515_FD_81541 | JGI IMG/M metagenome (GOLD analysis project Ga0100391, IMG submission 81541) | Groundwater microbial communities from Crystal Geyser aquifers in Utah, USA - Crystal Geyser metaG 2015-15 | ecosystem: Environmental > Aquatic > Deep subsurface > Groundwater | place: USA...
CTACTACTACTACTACTACTACTACTACTACTACTACTACTACTACTACTACTACTACTACTACTACTACTACTACTACTACTACTACTACTACTACTACTACTACTACTACTAGCTACCTACTAGTAGTAGGTACCTGGTAGCTAGTACTACGTAGCTAGTAGTACTACTAGCTAGTAGTCTAATACTACTCTACTAGCTACTACTAGTAGCTACGAGTAGCAGTCTACCACTACTAGCTAGTCTAGCTTTAGCTACCTGGTAGTAAAAAGAGTAGTCTACTAGCTAGTGCACTAGTTTGGAGTTTAGAAAACAAATTGGTACGAAGCAGTGGAGTCGTTTTCGAGGGCCTACTAGCTAGTGGGCCCAGTAGCTGGTATTGAAGAAATAATACACTCTACCAGCGCCCAGTAGGACGAGCGAACCGCTGCTAGTACTGTACTAGATCTATTCAATGCTGTATTTTAATTGCCAGCACACTCTATTATCACATTATGCGGCTATTGATTTATTGTTGAAAGCAAGTCAGCACCTACTAACATAACAAGAACCAAGGCATGACCACGGCGGAAAACCTTACTGTACCTTTCTTCAGTAATTCCTGTGCTAGTTACTACCTCCTACCACGTAGTACCAGCAGGTGCGCTCACCACAGCAGAAGCAAGTGCGGTCGTGAGATCCTCTGAGACTTGGAATGCATTCTTTTTGGATGAAGAAAGGCCCTGAAATTGTGTGGAAGGAAGCCAGGCAGGCAGAGATAGTATGACAATTCTTCTTCCTGGCCGACAAAGACGCTGCAGCATCATGCATTGCATTTGTATGCACCAACATTTTCGGGTCAGGCTCGCTCTGCATGATGCTACTAAATAGCTCTGATTTAGGAAAAGAAATCTCCTCAAGCCTTACCCCATGCACCATGCGGCTAAGCTTTGGAAAATTGCTCTGATGAGGATCTTGGAAAAATTGCCTTTCTTGCTTAAGCTTACTACTTAACCTTAGTACCCAACTGATTTCAGAGGGAAATTGCTATGATGATGAGCAGGGAATAATAAGCAATTGGCTCATATTTGCTGCAGCTGTGACGATCACATCGGAAAATTGCCTGGCATCATGGTGTTTTAACTGTCCAAGTAAGAAAGTAGACTAGCGCGCTAGATAGCTAGTAGCACCTGGTACAGTACTGGTACCTACCACTACTACTAGAGTTAGTTGTCGTGAGGATCCAGCGAGCAAATCCACTCGTGACACGACAACTTCGAACAGGAATCATAATAGAGTAGAGTAATAATTAACATTGCGGGACCAGCCCGGAAGTGGTCAATTTTCTAGCAGCCAGTATGTGCCAGTAGACTACTACAACTTGAATACTACTACTACTACTACTACTACTACTACTAGTAGGCTACTACTCTAGTAGCTACTGTAGACTATCAGTATGGTACACTGCTACCACTCCTACTCGAAAGGCCAAAGGCCTAATTAATGCATGCTACCAGTACAAAAACACGACAAGAAAACTTGATATGTTCCCTCAAATTCAAAAAAGGATCTTCATTCATCTCGCGAACTGACTTGATGATGATAATAAAGAGGTCTGATGAGTTTGTTTGCGAACCAATCCCATTCAGGCCACAGATCATCCCATTCAGATCAAGACAATCACTCATTTTCGACTACTACAACATTACACATTACCGTATAGAGCTATTTTTGAATCGTAAACCAGATTCCTACCTCAAGTCCTTTTCAGCCAGAGCCTGACTTCAGCGTTCAGCCATTACCATTACCATTACAATTACAATAACAGCAGCAAGACTCAATCACTGATAATAATAATAGTATTATCATGTCATCAACAATTCCTCCACAAAATAATAATAATTATCCGGAGCAGTTCGCCTCAGAATCACAAGAATCATCAAAAATTAATCATTCTTCGTTACGCGCGAAAAAGAACATGGTCGCTAACATTTCTCTCAACGCCAATGCTAACGGCGACAGCCGCAAGTTGACAGCTCCACCCGAATCTCCTCTACGCAAGGTTGAAACCAACAGTGCATTGGTGTCCCCTGGGCTTGACCTTGTCCCTGTCCCTGACCCTGTCGGTGGTGTGAATTCCAAGGCCCTTTCGAATACCACTTCTTCTTCGATCAAGAGCAGTCAGTTTTCACCAGCCACTCCTCCGCGAAGACCAATGGCCACGACGACGATAAATAATGGTTTATTGAATGGTGGAGGAGGAGGTGTTGGAGGAGGACCAAATCAAACGAAGAGTCCTCTGCCTCTCAGTGGTCGACTCCAAAAGGCTACAGCACAAGCACCAGTGGTAGGATCTCACCACAAAAAGAGTAACTCATTGATAGGCTTTGATCCCTTGCTGGCAGCAACCGCGACTGCAGAACCTGTCACGCCTCCTCGTCTGCACCATGCAACCAGTAATACGACTGCCGGAAACACCACGGCCATGAATAGTACCAACACGGGTGTCTCCCTGGCTCCTCCGTCTCCCTCCCAAGGAGCGTTGCTGGAGGAACTGCAAAAATTGGCCAAAGATGTGACGGCTGTTAGCAGTAGCCCTCGACAGCAGCAGCAACAACAACAGCAGCAGGAGCAGCAAACACATGTACCGTCCAAAAACAAAAACAAGCAGCAGCTGAACAAACCCAAATTTGGACGTGGTTCATCCTTGACACAAAAATTCCAAAATTTATCTCCAGTCTTTCGTTCTCCAATGAACAACAATTCAAGCAATAATAACAACAGCAACAGCAACAGCAACAAGCAAAAACGTTATCATCGGCGCACTCGCTCGTTGGAAACTCCTGAAGATGTTCAGCGGGCTACCAGTATTCCCGATTTGACGCATCGAACAAATTCGTTTGAACACAATAACTCCCTTCATGCGAAAGAAGCCGCCAATTCGACTGCTGCTGCTGCTGCTGCTGGTGGTGGTGGTATTGCTGTCAAACACAAACGAGCCAGTACTAGTACAATTAGTATTCTGCCACGTGATTCTATGATGCAAGATTTGTACGATGTTGTCCAACAACAGGCACAGACGCAACGCAAACAAGACGATGCATTCTTGGCCTTGCCGTCTCTGGCCAGGCCTGCACCAACATCATTCTTAACAGGGTCCGAAATTGTTCGTTCATCGGAACAAGATCCTTCTCCCTTTCAAATGGAAATTCCTGCGCTGGAGCAAACCCTTGCCGCGGCACGATTGGTACAGTTCGTGGAACAGTATCGCAAAGAAGATTTGAATTTTGATTTGAACCGAAGTCTGGTCGGACTGAACCGAATTCGTCTTCAAGCCTTTGTTTTGGGAGCAGATACACCCGCCAATCTGACCGAGGCCCATCGACCTATTGTTGAATCCCTCCTGGAAGCGGCGGACGATGTGACCGTGGCTGGCTTTGTAACGGCACAGGATGCCGACAGTGCCGATGCCCGTCACGAAGCCGTATTGTTGGAGCGCCAGATGCAACTTGTTGTGGTCTTTCGCGGGACCACTCCGGAGCAAGCAGCTAAGACGTCCTTGTTCAAAAAGAACAACGCCAAACAAAATAACGTGCTAGAGGTGCTGGGTGATAATGAAATTCAGGACTGCAAAGTATATACCGCCATTAAACAAGCTTACATGAAGTTGGAGGCACAGGTATTTGCTCGTTTGGACAAGTACATGGACGAAAATCCATTCTGCGAAGTTGTCTTTACAGGTCACAGCATGGGTGGAGCCATGACGACTCTGGCTGCCTATCGGTATGCTGGGAACAGATCTGTGGTCCGTGTTTCGTGTCAGACCTACGGCTCTCCCAAGGTTGGCAACCGCGTTTTTCGACAGCTGGTGAATTCCCTGCCCAACCTCAAGGTGATGCGGATCGAGAATGTCAACGATACCAAGTGTTTGGCGCCGGATGCCAACCACGGAGCGCACGTTGGTCACTCAATTGTACTATCCAAGCATAATAGTGATGGTAATAGCAATAGTGCTGGCGGTCGTCTCGTTGCGGCCGCCTACAAATTTGACGATGATCATGATGTACGCAAGCATCGGGCATCTAAACCCAATATTTTGGCTGCAGCCTTTAAAAAGGAGAAAGACATTGTTTCGTATGTCAGCAGCTTGGAACAAATGCACCAAACGAAAGGATTCAAGTGGCCTATCGATTATCAGGGCGAGGACGGCACGGGTGTGAGAGGCAAGGACAACGAACAGCGGCAAGTTGTGTAATCATCATTTGATGACACTATTGATGCAGTCAGGCAGGCCTGCATAGTGTCTTCTTATTTCTAGCAGACACGAGTGTGTTCCATTTTTTGTAATCTATCACGGATCAGTGATCAGTGTACTACAGCTGTTTGCAAAAAAGAATGCAACAGGAAATCTCGCGCACGAAGAAAAAAAAAAGTGTGTGTGTCTTTTTCAACAACAACAACTTGACAAACATAGTCATATCTTCATCAATAAGACACCAATTCCATTACTTACAAATAAACTAATATCTAGAAACATACAAGCTACCACTCTGTTGTAGTTATCTGTCTATATTTGGAGAGATACAACAATAGATTGCTATTTTACAAAAAAATTGCCAATACACTAGATGGTTGCCTGTTAAAGGAGCCACAGGACAAGCAACGACGACAGCCACAGGAGCAACGAGAGACAGCTTGGAGCCACAGGAAGTGACAATAGATAGTACTTGAGCCATTGCTGGAGCCACAGGAGCCACAGGACGAGACAACAGGAGATACCGGAGCCACGAACGACAGATACCGGAGCAACAACAGACACTGAAGACTGGAGCCATGAACGACAGCCACTGGAGCCACAAGCGACAGATACCACTGGAGGCTGGAGCCACGAGCGACTGCCTGGACGAGCCACTGGAGCCACGAGCGAACGACAGATGATACTGGAGCGGCCACAAGCGACAACAGCCACAGGAGCAACGAGCGACAGCTTGGAGCCACAGGAAGTGACGACAACAGATAGTACTGGAGCCACTGCCGGACGAGCCACGGGAGCGAGTGACAGATAGCTACTGGAGCCATTGGAGCCATGACAACAGGAGATACTACCGGAACCACAGGACGAAACAACCAATACTGGCAACTAGAGACACAAACAACAACAGATACAGGAAACTGGAGCCATGAACGACCAATACTGGAGCTACTACCGGAGCCACAAACAACAGACGATACTGGAGCTACCGGAGCCATGAACGACAGGAGATAATGGAGCCATGAACGACAGATAGAATGAAGCCACGAACGACAGATACTGGAGCCAATACTACTGGAGCCACTGGAGCAACAGATACTGGAGCCACAGGAGAGCGATGGTCACTGGAGCCACAGGAGCAACGACAAATACTGGAGCCATGGAGAGCCACAGGACGAGACGACAGATACCGGAGCCATGAACGACAGGAGATACCGACTAAAGCCACGACCAACAGATACTGAAGACTGGAGCCACGAACGACAGATACTACTACTATTATGGTACTACTACTCTTCTTTTTTGTTGCCTGTGGCTCCAGTATCGATCTCCTGTTGTTCATGTCTCCAGTATCTGTCGCTTGTGGCTCCAGTACCACTATCTATTAATGCTTGTGGCTCCAGTATATTTCATGTCGTTCGTGGCTCCAGTATCTGTCGTCTCGTCCTCCTGTGGCTCCAGTATCTCCTGTTGTTCATGACTCCAGTATCTGTCGTTCGTGGCTCCGGTAACTGTGGCTCCAGTATCTCCAGTGGCTATCGCTTGTGGCTCACTCCAGCCAGCTCAGTGGTTGTCGTCTCCTCATCCTGTGGCTCCCCCAGTATCTCCTGTCGCTGTCGCTTGTGGCTCCAGTATCTGTCGTTTATGGCTCCAGCAGTATCTGTTGTCGCTTGTGGCTCCAGTATCTGTTGCTCCTGTGGCTTCGTCGTTCATGGATCCAGTAGTATCTGCATGATCTCCTGTCGTTCATGGCTCCAGCCTCCAGTATCTGTTGGTTGCTTGTGGCTCCAGTATCAGTTGTTCATGTCTCCGGTGGTACCACTACTATCATCTGTTGTCGCTTGTGGCTCCATTGGCTGGCTGGCTGTCGCTTGCACTTGTGGCTCCAGTAGCTCTCGTCGTTGTCGTCGCTCCTGTGGCTCCAGTATCTGTCGCTGTCGTTCATGGCTCCGGTAGCTCCTGTGGCTTGCTGCTTGTGGCTCCGGTATCTGTCTCTCACTTGTGGCTCCTGTGGCTGTCGTTCGCTCATGGCTCCGGTATCTCCTGTCGCTTGTGGCTCCTGTGGCTGTCGTCTTGTCGCTCGTGGCTCCAGTATCTGTTGTGGGTGTCTCCACTACCACTATCTGTTGCTTGTGGCTCCTGTAGATCCAGTATCTGTCGCTTGTGACTCCTGTTGCTCCTGTGGCTTTAACAGGCAGCCATCTAGTGTTTTGGCGATTTTTTTGTAAAATAGGCTTCTAATTCTGTATCTCTCCAAACATAGACAGATAACTACAACAGGCTGTTAGCTACTGTTGTTACAGAGATTTTAAGCTACTGTTGATGTAATTTGATGATCTATAGCTTGTGTTTTAGTAGCATTTGTTAAGGAAGGAAGGGTGTTGTTGTTGTTGAAAAAGACACACACACTTTTTTTTTTCGTGCGCGAGATTTCCTGTTGCCAGGTTTTTTGCAAAGTGCTGTACTATACATGCAGCGCGTACTCTGAACGTTTTCTTTTCAAAATCACAGCAGTAACAATAAGTATGTGAATCGAATTGGTAGTCTGCTGTAGCTCTTGCTTGCAGTAAAAGAATAATGCGCTTGCTGATATTTTTGAGCTTGAAAGTCTGTTTTTGCTATGCTATTCTCATATACCCAGAGAGTGATCCTTTCTTGTGAGGTTCTGTCGCCAACAGGCCAACAGTAGCGTGGATACTATTTTGCTTAATTCTTGGTCGTCCTCAATGGTTAGCTGTTGAGACAAAACGCCTTGCTGTGCTAAACAACAGGGTTCCGGCGCTTTATTAGCTTTGCCTCGCAGTTGAGAGAATTTCTGTATTGTTATTGCGATTAGTAGATGCCGTCATGGCTGCAAGAGTGTGTGATGTGTTCTGTAGTACAGTTGTTTGTATTCATGATGGGGAAAAATTCAATTGGACGCAAACAAAATACGCGTCGACGCAATTTGCGTCGAACCAATGCGATTTGTGTCGAACCACTGCAGTTTGCGTCGACAAGAGGCGTTTTACTGCCTGCCTGCCAACGAGAAAATATAATAGTGAATGAACTTGAACCATACAATGAGGGCATAATAAACGGCATATCAAATAATAAACACTAATACTAGTACTACTAACTACAGTACCAGGTATAGTCTAAGTCTAAGGGCTTGGTGTTCAAAATAAATAATGATGTCCCCGCATCTATTTTTCTTTATTATTAATGTAGTAATGATATGTCACACAATGAACTCATCAAAATATCGAGACCTTGAATTTTCTCTTCTCTCATAAAAACAATCACTCGCACAATATTCCTCCTCACCGATGCTCTTCCAATTGGAATTGAAGTCGTCTAAAGTCATTAGTTCACAGATCGGCTCGAGCAGAGGACATGGAATGGGCATGATAGTGCATAGAATGAAAACCTGGGGGTGGAATGTAGTTCGCAGCACTGGCTACGTGCCCTAGCATGGCAACTCCATTGAGACTGTTTGACATGGGATCCAAGACAAGTTGCTTGGGTGTGCCCAACCGAGGAGGAGAAGAGCTATACGATGGCTGTGTCAGTGGTGGTGGACTTTGTTCCGAAGAAGTGCCTTGATTAGGGCGGGCGACGGGGTCCGACTTTTTCCTACGGCCTCCTTGCATCTTCCAAACAAAGCCTATCTCATTGAGAAGTTCGATGCGCGCATCCGTCAAAGATGACTTTTTCCCCAACTGCTTGTAGCGATACTGCTGCCGCATGTTGGCTGTCCAAAAGCCAAGTTGAGGACATTCTTCCCATTCGTGAGGGACATCAGCGTGCCCGAACTTATTCTTAAAAGCCTTTAAATCTTCAAATCGCGTCTCCCATGGAACCTTCCGGGGGTCCTTGGTAGTCCATTCAAACCCAAGATCTGTCAGTTTCTTGACACGATCAGCTGGCATGGGAAGCGCCTTGTTCTTGTAGTAGCGACGCTGGGTGGCAACCCAGGAACCAAGAGAAGGGTCTCCAGAATAGCGATTAGGCACACGGCAGTGGCCGGTCTTGGCCTTGAATTTCTCCAGACGATTAAACATATCGTACCATCGTTGTTCATTGGGCACAACGTCATTGTTAATGGCACGGTTCTTGGATGAGTAGGAACTGCCGGGGGAAGCCTGAGCTGTTTTAGCAGGAGAGGGAGTGGCTGCAGTACTCCCCAAAGAAACCTTTCTGGCATTTTTAGTTGTCCTCTTGATCACTTCTGTCGGTAAAGGAGGCACCAAGGCGGCAACATTCATGAGTGTCTCCCAAGCAGAATCACCACGTCCTTTCACTGGCTTGTCCGTAGCGGGCGATGCTTCCTGGCGTTCCCCTCCAGCGGTGCAAGTAGTCGTGGCAACCTGATCACGTTCCTCCGATTCAGCAGGGGCTGGTTCTCGACCTTGTTGCACACGAGTTTTCATGCGCTTCTTGGGTGGTTTTCGAATCTCCTCCGGGCTTTCTTCCGCTGCTTCCTGTGCTTCGGTTTGGTTGCGCTTGGAAGTATTGGAGTCTCCATGAGCTTGATCTCTTCCATCATTAGGGCTGTAAATGGTGGTGAGATGAAGGCCAAGATATTGAAGCATTTCTGCTCGTTTCTTCGTCAAATTAGAAGACTTAGATTGAGAGGCGACTACAGTTTCAGAGAGGAGAGATGATGTTCGTGAGTCATAGTAAAATAAGCAAAAGAGTAGTAGCAAAAGAAATTCGTGCTGAACGTGGAAGTTGGAAGTCAGCGTAGCATAGCGGAGGATACTCTAGCCTCTAGCCAGACAATGGTAGGCATATTATTATGGCAGTGCAACTGCACCAACACAGAAAGATCAGCACGCACCATCCCTATTAGGCAAAAGTTAACTTACTCCAATGCAGCAAAGCGGCATCGTCTTGGACTTGACAGTGTCCATGGGCTTTTTGAAAGACTTCTAAGCGCTTGTACATGCGTTCCCATTCACTTTCACCGCCAGGGCTATAATTACTAGTACTCGTAATGGTGGCTGGTGCTCCCTTGGCGGGAGATGTCATAGTCGTCTCGACACTCGCCAATGGAGCCACTGTGGATGTCTTCATTGCTACCATTGTTGTATGGAACTAATATTATTTCTCGATTTTTGCGAGCAATTATTTTATTCTTATAAAGTAATGCAAGCAGTAGAAGTGAGAGAGGGAAAGACGGGGAGAGTCTTCCTGGATTGGCGGTATATGCGAAACATTCGGGCGAGAGAAGCGTTGGATGGATGACTACTATCGCAAAAAATGGCTCTACTTAGGTCAGATCGCACTCTATATGATTTCAAATCTTAAATACTATACAAACATGAAGGTTTTTCAATGATGATGGGCGATAACGGATCTTAATTTACGCGAAAGATTGACACGAAACCCGGGCAGTCTTTTGTAATCGAAGCTGTGTCCACAGGCTACCTACTACCGTACTATTCTAGCTACTATTCTACTCGACCGATTTGGAGTACTAGTAGACTACTAGTACCAGTAGACTGTACTGGTAGCTGCCAAGCTCTCATGGTATGCAGTATGCACTGGTCGTGTTAACTATGTCAAAAATTTTGCTACGAGGTGCGTTGGATACCATGTGAATGATGTATGTTATCAGTAGCGCTTTCCCGTCATTTTTTTATCAATCGAATAGTTTAGTTCGGTATTCTTGGAATATTCTTCCCCCGCTTAGCATTATTAAGTATTTGTCCTGCGCTTGCCTTCGAATTATTCTCCGCGTTCATTCTTGGCTAGTACATCCTGCGAGAAGGAAAACATGCAGTGCCAACATTGTAGAGTTTGGCAGCAGAAGTCTCCCTTCTTCTTTGTGTGATACATTTTTCGTAACAGTGCAACCTATCTCTTTCTTCCGTTGCAGAATCGAGACAAGAGAAAAGAAGTAGTAGTATGTCGGACCTTACTACAATTCACTTTTGGCAATGGGGGAATTTTAAGTGTTGAGACGTGGTGTTGAGTGTCACAACAAAAATATTTCTCGTCTTGGGCAATCAAATATTGTCTATCTCTTCATCACCACTCCATCAAACTTGCGAAGCCTGCTCCATCTTGGAGAGTCGTTGTCGCAGAAAGAAAAGCAGCTATTTTTGCAGTAATATGGTATTAAAATAAATCATTGGTCTATCTTTCCCCCCTCCTTCGCTTGATCGGTGTTTCAGCAGCAGCAACAACAACAACAACAGCAGCAGCAGCAACAACAACAACAAGCCTGCGTTTCCTCATCTCATTCGCCACATTTTGCATCATACACGATGTAAAAGGTAAAGTCACTTCTTTTTACAAGCGCGGAAATATGAGTGTCGTATTTTCTTTTGGCTCTGCCTCCAATCCCAAATATTTTCGCTTGCCTCGGTCGTTGTAGAGATGATTATAATGGCGACTACTGTGACCGCGTTGATGCTGCTCGTTTGAGTAATGGTGGGTGTCGGAAATAATGGCAGGTGATCGTCTGCCTCCGTCTGTCCTTGCTGAAGTTCCTCCTTTTAGGGGGATGTGTTCACCTGCAAGACTCTGATCGACTTCTTCTTCGTCTTCTGCTGCTGCAGACTTTCCTTTCTTGTCAGTAGAGAGGTCGCAAAAGGAAGGATATCCATTGTCGTCGAAATAAATGCTTGGCCAGGAGGGACTCAAGACGAGAGCGCTGCTCGAATTATGCTCGGTGAGGATACATTCAAAGGCAAAATTAGCGTAGGAGCGCAACGAATGAACGAGCAATCCAGATTCTGGATGAACGTAAATGCAGTCGGTATCTGCCAAACGTTCTCGTTCGCTTGGACTCAAATGGCTGGCCGTCTCCAACAGGAGGCAAACGGAGTGCTTGAGAATATCAAAGCAGTCGCCAACTAAGCGTTCTTCCTGGATGCTGTACACTCGGGCGAGAGGTACCGGCAGTCTTCGATGCAGAACACCCGGCAGAGCCAGATCGATGCGAGATGGAAAACGGAATGGGGCTACAGCTGTCTCGTCTTGCCACATGCTTTCTTGTTGTTGCTGTTGCTGTTGTTGCTGCTGTTGTTGGTAGTGTGTTGACATAATACCGAGTAGACTTTAACGTAAGTTAAAAGTACGCTATTTAATTCAGTAAGTAGGACTTGGACTTTGCACCGTGAACTGTGGACGTCCTCTGAGACTGAGTGCCTTGTTTGCCGCTTAAACAATTACTTACTAGTACTCCGTACTTTATTTTGGTTTGAATTGGAAGCAGTCGAAATTGTTACTGTATGTAAATTAATTGTTACGACGACGGCATGTTGTTGTATTCAAAAACTCTGTTATTTTTTACAGAACCGCGCTTTTTTTTGTCGGAAGCTGCCATTTTTGGTTTTTGGTGTTTTATTGGGACATATGATGTCACCAAACCCGGGATATCCCAAATCCCGGGGTTGCCAAAATTATCCCGGGATGTGAAAAAAATAATCCCTTTTTTTTAGTCTACAGCATTTTTTGTTCATTATGAACCGTTATTTTTCACAGCATGTGATCTAATTACTATCGTCTCAGTGCAATTTTATTAAATAATGGCCCATTGGCTGTCAATAAAAATAAAATTGCCAAGCACTTTCTTTAAGCTAGCATTGAACAGGCAACTGCTGAACCAGCCACTTTAGTAATGTAATTCACTATTCCAATAAACATAAAATATTATACAATCTCCAATAAGTTCATTATACCACTTCATGTATTTGTGTATTAAAATAAAATGGTCAAGCTCTTTTAAGCTAACATTTAACAGGTAGCTGCTGAACCACTTTAATTTAATTCATTATTCAAAAAAACGTTTCCAACATCAGAACCGCCTTGATTGCGTAAATTGTCCAACATTGTGTAATTACGCGTCCCATAACCCTATGACGTAAACTTACACAATTTTTGTTAACTACCAAATTAATTTGTCTTACACAATCC
>Ga0100391_1005243_pt1 | contig 12137 bp, 8 predicted proteins | sample CryGeymeta201515_FD_81541 | JGI IMG/M metagenome (GOLD analysis project Ga0100391, IMG submission 81541) | Groundwater microbial communities from Crystal Geyser aquifers in Utah, USA - Crystal Geyser metaG 2015-15 | ecosystem: Environmental > Aquatic > Deep subsurface > Groundwater | place: USA...
AATAATTCGAGATATATTGCTTACTCATAACTGTAATTTTATTGTGAAAAATACTACTCATCCAAAGCGGACCTTGGGTCATTTGTCTTTCGTCATTCACCGTTTTTGAAATTGTGCCTATGTTAAAGCTGTTAATTCTATTAAAGTCGTTTATTTGCTTGTCCAAAAATAATACTTTTAAAGTTAGGCCATAAAAAAGGGCTAAGATAACAATAAACAATATGAAATGCTTTTTTGCCTTCACTAAAGACTCCCACTGGTATATTGTCAACAAAAAGACAAAAGGAAGAACAAATATTTTCGGCGCGTCATATGAGTGTAGAGATAGGCCGAGAGATACTGCAGACAAAATGTACATATTTTTTTTCTCTTTGCCCATCAGAAACAAAAGAACACCAAGTGATACAAAAAATACGGCAATTGATTCAAGTAGCCCCTGCCTAGAAATGAAAATGTGCCAAGGATTTAACGCCATAAGTAGTGCCCCCAGACGGGCTACCGGTTCCGAAAAGGATAATCTCTTGATCAAATAATAAAATATGGGAATCGTAAGTATTCCAAAAATCACCGCAGGCATTCTCTCAATTACAATATTTAAACCGAATAAACTTATAAGCGGTATAAGAATATATGTGTATAGTGGAGGGTGTGTCCCACCGTTAAATTCTCCCAATGCTAACAAATTAAATTCCCCATATTGCGTCAGGCCTGTTTTTAATATGCTGTATGCTGAATATCCCGTGTCTGCTTCGTCTGCATGTACACCGGGCGGATTAACTCCTATATTATAAAGGCGCAGTAAAGATGCAAGAAGAACGATACTTATTAAAACTAGGGGAAGTTTTTTAATAAAACTTTCAATACCCATTATTCTTTTATTAAATATATTTTTTGATAAGTTTTTTCCAACCGTCATGTTTTGGCTCACCGTTATGAACTTTTCAATCTTTTACTATTCAAGCACTACTGCGTAGTATACGTTTTTTATTATCTCGCCGTCAATTGTGTAAATTTTTTTAAGTTTATAATTACTGTTTTTTTGATCATTAAAATCTTTTGCTGAAAGGATAAATAAAGTTTTTTCTTTATTAAGTTTTGACAGATCATATTCGTTTAGATTCAAGTCGGAGCCTTTATCCCAATCGGCGATACCAAAATTAATGTTTTCTATTTTATCTTTTGACCCAAAGTTTTGGTATTTAGAAGGGGAATATCGGCTATAAAATAAGAAAAAAATATAAGGCCTCCAGTTATCTCCGGTCACATAAATCGAATCGTATTCATCTTTATGCTTGGAAACGTACAAAACCATCTGTCTCGTCCCGTCTTGCCAGCTTGATGCATTTATAGTATTATAATAATCAAAATAAAGCATTACGAATCTAAGGAAAAAGAATATTAGGGCTAGAAGAAACATAGATAACAGCAGTTTGAAATATCTTAGTCTTCTCACTAATAAATAAATGCCTGAAATACCTACTGCTGTAAAAATTGACGCAATTGGAGAGTTGGCCAACGTTCTTAATGCATTAGGCTGGCCAAGAGATAGACCACCAACAACAGGGACAGTCAAAAACCAAATCAAAATAATCCATTTTAAACTCTTCTTAACTTTTAACAGGAAATAGATACCTGAAAAGAAAAATGGGATTTCCCAAAGATATAATAACCCCATAGGGCCGGTACCGTTTGTGAAATAAAAATCCGGAGAAAAATTTTTTAAATAATTATCAAAAAATTCATGCGTAAAAGCTACCCTCCTATTGTAAACCACTCTTGAGATTAGGGTATTATTGTTTCTAACTATGGCTTCAGAATAAGGATTGGTCAAAGATTTATCATTAAAAATACTTACCTGATTAAGCCTAGAACTGCCTTCGCCAAACATAACTTTAGATAAAGGCAGCAATAAAGCTAAAGCTAATAAGAAAGCTAAAACTGCATATTTCATGTTTTAATATTTCTTTCCTGTACAAGACGAGTGCGGAAACAAAAAGTACGGGAAGCAAAACTCTTGCGGTATAGTAAAAATATATTGATATAACGGCAAAAAAAGATGCTAAGATCAAATATCTGTTGTTTTTAATTCCCTTAAACAGGAAAAGGACAGAGAGTACGATAAAAAATAGACTCCCATTTGCTTCAAATGCTGCTCGAGAAAAATTAATATGCCATGGAGAAATAGCCAATAAAAATGATGCTAATAATGGTATCTCTAGCTTTTTATCAGGAATTAATTCCTTTACTAAAAAGTACAATGCTATAACAGTTAAAGCTCCAAAGATTGCGGACGGAAGTCTGACCCCTAAAGGAGTAAGGCCAAATATTTTTTCAGAAACTACCGTTGAATATATATATCCCGGCAATTTATAATCTTCGAAAGATCTAAAAAGAACAGGGTAAGAAACGCCATATTCATCTTTACCAGTTTGAAGAATAGACCATGCATTATATCCAATTGCTACTTCGTCATGCGATAAACTAACCGGGATAGATGACAAGCTCCAAAAACGAAGCAGAAATGCAACTAAAATTATAAAGCAAAAAAGTAATTTTTTCTTCATTGTTTGTCTTTACTTGAGCTTAAGCTTGGTATCTTTAAGAATACAACAATAAGAATTAATCCTCCTATAAAAGTCACAGCAAATCCAAGTTTTAAAGTCAAAGACTCATATGAGAATGTAACCGTATGCTGACCTGAAGGAAAAACTACTGCCCTAAAAGAGTAATTTGCCCTGTATACCCTAGAAATTTTCCCATCGATATATACTTTCCATCCGGGATAATAATTATCTGACAAGAAAAGAATTCCTCCTTTTTCACTCTTACCTTTTATTTCAACTTTATTTGATGTATATTTCGTTATCTTAACTATGTTGTTATCTGAATTTGAAAATTTTATTTTAGGATCGTCTTCTAAAAACGTTACTTTTCTTAAATCGGTATCTTTATTAAATACTTTTGCGAGAATCCTACGATTATCTTTTTCTACCTCGTATCCTGAAGTAATGTATGTTCTTGGAAATACGTTTGTGTTTTCATAAATAACAAATTTATTATCTTTCCAAACAATAGGAAGGCTTGAATATTATATACTTTCCTCTTTATTCGGACCGACAATATGCTTTATCCCTAAAAGGTTAATTATTCTTTCTTTATAAGAATTACTAAGAATTTCATTTTATCTCTCCATTCCGTTAATTGTGGCGTCTGTTCTGGGTATCTGCTTTGTAAAAATTCCATTGTTCTGTGAAGCAAAGATAAGCTCTCCATAACGTTGTATGTAAATTGAGTCATACCCCTCAGGAGAATACAGATTAAAATAAGTAGAAAAATTTCTCTCTATATATGCCTTATCGTAACTCCAAAATCTGTTATTTCCCGATAATTCTTTTAACTTATTAATAACTGGGGCCTCGGGGTAAACGAATTTTCTATCGGATAAGTAAAGATATTTATCGGTGAAATATATCGTTGAAATAAATATTAAAAATAAAGTAAAAAGATAAAATATTTTTTTGTATTTTTTTAACATTAGTAAGCTAACTAAAAATAATACTAATATTAATGTCGGAATAAAAAGGTTTCTGAATGAGATTAATGAAAATTCGTTTAGGGGGTGAAAGAATTTAAAATACATAACAAACCCCCATAGAACCAGGCAACCTGCAAAAAGCAAAAATAATGAGATAAATATTCTTCGTTCAATGTTTTTTGTCTTTAAATAATTTTCAAATCCAAAAGCCGCCAAAATAACTAATGAAAATGTGGAAAGGTAAAAAATTCTTGACGGAAGAATGACTGAGAAAAAAGGAAGTTTCAAATAATACAATAACAACCAACTTGTAGGAAGTGAGAACCCTAATGATAGCGTGATTAAAAAACCCCACTTAAAATATCTCTCTGTAAAATCTCGGGTTTTGGAAAACAATGCCGTAAGAGCAAAAAATAAAACCGGCAAAGCTAAAAATAAAACTTTTTCGTAGTAAAATCCTTTTCCGAAATAATTATATGCTCCGGGATTACCAAAAAAATCAGGAGCCAAAAACGTCGCTAAATGCCAAAATGGCTGCAGATATATATCGAAAATAAATTTAGCGTCGGTACTACCTCTCGCAGAATAAAAATATGATTCTATATTTGGAATAAGAAATACAGCACTAATAAATATGGAAATAATATAAGCAGAGTTGATTGCAATAAAAGGTTTTTTCCACTCTTGCTTCTTTCTAAATGAGGTTAATAGCAAATAAAGAGAAAAGAAATAAGAAAAAACATAAAGGTAAAGGCTAATTTGAAACCATCCCGAAAGTAGTGAAAATGCTAACCCCAAAACAAGCGTTAAAAAATTATATCTTGTTAGTTTTCTACAAATTTTTACTATTGCACATAGCACAATAGGCAAGAATAATGCTGAATACGAAGCCATAAAAGACTCTTCCCATAAGACCATCATAAATCCCGAGAATGCAAAGCCTAACGCTCCAAAAATTGACGCCTCCTTACTTAATTTCAACTCTTTTACAAATAGGTAAGTAAAAATAAAAGTAAAAATTGGAGATAAGATTATAATTATTGACCAAGCGTCTATTTGCGGAAGAATTAGAAACATAAACGATAAAGGATGGAAAACTGCCGTCTGATACCCTGCTAGATGTATATTTCCTGAAAAATCATAGGGATTCCATAAAGGAAGCTCAAAATTTAAAAGAGATTGTGTTGTTAAATGCCTAAACGGATAAAAAATCCTCAGATTATCAAACCCAATCGGCTTATTTGGAGGACCACTAGGATATCCTTCCCAGGGATAAGATACCCATGGTTGATAATATGATACTAAAAGATTCGCGGGAAATAAAACTTTGTGATTTATAAAATATCCTCTGAAAATAGAGATTATAAAAATGGGTAAAATTAACAAAATGAAGATATTTTTTCTAATCATTTTTCAACGATGTAAAAAACCTTCGATCCATCAGCACGTTTTATCGTAGAAATTACATTAATACCAATACCCATCTTGCATAAACCACTATTAACATAAAGTGTATTCTTTTCACCGGATAGACTTAAATGTCCGCTTTTATCAATTACCTCACGTAGCGGGCATTCTTCTTCGGAAAATTCATATTTGCCAAACGCTATCCTGTCAAAATCATGCATTGATGTATTCTTAGTCTCTTGCTGAAATAGACTTGGTTGATATTTTAAATAGAATAAGAAGAAAAGAGTCGGGCCAGATTCTCTATTTGTTATAACTACTTTTTGATAATTTTTCTCAAGCGATGCAATTTTCGTAACTAATTCTTTGTAACCATCTTGTCTATACCAAGGCCTATAAAGTCTTCCGTGAATATAATACTCGTGAATATAGAAAATAAAACACCAAAGAAAAAAGATCACGACGAAAGCAAAAATTAATCTGCGAAACATATGATTTTTTGAAACATTATCCCAAACCCAAACCAACCCGTAAGAATTAATAAGCACTATCGGCAATACCAAGAACAATGTACGTTGCAAATTTGGAACGTCATCAAACGTTAAAGCACTCCCTATAGGACTTATAATTACCCATGCAAATAATAAATACGCATATCTTTTTTTACTAGCGGCAAGCGTAATTATACCTAAGATAAACAGAGGTAAATCGAAAAGATACATCAACCCCGATAAAGGAATTCTGTATCTATCCGGAAACCCTTTGTCTGAAAAAAGGAAATCATATGAAAAATGTTGAAAATAATTTCCTAAAAAGATATTTGCATAGATAACTGGCTTGTTGTGAAAAACTCGCGTAACAAAAGCTGGAGTGCCTAAAACTCCATCTTCTCCTATTAATTCCGCACTTAATATTTTAGGAATTTCTCCTCCCGTTATCCCAACAGTTCTTGCCCTTAATGAAAGATTTGGAGAAATTAAGGTATATACAAGTGGCAAAATCATAAAGATAATAAACAAAACAGAGTTTGTTAAGAGCTTCTTTTTTCTTAAATCCTTGTAATAAACAACATATAAAACCGGTATTAATAACGGAAGAAAAGAATAAGGAGCTATATAAAATAAAAGACTTATAAAAAATGAAAGATAAGTAAGAAACAAATATACGTTTTTTGATATTTTTACCCACCTCAAGAAGAAAAATAATCCAAGAAGTATGAAGAAAAACACCAACGTACTTACGCTTGCAGTCCTAGAAAGATTAATATGCCACGGCGATATAGCTAGGAAAAAAGCCGAAATAAGTGAAATTAAATTAATTTTTTTTGATTTTTGTGGAAAGATTTTTTCAAAGAATAAACGTGAAACGAAATACACCAATAAGATTGTTACTGCGCCAAAAAACGCAGATGCAAAACGTATCGAAAATTCATTCAATCCAAGTAAGGCTATGAGGGGTATAGAAAAATAAGAGTATCCGGCTGGGGTATATAGAAAAGAAGCTAGGTGCAGAGGTAGAAAATTCCCGGTTATATCTCTGCTCGTTTTTAGAATCGAATATGCATTATACCCTAGAAAAACTTCATCTCTGTGGAATCCGTTTGGAATACTACCGAGAAGATAAAAGCGAAAAATAACCCCAAGCAAAAAAATTGCCGCAAGAAATATGAATGATTTTCGTGTCATTTTTTAGCGACGAAATAAGTATTTAAGTAAAACTCAAAATATCCGCTTTTTATTTTATGAGGCTCAAATCCCGCATCCTCTAAAATCTTTCTTATTTTGCTTGGAGGGTTAAAATTTTTATGGTCGTCTATTTCTATTTTACTTACGAGCCCAATCCTTGAAAGCGCCCAAAGAACAGATACCGACCAAGATGCAGGTGTTGTCATAATAAATAGTCCCTCGTTTTTAAGAACACGTCTTACTTCTTTAAGAAGGGTATTTAATTTTTCATCCCTAACATGCTCAAAAACTGCAAGCATTACAACAGTATCAAAATAATTATTTTTAAAAGGGAGTTTTTCTTTTTCAATATCTAAAGATTTTAATACTATCGACTTACCAAAATCTTTTTTATGAACAATTGAATCAACGCCGTATTTTTCATTAAAGTTTGTGTTTACAAGAAAGAAGGGAAATGCACCGCATCCAATATCCAAAACCCTACCCTTTCTTGCGTCAATCGGAATTTTGCTTTCAGCAATAGACGCTCTTTTTTTCGCAAGATATGATTCAAATACTCCAAATCCTCGAGTGGGATCGTGTTTGAGATGATTTGAATGAGCATGACCTATTGTCATTTTTTTGCTCCTTCATCAGTAGCTTCCGGCCAAAAATACCCAGCTATAAAAACCATTGTTAAATATCCAACATGACTATTATTAAAATAACGAGAAAAATACCAAAAAACAAAAAGAAATATTCCATAACAAATAATAAGAGCTTTTACGCTTACATGTTTTTTAAGAAATTTAAACAATAAAAAAAGTAAAGGCAAACATATTGCTATCTGCCAAATTATAAAAGGGTAATAATCATTTTTATTTTTTATAATATCAATACTTTGCAAGAATGCCCCAATTCCATATCCTGAAATTGGGTATCCATGCGCTATTCCTCCGGAAACGTATAGCAGAGTACTTTCAATAAATGCTTTTTGGTTCCATATAAAAAATGGCGCTACTATAGAAATAAATGTCACAAAGAAAGGAATAAGAATAGTTGCAGTTTTTTTTAAAGACCTTGTCTTAAAATATAAATAAAATAAATATAGTGGAAAAAGTGGCCAAACTGATTGCTTTATAGCAAAAGAAAGTGCAAGTAAAACTGCGGAAAACAAATACTTTTTTCTATACAGAAAGTAAAGCCCTACAAATAAAAATGCAAAAACAAACATATCAGAACGCCCCTCAAGAGTGTAAGCCAACATTGCAGGATTAAAAGCAAGTAGAATTACAAAAAGTAATTTTTTCTCATTTTCGACAACAAGCTTTGATGCAAAAATAAGAGTTGTAAAAAAAAGAAAGAAAAGAGGAATTCTTCCGTCAAAAAAACCAAAAGTATGAACAATTCCATAGTAAAACGGAAGAGTAAACAAAAGATAAAAAGGCTCCATTACAAAATAATAAAGAGCCGGATTTATCTCTGTATCCGAATAATGCCATGATTCAAGCTGAGTCCCAAAGTATGAAGTGTTGTATGGATTTTTTCCGTCAAGAAAAAATCTAATTGATGCTTCCTGCTGTAAAACAATATCATGAATCATATAAGTCGGGGCCACTCTGTGCCTTACTATAATTGCCGAGAGGAATCCTGCCCCAATACTTGCCGCAATTAAACACCATAGAAGTCCTTGTTTTAACCTATTATATAAAGGCTTTTGAATCTTTATGATGTCTAATACGATGTTTGATAAAAGACCCAAAAAGATAAGTCCAAAAAGCCAGTAAGGAGTCTCTTGGGGACTTATGCGATTGGCCATTATAAATGGGACAAGAAGAGCGAAAAGTAAAATCGTATCAAGGCGTATATTCATAATAAATTAATCAACAAATCTATATTTAATCAATGCCCAAAGCGCACGGGGACCGTCGTGGAGTGCGCTAAGTTTTTTTCCTTCATTGTATCCACGTGGAATCGCAGTAATAGAAACTTCTTTGAATGAAAGACCTAATTTTAATAGTTTTGCCGTTATTTCAGGCTCTAGCTCAAATCCTTTTGCGCGAAGCCGAATATTTTCAAAAGCACTTCTAGGAAATAACTTATAACAAGTTTCCATATCGGTAACCCACCGTCCATATAAAATACTTGTAATAAAACTTAAAAACCTGTTGCCCAAATAATGAAGAACAAATAACGGTTTTGCCTCCTCGCCTTTAAGATTTGGTAAACGGTTAAGTCTGGTTCCATAAACTATTTCTGCTTCTTTTTTTTGTATCGGAACAAGAAGATTTGCTATATATTTTGGATCATATTCTGAATCCGCATCTTGAATAACTATATAATCACCTCTAGCATTTTTTATTCCCGTTACAACTGCTGCACCTTTACCTTGGTTTTTTTTGTGATTTAAAAAAATTAATTCGGGATTCCTTTTTTTCACTTTCTCAATAATTTCAGAAGTCTTATCGCTTGATCCATCGTCAACAACAATAATTTCTTTATCTATACCTGGCAATTTAAGTTTTATAATCGAATCCAAAACAATTCCGACAGTTTTTTCTTCATTAAAAGCGGGAATAATAATTGATAACTTCATGCGTTTTCTGGCTTCAAAAGTTGCCTATCAGTTTTTTTATACTGTTCTTTTTGCTTTTTTCTTTTTTTTATTATATCAGTAAAACGGCTTATCGCAAGAATAAATCCGGCATAAAAAGCCAAATCCATGTGCAAAAGGGCTACTAAAAAATAATATGGAAGCCAGACCAAATGATTTACAAGAAGTGTTACGTCATCGATATTTTTCCAAACAAAAATAAATTGATTCCGAAAAGATATTGTTTTTATCCTAAAAGGCGAGTAATGTGTTTGAATCGCGCCTTCAGCGTGTCTATGCACAACAACACTTTCTTTTTCAAATATGATTTCGTAACCGCTTTTTTTAGCTCTGTATGAAAGATCAATATCCTCCCAGTAAAAAGGGTTGTAGATTTCATCAAAGCCTCCTAACTGGACAAATAAATTCTTTTTAATAATAGAGCTTCCTCCACCAATCCAAAACGTATCACTTCTTGTAATCTCTCCTTTTTTATGCACAACAAATCCGCGTTTCCAATCCCCTATTCCTCTTCCTCGTAATATAGTTTTACTTCCTTCAATACTTTTATCCAAACACCCTACTCCAAAAAGTTTTGGGTTCTGGTCAAAATGGCTTAACGCAATTTTTAAAAAGTTTTTTTGGGGAGATACATCAGTATTTAACAATACTAAAAAATCAGCACTTGACGCAAAAGCACCCTTATTTACTGTTGAAGAAAATCCTTCATTCTTGCTTTTTTTAACAAGAGTTATTTCTATATCTGATTTTTTTTTAAATTCAGATAATAACTCTTCCAGCTCTTCAATCTGTTTTTTATCAGAACCGTCATCTACAATCGTAACTTTTACATTTTTTTCTTCAAAGAGTGAAGCCAAAACTGCGCCTAGATTTCTTTTAATAAGACTTGTACCGTTATAGTTAGGAATAATTACTTCAATTGCCCGCGTATCCATAATTTAAAAAATACTCATGTACATTTCTATTATATGGTTTCCTTTGGGAACATACACACCCCTAAATGCGTAATCTGTTATGTAGATTTTTGTCTCTTTTTTGTCTATCAATGCTTTCCAATTTGGATAATATACATCACTTATAACTAAAAATCCGTTAGAATAATTATTTGTCCTGATAACTATTTTTTCTTCCTGATAGCTTAAAATTTCTGCCTGTCCAATCGAAAGATTTGCTTTATTTATAAAATCCTCAACAACCGCAGTTTCTCGAAGATTTGATTCAAAAACTTTCTCTATAACTTCTTTTTTTGAATTTGCATTAATAATATTTTTCACAAAAAATGCTCTTGGATAGACTGTTTTATTTTCGAATATTTGCGTTTGTCCTTCATTAAATACTTTTTTAAATCGGGATGAAGAAATATCGTTGAAAGAAAATACATACTTAACGTTTAACAAATCCAACAAAGAAGAAACACTATGCGGAGTAATTATTCTGTTAAAGCCAAAAGGCGCAGAGATGTTTGGTGTATTTCTTTCCATTGCCGCAACAAATTCTGCGTATCTCAGCAAATATAACGGGTCATACCCTTCTATCGATTGTATTTTGTAGTGTGTTGCAAAATTTGGAGGAAGAATTCGTGAATCATTTGATGCTACTCTAAAAATACTATTATCATTTTTAATAAAATTAATAGAAGGTGTTATCGGAAATAAATATTCTTTTTTAGTAAATGGCTCAAATTTATTTGCAAATCTAAAAAGATCAAACACAATAAGGACAAAAACCAATATTAAAATAAGTTTCTTTAAATGTATATTTTTATTTGTTACAGAAAGAAAGAATAATATAAAAGAACAAGCAAGAACAAAAGACGGAAAAATTAAATTTCTTTTTGCCAAAACAAGAAAATCAGGAGAAATTGCAAATAACTTATCGCCAAATAAAGTTACGGTAAAAAGCCAAATCAAAAAAATAGTTGAAAGAAAAAAAACAAATATAGCTTTTCCTTTTACAATTTTTTTATTTTTGAGATAATAGTCAAAACCCAAAGCCGAAAGGACCGCAAGAGAAAAACAGATTATTGCAACAAGTCTTGTTGGCTGAGAGGTAGAAATAAAAGGTATATTTAGAATATATGGCAGCTTTCCAAAAATCGTTGGAAAAGCAAAAAGAAAGGATAAAACAATAGCTCCTGCGAAAAAAAGTGTCTTTTTGTCTCGTCTTGTAACCACAGCAAAACATGCAAATAAAATAGGTAGGAGACCGATGTAGCCTACAAATTCGCCATAATTCCATACTCCCCAATAATTAAGAGTTGTCGGGTTGCCAAAAAAATCAGGAGCGATGAATTGAGCAAGATTTTCCCAAGGGATAAACCATCCCGCTTTTGTCCATTCCAGATGATCAACGCTTCTGGCAGAAAGGTTAATGAATTGTAGGGTTGGAATCCACTGAACTGAAGTTATTATTAAAAACAAACAGGTAAGTAATATAAAAATAAATAAAACATTACGTTTCTTGCCATTTTGAATCCATCTTGTAAAAAAGTAAAAAAAGGTAAAAATAAAAATGTAGAAAAATGTTTGCAGGTGCCCTGCGAAAAATGACGATAATAATCCAAATAAAAATACCAAGCCCCAAGTTTTTTTTGTTTTAGTTTTTGAAAATACTTTATCTATCGATAACAGTATTAATGGAAGCCAAAGTACTGTGTGTACAATATTTCCCCACTCAAACCAGGCAACTGAAAAACCTGAAAATGAATAAGCAAAACTCCCAAATAACGAAGCGTATTTATGAAGGCTTAAGTTTCTTAGGTAAAAATAAATAAATATCCCCGATAAAACAGTTTGTGAAAGAATAAAAATTGTCCATGAAAAATAAAACGGTTTTATCAAAAGAATGATGTTTAATGGATAAAACGGGCTTGACTGAAAATTTGCAAGAAGTGGTTTTCCAGCCATCTCATAAGGAT
>Ga0100391_1005252_pt1 | contig 12127 bp, 10 predicted proteins | sample CryGeymeta201515_FD_81541 | JGI IMG/M metagenome (GOLD analysis project Ga0100391, IMG submission 81541) | Groundwater microbial communities from Crystal Geyser aquifers in Utah, USA - Crystal Geyser metaG 2015-15 | ecosystem: Environmental > Aquatic > Deep subsurface > Groundwater | place: USA...
ATGAAAAATTTACATTCAATATATGCTTTAGCAATCTTTACTGTTTCTTCTTTCTTGTTTTCAATAAATTCATACGCTCAAGATGGTTCGCTAGACTTAAGCTTTGGTATAGGTGGAAAAGTCACCACTGCTATTAGCGGTGGCGATGATGATAATGGGAAGTCAGTTGCCATTCAGAGCGATGGTAAAATTGTGGTAGCAGGAACGACTATTAATGATGGTGACAGAGATTTTGCAATAGTAAGGTATAATAATGACGGAACACTTGATCTTAGCTTTGGCACTGACGGAAAAGTTGTTACTGATTTTGGAAGTAATTGGGATGAATGCTATTCAGTTGCAATACAGAGTGATGGTAAAATTGTGGCAGCCGGGAATATTGCCAATGGAAGTACATTAGATTTTGCAATATCTCGATACAATAGCGATGGAACACTTGACCTTAGCTTTGATAACGATGGAATGCTTACTACCGATTTCGCAGGCAAAAGTGATATTATCACTTCAATAGCATTACAGGGAGATGGTAAAATTGTAGCAACTGGAATTACCACTAGTGCAACTGCTTTTAATTGTGATTTTGCTGTAGTAAGATATAACATTGATGGTTCCCTTGATCTTAACTTTGGCACTGCTGGAAAAGTTATTACTCAAATTGGTACTGATAATGATACTCCACGTTCACTTGCTATACAAAATGATGGTAAAATTGTAGTGGCAGGATATAGTGTGTTTTCCGGTGATATGTATTTTGCCTTAGTCCGATACAATAGCGATGGAACACTCAACCTTAGCTTTGATAACGATGGGAAAGTAACAACTTCTTTCGGAAATGAAGGCGACTATGGTTTATCCGTAGCCATACAGCCTGATGGTAAAATTGTGGTATCAGGAAAGAGTTATAATAATAACATAGATATTGCTGTAACACGCTATAACATTGATGGCTCATTAGACACTAGCTTCGACAATGATGGAATGCTTACTATCGTTGATGAAAATACTAATGAAGAAGGACTTTCAGTTGCAATACAAAGCAATGGTAAAATACTTTTAGCCGGATATAGTAACGATGATTTTGTTGTAGTACGTCTCAACAGCGATGGGTCACTTGACCCTAGTTTCGGCACCAATGGAAAAGTAATTACTCCTATCGGAAACAATGTAGATGCAGGCTATTCCCTTGCAATACAGAGTGATGGAAAAATCGTGGTGGCGGGATTAAGTTTCAATAATACTAACAATGATTTTGCTGTAGTCCGCTATAATAATGATATCAGCGGAATATTTAACGTAAATAATGAGCATTTGATTATAGATTTATATCCAAATCCTTCAAATGGTGCAACTACAGCAACTTTAAGTTCGAGTTTGCAAAAAGATTTGCATATAAATATTTTCAATATGCAAGGAGAGCAAGTGTTTTCTGCTATACATCAAAATAAAAACACTGTAGAAATTGATCTTAGTTCTTTTGCAAAAAGCATCTATATGATAAAAATACAAACAGAATCAGGTTGTATTACTAAAAAGCTGGTAATTCAATAAAAATAGATATAAAGACAGAATTAATAATGAAAAGTTAAATTAATTTAAACACTAAAATTTAAAATCATGAAAAAAATTATTCTTAGGTTATCAATTTCTATTGTCATGTCTTTAGGCAGTGTTATTTCATTATCTGCACAAGAAGATTTTGGCAATGATATTATTGTTAAAAACATTCTAACCGAAAACTAGCAAAAAGTGAGTATGGCAGTTACAGGCAATGGATGGATTTATGCTGCATTTTTTAGAAATTCAGGTTCAAATTCCGGATATGAGGTTTATAAATCTACCATTAACGTACAAAATTGGTCAAGTTTTGTTTCCTCCACAAGTACAACCAATACTTGTGTGGGTGTAAAAGTACTGGTGTGTGGCGATGCTCCTTAAAAAGTTTTTGTATGTAAATCGAGGCATGCAAATTCAACACAAGATTATCATTTATATATAAGTGAATACAATGGAACCACAGGTGATTATGTAGCTATTCTATGGGAATTATTCACTACCAAATGGAAAATATATGATTTTGATATGGCATCAGATTATACACATCCCGGAGTTGGAACTGACCTTTATAGTGTAGGGATTTTATACTCGAGAAATGGTCCAAACGATTCAGTAAAATTTGTGGTATCAACTAACGGAGGCAGCAGTTTTAATACTGCAAAAATCGTAAATACAAGTTTAAATTAGTTTGGAAAAGTCTCTTTGGCTTATGGTCGTTGTCAAAATTACAATGGTGGTAGATATTTTGCTGTGTGGGAAGCCAAAACTGCATTCAATGCTCCTTTGGGAAGAATTGGATATTCTAGAACAGGAAATGGAGTGCAAACCTCTTTTATTACACCAATATATTTAGATAATGTTGCAGGTATTCAAAATAAGTGTTGTAATCCTAAAATTGCCTGCCAATCGAGCGGTGTCAATAATGATAGTACTAATATTACTGCGGTTGTTTTAGTAGAGAGATGGTATAGCAATAAAGACAATGATATTATTGGTTGGTGCAATAAGAAAGCTGCCACCACAAATAATTTTTGGTTTACAAGTGTTGAAAATACAACAGGAATTAATGCAAAACAACCCGAAATTAAGTTTAGCGATTTTCATAGTAGCTTTTTTGTAACATACTGGGATTCGACAAATAGATACCTTCCACTTATTATGCAAAACTTTAATATACCAACTCCCATTAATTGGACTAGTTTAGTTTCGCATTTCAACGATAACACCTCGGCTGGAAGTCTCTTACAACCATTTCCCGTAATAGAACCAAATCCTTCCTCAAACCAATATGCTTTCTTATGGGCACGCGAAGGTAGTAGCGCAAATGGTGTGATTTTGTTTGATGCAACAGACAATACTGTAGGCATAACAAACAATAACTTACCAAAAAGGTTGATAAACACTTTTCCTAATCCTACAATGGGAGTCGTGAATGTCGAATTGTCAGGTTTTAAGGATAAAATACAAATTCAATTAATTAACTCCTTAGGTTCATTATTTTATGAAACAAACAAACAAACAATAACTGATAATGATATACAAACAATTGATATATCAACCTTTCCAAAGGGCATATATTTTATTAAGGTGATACAAAACGAACAAACCTATATAAATAAAATTATTAAGAATTAAATAAAAATTGTTTTATTTTCAAGGTTCTCAAATGTCGACCATATATTAAAAGCTTATAAATGTAAGCATTTATACTAATCAAATAAATACCAAAAGCCCTTTCCTTGTTTGAGGATAGGGCTTTTTTAATTCTATATAATTCTAATAAAAATTTGAAAAACATTTTTCAGTATTTCTACTTAGCAATTTCGGTATTAATACACAATTTTTTCCCTATAGATGTTTGCATCTTTGTATTATAAAAAGAAATCCTTTAAAATGGAGGAACCAAATTATGAAAACAAGAGTAAACTCAAACAAAAGACCTCAAACGAACTATTATATCAATAGTATCATTTTTATTATTTGCTTTATATACTTAGCATTTTGCAATGCTAACAGCCTTTTTGCTCAATCAAATGAGCAACTTGAGCAAAATAATAGCGTTTTTTCAACTTCTTCGCCAAATTCGAGCAGTTCTTTGTTTAATTCTTTTGAATCCATTGCTTTAGAAGGGAATGTTTATTTAAAATGGTATGTGATTGATAAAAATAACAGCAAAACTTATTTAATTGAACGCTCTGAAGATGGGGTTTCGTTTGAAACTAAGGGTGCTATCAAAGTAAATGGAGGTAAATATAATATTGAAATTTTAAATTGTTTTGTTGATAAAACCCCTTTGATGGGTTATTCATATTATCGCATTGTTGCCTCCAACGAATTTGGAAACAAAGAATTTAGTGCAACAAATATGGTTTATAATGAAGCTCCAGCTCCTAAAGTGCCAATTAATACAGATATTATCTTTGTCAATAACACTATTCTTTCTAAAGAATAATACAGAACAATGGTTTAAGTTAATAGTCAATCTCAAAAAAACTTAGAAATCAATAATATCCAATTACATTAAGAAAATAAATAAAAACCTTCAGCAATACTGGAGGTTTTTTATTTAAAACCTTCTAGCATAATTTGTAATATCCCAAATTAAAGAATTGATGATTTTGCAATACAATCCAAATTTGAAACTCCTTTTTTATAATAATTATAGTATTTACCTATAATTTTGCCTTAGTAAATCACAATTATCAGCCTCATCAGCGTTATTTATTTTTTTAGGTAATTAAAATTAAAGTTTTTCTCCTAAAAAAATAGTAAAAATACTGATGGAAAAAGAATGAAATGATATTAATTTTACATTATAATTTAAAAATCAATCAAATGGAAAAGATAGTAATTATCGAAGATGAAAAAATTCTTAGAGAAAATATAGCAACATTCTTAAATATGGAGAATTACGAAACTTTTGTAGCCGAAGATGGCGAAAAAGGAGTTTCACTGGTTAAAGAAATGAATCCCGATTTAGTTATTTGTGATATTTCTATGCCCGTGATGGATGGATATGAAGTTTTCACCAAGCTAAAAGAGGACTCAAACACTGAAATGATTCCTTTTATTTTTACTACCGCTAAAACGCAAAAGTGGGAAATACGAAAAGGAATGGAATTAGGGGTTGATGACTACCTCACCAAACCATTTTCTTTTGATGAACTTATTAATTCTGTTAAAGCAAGAATTGATAAGCAAAATAGAATAATAAAAAACACTGAAGAAAATTATCAATTGATGATAGAAAATTCACTTACTGGCATATTTATTATGCAAGACGGTAGGTTCGTTTTTGCAAATTCTAAATTCCTTGAAATCATTGGATGTAGCTTAAGCGAAGTTGTTGGTGAAAAATTGAGCGACATTATTGCCGACAAGGAATGTTCCTTAAATATTGATGCCAAGGCTTGCTTGAATGTGCGTAAAAAATTTTGTAAAGAATTTGTTATTAAAAATAAATTAGGGAAAAAAGTTTTTGTGGAAGTATATGGCGGTCCTATTCGGTTTAAAAATAAATTATCATTTTTTGGAACATTGCTTGATATCACAGAAAGAAAAATGCTTGATAAAACAATTAACGATACAATGATATTAGCTGAGGCTGAAGAACGCATACGTTTTGCAGCAGACCTTCACGATGAACTTGGCCCATTATTATTTAGCATAATGCTTCATGTAGATTTAATCAATAAAAAAACTGCTGGAAATAAAGAAATTGAAGAATTAGCCAAAAACTTAGATGAATTAATTTCAACGGCAATTAGAACTTCCAAAGAAATTGCAAGCAACCTCACACCAAGCATTTTAGAAGACTTTGGTTTATCTACTGCCATTAAAAAACGCATCGACCATATAATGTCATTTCAAGATGTTAATATCAAATTCAACTCTTCTATTGGTGCTATTAGACTTGATAAAATTATTGAAATCACTTTTTATAGAATAGCTTGCGAACTCATTAATAATACAATAAAACATGCCAATGCAAAAAACATTGAACTGAAATTATTCATTGAAAAAAATAAACTATTAATGTGCTACGTTGATGATGGGGAAGGATTTTCATTAGAAAAACTTAATGGAAGAGGCATGGGGCTTAAAAATATTGAAGGAAGAATTAAATCTATTAATGGACATTCGGAAATAGAAAGTGAAATTGGCAAAGGTGTTAAAGTATCTATTTCTGTTGAAATTGATAGAAGCTAAGTTTCAATTAAAATAAATAACACTTAGATTAATAACAGTTAAATATTATTGAATTATGAATAAAATTAAGATAGTAATCGTAGACGATTATTCAATGGTTAGAACTGGATTATCGCTCCTTTTAGAGGAAAATAAAAACTTTGAGGTAATTGCAGAGGCTACTGATGGTGAAAATTTTCTAAATTTATTAGATAATTGCACACCTGATGTGGTTTTAATGGACATCAATATGCCTAAAATAAATGGAATAGTTGCAACTAAAATTGCTTTGCAAAAACAACCAAAAATTAAAGTTATTGCATTAAGTATGTACGAAGATTTAGAACATATTGAAAGCATGATGAAAGCTGGTGCTAAAGGTTTTTTATTTAAAAAAGTGGGCTCAGATGAACTATACAAAGCTATAAACATAGTGATGAATGGCGAAAACTACTTGTCTCAAGATGTTTTGAAGGTGCTCTCAAATAAGTTTTATACGGGTACTGCAAGCGTGGACCCCATTAACTTAAACACTCGCGAAAAAGAAATACTCGAATTATTATGCCAAGGCATGTCCACTTCTGAGATTGCGCAACAGTTCGAATTAAGTCCCAGAACTGTTGAATGCCACAAATCTCATTTACTAAAAAAAACAAATTCTAAAAATACCATTTCTTTAGTTTTAAATGTGATGAAACTAAAATTGTTTTCTTTTCCAGAAGGCATATAAATAAATTCGTATAGAATTATCAAAGGTTTTAATGAGATACACTATTTTATCTTGAAAAAAGTAAAATAATTTATTTTTGAAAACAATTAAAAATTTACTTAATTTTATATAAAATTTATTAAGCATTTAATACTGTGTTATGGACAAAATTAAGGTAATTATCGTTGATGACCATCTAATGGTGCGAACTGGATTGTCGCTCATATTAAAAGACAATGATAAATTAAGTGTAATCGCCGAAGCAGTTGATGGAGATGACTTTCTTCATTTGCTTAACAACCATTCCCCTGATGTGGTATTAATGGACATAAATATGCCCAAAATGAATGGTTTTGAAGCCACTAAAGCTGCTATACTTAGAAGACCAGATTTGAAAATTATTGCATTGAGTATGCACGATGACGAAGAATATATTGAAAGTATGATGCAAGCTGGCGCCAAAGGGTTTTTGTTGAAAACAGTTAAGGCTGATGAGTTATATAAAGCCATTGAAATGGTGATGGCTGGAGAAAACTTTTTCTCTCAAGATGTGATGAAGGTGCTTACTAAAAAATTGTATTCTAAAACCATAGAAGGGGAACAAATTATTATCAATCCTCGCGAAAAAGAAGTGCTTATTCTCTTGTGTAATGGGCTATCAACACAAGAAATTGCTGAAAAATTAAATATTAGTCCCCGAACAGTTGAAAGTCATAGAGCTCATTTATTAGAAAAAACAAATTCTAAAAACACCATCAGCTTGGTATTGTATGCATTGAAGTATAAACTTTTTACTTTCCCCAAAGATATGTAGTGGTATAGAATGCTTAAAGCATAAATCTAATTCTAAATATTAAAAACATTATAATATAAAATTCCAATAGTAAGCGTTTGAGTATAAATAGAAAAGTAATGTGTTTTGTTACTCTGGCTTTTTATTTTTATAACATTTTAATAATGTAGAAGTAATAAATAAAAAAAGGAGCAAACAACCATGATTACTCCTTTTTTTATAAATACTATTCTTTAAGCAGCAAATGGATATTGCTTTTTAATATTATCGAGTAGTTGTTGTTCTTCTAAACTAACGCTTCCATCAACTTTAGCTGCTTTTTCCATCAAATGATAAATCTTTTTTCTATGTTTTTGGCTATCAGGCATTCGTATTACAAGACTTCCAGATTTAGCCATATCAAACATTGGTTGAATTTTGTCAATATTATAGCCCCAACGTTTTGCTATTCTTTCTGCCAAGGCTATTTCTTCAGTATCAAACACGCCATCGGCAGCCATCATTATCAATAAATTATTAAAAGCAAAGTCTCTAACTGCAAATAATCCATCAATCTTATTTGGATTAGCAGCACCCACTAAATCGCTTGAGTTGTCGCTGAAATAACTTTGATATTCATAAGTATCCATTATATTAGAAATAATCCATTCGTTTTTGGTGCTATTGAGTTCCGAACCACAATATTGACATTTAATATCAATAGTATCTTTAACCACGCCGCCGCAATTTGGGCAAGAGTGTGCATAAATTGAACCCTTATTTGTTCCAACATTTATATCTCTTGTAACAAACACAATATCAGTTTTAGAAATTACCGCATAATCAATCAAATTAATTGTTTTGTTTTGTGGAACTACACGCTGATAAGATGACTTAACAGCTACCATTAATATATTCCTACCCCCTTCTTGTTTAGCTCCAACCAATGTAACATCGTTTAGGAATAAACGGTTATAGATAAAATTATCGTTAGGTATTTCTTTACTGATCGTTTCGTAGAGTTCGTTAGTAACAAAACGTCTAAGAATGGTTGGGTCTTTTGCAACGCGAGCTGTTTGAATTTGCAGATATCCATTGCTGACCTTATCTTCAATTTGTTGAATTGAGAAATCATCGGTATTTGAAAACATTTCTCTAATCTTTCCAGCAAGGTTTCCTTCTTTCATCAATTTTGGATTAGCAGAAATATAATCATCCGCTTGTGTAATTTCTGAAAGCACCCAATCGTAATCACCTAAGTTGGTTATGGCACCACAATATTCACATTTGCTAACATCACCAGCATTTTGAGATAATTCCGCACCACATTTAGGACAGTTCTGAGAATTAAACATATTTGCTTCCTGAACACCACGTTTTTTGATAAAAGACCAATATTCAACAAATTCTTCACTACCACCAGAATTTAATTGAGGATATGCTTCACTAACAAATCTATCAACAATTGATGCATGAACGGCAGTATGAATAATATCAAATTTTCCGTCAGTTTCTATTTTATCAATATATATGTTTTTTACAGTTAGTTTATCAATAGTATTGGTTTGTTTAAGCAATTTCATCATTTTAAACTGCGTATTGAATCGCTGATAAACACCATCAGAAATGAATTTCCTTACTTTTCCAAGGTTTTGCTGTTGCCAAGCATCTTGTATTTGAATGAAGGCAGTCTTAACCTTATCTTTAAATTTAAATTCATCAAAAGTGGGGTTGTTTAAAATAAACTGCTCATAACCTTTCACTTTCACTGTGGGTTTTCCTGTAGGTAGTTTATTTAAAATAGATTGTTGTTTGGCTTTTTTATTTCCAAAATAATATAAAACTACAATAATAGCAATAACAACAAGGTTCCATGGAAAAGGAATAGCCAATATTAAGTATATTAGCAAAGCACCAATACCATCGCCTCCACCGCCACCACTACTTCCACCGCCACCACCTGCACGTGCATAAACAACTACAGCAATTAATAAAAATAAAGTAGCTAAAATGTTAAAACAAATGAGCTCTTTATTGGTTTTCCAAAATTTTGTAAGTTGATTTCTCTTCATAACGCTTTGTTTTTATTGAAATTATAAAATTTTAGAGATTAAATGAACGATGTTGTTGAAAATATATTGCACATACAAACCTAATAGTAATTTTATTATTTTCCAAAAAAATATCGATAAATTAGCAACAAATTGAATTTTAATCTCCTTCCCTTTAATATTAGTAATATAGTTTTGGTTTGAGTTACAATAAATTGTTTTTATATTGATTTTATTATTTGTAAATTTGTACTTTATATAAATCTAAACTATATTTTTTATGAAAAATTTTTACCCTGTCTTATCAACAGTATTTTTGGCTATTTGTTTGTTTTTTATAACAAACAATAGCTATGCAGTAACCGCTAAACCAGGTTACACCCAATTTACACAACCCGATGGTAGCACCTTAACCATTAGCGGAAGAGGCGATGAATTTATTCATTGGGCGGTGAGTATTGATGGTTATACTTTAATACACAACGAACAAGGTGCCTTTGAATACGCTACTTTAGCCAATGATGGAAAAATGATTACCTCTGGAATTTTGGCTCACGAACCTGGCAATCGTAGCTTTACCGAAATCAATTTTTTAAATACTATTTCTACTGGACTTTTTTATACTGCAGCTCAAGTGGCTGAAATAAAAGAAAAATGCCCTATTAAAAGAGAATATGGTGCTAAAATTGGTGGTTTTCCCACTACTGGAACAAATAAAATGTTATTAATTCTTGCAAATTTTAGCAATACGAGTACTACTTATACTCAAACCAACTTTGATAATTATATGAATCAAGCCAATTATAATGGTATTGGTAGTTTTAAAGATTTTTATTTGCAGAATTCTTACAATCTATTAACTGTGAATACTACGGTAACCATATGGGTTACTGTTCCAAATACACACAACTACTATGGACCGGAAGCTAAATGGGGCGAATTTGTTAGAGATGCTGTTAATGCTGCTGATGCTGCCGGTGTTGATTTTTCTCAATTTGATAACGATGGGAATGGTCAAGTAGATGGAATTGCGGTGATACATCAAGGACAAGGGCAAGAGGAAACATCAAATACAAATGATATTTGGTCTCATAGCTCAAGTTTATCTTATAGTTATCCAGGGTTTTCTAAAGATGGAAAATTAATTACCAATTATACTTGTCAACCCGAAAAAAGTTATTCTGGAATGTCAACCGTTGGAGTTATGTGTCACGAATTCGGTCATAACCTTGGTGCTCCTGATTTTTATGATACTAATTACGGTACCGGTGGCTCTTATGTTGGTACAGGTCGTTGGGATTTGATGGCTGATGGCTCTTGGAATCAAAATGGAGCAAAACCTGCTTGCCATAATGCATGGACCAAAGCATTCTATACTTGGATTACCCCTACCTTAATTACTACTACTGGAACTAAAACACTTAGAAATGCAGAAACCTATCAAGATGCTTTTATGTTCATTACTCCTTCTACCAATGAATATTATTTAATGGAAAATCGCCAAAAAATTGGATTTGATAATACCACTAGTTTTCCAGGACATGGCATGATTATTTATCACGTAGATGGCAATTATATTACCTCTCACATGAGTGCTGTTAATGCTGGAAGTCATCAAGGAATGTATCCTGTTTGTGCCAGTTCTGCTTATAGTCCTTCCAATTATCCAACACCCACTGCAACTCAATATGGCTCAATTAATTCAGCTGGTTGCCCTTATCCTGGAACAACCAGTAAAACTCAATTCACAGATGCTACTACTCCTTGGGCGAAATCATGGGCAAATGCTTTATCAAATACCCCTATTAATACGATTGCAGAAGCTTCTCAAATTATTACTTTTAATGTTCAAGCTGTTGGTGGTGTTGCTCCTGTGGTAGATTTTATGACGGGTGGTTCAACAACCATCAATGCTGGTGGTTCCGTTGATTTTTACGATAACTCTTCTAATAATCCTACTGCTTGGTCATGGACTTTTAATGGTGGAACACCAGGTACTTCTACCATTCAATATCCTCCTAGTATTACATATAGCACTGGAGGCAGTTATGATGTAACTCTATTTGCTTCAAATCCTTATGGTAATAACACTTTAACTAAACCTGGCTATATTACTGTTCTTCCTGTGGGTATTAGCAATTTTTCTATGGAAAAATACATTAATATATTTCCAAATCCAAGTAATGGCGTTTTTAATTTACATATTTTTACCCCAGAAAAGGAAAATATTAACATCACTATTAGCAATGTTTTAGGGTTGAACGTTTATAAAACAAGTATTGTAAAACAACCTGAAGATTACACTGCTACAATAGATTTATCTAATTTATCAAATGGATTATATTTTATCTCTTTTAATAACAGCAAAGAAATTGTTACAAAGAGTTTATTAATTCAAAAATAACACATTCACTTAAAATAAGGGAGTAAGGCATCGCCTTACTCCCTTATTTTATTCATATTAATAAATAAGTTAAGTTATAAAAATGAGAAAATATTCCTTTGCATTTGTAATGGCTATTTGTTGTATAATGGTTACTACTTTAAATGCACAAATCAACGAAGGTGGTACGCCTCCTAGTTTCATTACCAAAAATCTCAATCAAATCCCTTTTGTTACAATGCCTTCTATTGATTTAGTGAGGTTGCAAGCAGAAGATGCCATTAATGATTTGAACAAATCAATTCCTTATCGCTTTGGTGAAAACTTATATACCAGTTTAAACCCAAGTAATTCTGGGGTATGGGATAAGCTATCAGACGGAAGCAATATTTGGAGAATGGGTATTCAATGCAAAGATGCAGCATCTATAAATCTTTGTTTTGATAAATATAAACTTCCTCAAGGAGCTA
>Ga0100391_1005260_pt1 | contig 12114 bp, 16 predicted proteins | sample CryGeymeta201515_FD_81541 | JGI IMG/M metagenome (GOLD analysis project Ga0100391, IMG submission 81541) | Groundwater microbial communities from Crystal Geyser aquifers in Utah, USA - Crystal Geyser metaG 2015-15 | ecosystem: Environmental > Aquatic > Deep subsurface > Groundwater | place: USA...
AAACATTGTAGTAATTGTCGAAATTTGTGCTCACTGAGCCGTGATCGTTTGCAATACTTATTTTTCATTGATCTTGCAACCATATTAACACATTGTCATGTGCTAAAGGTTACAAGACCCTTAGTTATTGTTTTTAATACATTTGAAATGTACAATTGAATTGTATGAAATTCGCAACAACCACAGCGCTACGAAATAACTTTTCCGCAAATCTAAGTCTCGTAGATGACACTAGAGATTATTTAATAGTAACCAAGCGCGGTAAACTCAACTCTGCTCTCGTTAACATTGATTTTTTCGAGGAGTTACTTGAACTGGCCGATAAATCTTATGTCAAATCTATAAAAACAGCTCGTGAGGAATATGAAAATGGTGATGTTTTCAGCCTCGAAGAGGTATTTTCTGACGCATGAGTCTATTCACAGTTTTGTTCACAAGATCAGCAAAAAAAGATATCGACAAACTTGATTCGATCACTAAAAAGAGACTTAAGAAAAAACTAGAAATATATTCACAAGATCCACTCCCCTACAGCAAAAAACTCGTTAACTCAAAAGTTGGAGAGTACCGCTGGAGAATTGGCAATCATAGAGTGGTTTTTGATCTTGATCAAGATAAAAAACAAATAGTTGTGCTTAGAATTTGACATCGCAAGGAAGTCTACGGAAGATAAGATTTCTAAAAATCCCTCGGATTCTTCCCAATCTTAAATCTTGTCGGCTCATAGCCTTCAGCCTTAATATCAGGCACAATAAACTGAGCATGAAGATGAGCAATGGTTCCCGCGGAGTAATCAGTATCTCCAAATCGCATCGCGAAAGCGCCACCAAGGGCTTTATATTCTTGCTCTGCCCAACCAAAAATCTGGACTAGCTCTGCTCCCGCAGCTGGTGGCAGATCGTACAAATGCTCGACATGTGTTTTTAAAATCGCCAATAAATGCACTCTAGTATTCTTGTAAGGCCATTTATTTGTGGTTAAAATCCAGTGCTCAGTTTCTTTAATAATCGCTGGTGTATGATATTTTTCTAAATTTTCTTTGCAAAAAGGACAGTGCCCTGCTGCGATAATATCTTCCATGACTGCTTCTTGATCCTCAAAGCGCGCGTTACCGATATCAACGAATTTATTTTTTGGTTTGGACATAAATTAATTTCCTAAATACTTATCTGCAATCTTTTTGAGCTTCCTGTCGAAAGTAAGCAGCGGAGCTTGTTTTTCTCTCGCTAGCCACAGATATGCAGCATCATAAAACGAAAGATTATATTTGCAACCAAGAGCCAATACTTCATGATCACTAACTGTAAACAAATCGATGCACAGATCGTCATAACTTCTAAAAAGCTTCAGCGCATCCTCTTTAGAGAGTCTACTTCTCAATACCGCTGATCGCAAAGAGTTGCCAACTTCAAATGTCAGCACTGCTGGAGCAAGTAATTCATAATCCTCAATTATCGCTTTTTGAAAAAATTCTTGAGACTCTTTTCGCTGCTCGTCTGGCATTAAATAAGCGATGATATATGAAGAATCTACAATGAACTGCATAGAATTATTTTTTTCCCATATCCCGAAGCTCTTTAAATTCCTCAAAGGTAAGAGGGCCACCCTTCATTCTAGAACCAACTTCTTTCATAATCTGTAGCGCAGCCATTCGCCTGCGCTTTCTCTGTTCTTGAGCTGATTCTTTCTGGATGTATTGCATCTTCACGGCCTCCCTCACTAGATCCCCCACCGAAGTTTTTTGCTTCTTAGCAAGGCTAGAGAGCTGCGTCCACATCTCTTCTTCAAATAGTATATTGGTACGTTTACTTAACATGTGTAGGTAGTATACACATGTTTATTTTTTTGGTCAAATCGCGACCGGAATACCCTTAATCCCTGGGTGCGGATTGTAATCCGAAAGCTCAAAATCAGTGTGTCTGAAAGAAAAAATATCATCAGTTTTCTTGGTTAATTTCATCGTTGGGAAAGGCCTCGGCTCTCTTTCAAGCATTTTCTCTACCGCTTCCATTTGATCTACATAAATATGCGCATCAGAAATAGTATGGACATATTCGTAGGGCTCAAGTCCTGTGACTTCAGCGATCATCATCAGAAGGGCTGCATACTGCACCATATTACTCGGTACCCCAATCGGCAGGTCGCCAGAGCGCTGGAACATATGTAAAGTCAATTTATTGCCATGAACGAGCAAGTGAATCCAGCCGTGACAAGGACAGACAACCACCTTCTGCGTCTTCCCCTTCCCCCTGATCGTGTACTGAGGAATCCATGGGGAAATAAAGTGCGTTTTTAGATGTGGAAGCTCGCGAATTTGCTCGACGATATTTTGGAATTGATTATAAGTAGTCCCTTCGGCAGTCGGGAAATCGTGGAAGGCTGCACCGTATGAACCTGGGCCAAGATCGCCTGTCTCAAGTCCACGCTTATGACACTTCTTCTCTGTCACCCATGATGACCACCAACTGACTCCATACTTCTCTAGTTCAGCTTGCGTCCTTGCCCCATTCATGAAGGCAATAATCTCACCGAGTGCCTGTCGCCAAATCGTCACCGGCAGCCGCTCACTCGTCTTCGGATCCATGTTTCGCTCCATGAGCATAGGAAAACCATTGGCGAGCTTAAACCGCATGGGTGGCAGGCCGACATAGCTAATCGTATCCGTCCCCGTCTGCGACTCCACCCTGGTTCCCTCATCAAGGATGAGTTGCAAGCGTTCTCGGTATTGGGTGTCGGGGGTCTTTTGCATAATTACTTTTTATATACTTGATCGTGTGTTCCCATGTCAAAAAAATAGTATGTACTATCTTCAACAAATAGCAACCGAATATTCATTGTCACAGATAAACTCCAAACGTCTTTTAATTTTCCCTCCAGCTTATGCACTCTGAGAGATGGGTGTTTTGGATCAGTCGAAAAAAGTTTTAACTGTTTTCTAATTTTCTGCAACAATCTTGCGTCTTTTTTTTGTAAACGGCGAAATTTTGATCGCAAAGAAGGGCTAACGCTAACTTCCTTCATAAATTGTCAAAGAAATCATCAATATCATCTACCGCCACAGCTTGATCGCGTTCCAGAAGGGCTTGTTTGTATGATTTTTCTGTGCGCGCCGATGCTTTAAAAATTGGAACTTCGACATCTCTCACATCATTAATAATTAAATTTTTGATGTAAGCAGACAAACTAAGACCATATTTCTCTGTCCTGGCTTGCATTAAGCCCTGAAGTTGAAGCGGCACTGTGACTCGTATTTGTGTTGATTGTGTCTGCATAAAGGCTATTGTATGTCTATTATATGTCTTTTTCAAGACTAGAATTGATTTTTGACATACTGACATACATATGTCACAATGTTCCTATGCAAACAACCGCACGCACCACGATGAGAATCGAACCAAATTTAAAAGACCAAATCCAAAGACTGGCCCAAAAGCAAAACATGTCCATGCAAGCTTTATGTAATCTTGCTCTGAGACAATATATTGATGTTGCTTCTAAAAAAAGAGCCAAGAAGATTGTCTTTCACTCCCACGACCTTGGAGTTCCTCTTGATAATCTCAACAGAGATGACATCTACGATGATCCAAAGTTTTAGAAAACACGAAGATATGATCTTAGTCGACTCAAATATTTTAATCTATGCGATCAATACTTCATCTCCAAAATCCAGTGAGGCGAGACGTTTTTTACAATCACACAGGTCAACATTATGCATTGCTCAACAAAATATTCTTGAGACGCTGCGCGTCATCACACACAACAACTTTCCAAACCCAATGAAGATTGATCAAGCATTGAAAGTCGTATTAGATATTGTTTCCAATTTTCCTATCATAACTCCATCAGCCGATACACTTGCTGTGTTTCTAGAACTAAGTCAAAAATACAATTTCACAGGAAAAATGCTCTTTGATGTTTATCTCGTTGCCACTGCGCTGGGCGATGGCATCAGAACCATCGCAACCGATAATGAAAAAGACTTTAGGAAGTTTGAGCAGATTGAGGTGCTGAATCCGTTTAGATGAATCAGAGGCCTAGGCTTCCTTGTCTTCTAAATCAGATTCGATTCTTTTTAAATAAAGTTCCACTAGGCGCTTCAGCTGCATCAAAATAGTTGGATGATTATTTAAAGAGGTGGTAAATTGCTCGTACCAAAACCATTGCCCTTGATTTTCAGCAGCATAATATACAGTGATAAAAGAGCCACGAATATTTATTTTGACATCCTGAGTATTGTATGGCTGGATGTAAAATACATTTTTATCATAAGAAAAGTTAGATTTATTTTTCTCAGAAAAAATATCATCAACGATTAACTTCAATTGCTTGGCAAACTCCTCAATTACTTTTTTTCTTCGTAAATAGTCACTAAGCTCTATTGCTGTGAAACAGATACTACTACCTACAAAAATGGCTAGAAGTCCTGTCCCAAGTGCTACAACTCTTCGCCGACTTAGATCCATCTCATCATTGCACTCCTGAGATTGTCCATCTTCATTTAGTTCTAGAGTTGAACTCATACGGCACCACCTGTTTAAACTTCTGACTCTCTACTCTTCCAGCAACTTTTTCTACCAGTGATTTTTCAATCTTGCCACTCGCTACTATTTCATCAACCGTTCGCTTATTATCAATCAACTCAACCAAAACCTTATCTGCATCCTCGTACGAAAAACCCATTTCCTCTTCGTCAGTCTGTCCACTCCACAACTCTGCCGACGGGGCTTTTTCGATAAACTCTAGTGGTAAGCCAAGCTCTCGAGCCAGCTCTCGTACCTGAGTTTTATAAAGAGTAGAAAGTGGCTCTATATCACTGGCTGCATCTCCAAATCTGGTGAAATAACCAAGGTGCTTCTCTGACTTATTTTCTGTACCACAGACAAGGGCGCCTAGCTCTTTTGCCAGATCAAAAACAACTATCATCCGACATCGCGCTTTAATATTTCCAAGACGCACGGGATCATCTATTTGCAACTTTTCTTGAAAAGATTTCACAAAACTCTCGATATTTATCTCGCGAATATTTTCTTCCGGAATTTGGTTCCAGCCAATAATTCTCTTGGAGGCATCAGTAGATTGATCCGCAAATGGCAACATGACTGGAAAAACGTTTTCAGAACCAAGGGCCTTGGTTAGCAGAGTTAAGGCGACTGACGAATCAATACCACCAGAAACAGCAATAACTGCTTTTGTTTTCCCAGTCTGAGAAAATGTTTGGGAAATAAAGTTTGTGATGTTTGAGAGCTCAGACATATAATCCCTGTCTTGAAATATATTCCTCCACTCCGTTCTCCACAAGGTCATTTATTGGCTCGCCTCGCTGAAGTCTCTCTCTCACCTCTGTGGAAGATGCTGTCACCGTCGCCTTATCTGAAAGCGCGGTCATGTTTGGAAATAACGGTTCCATTGGAAATCCAGGTCGCGGATAAACAAAAAATGGAAACTCACGCACAAGCGCTTCATACTTGTCCCACTTATCAAAACTCTCTAAATTATCAGAGCCAATCACGAAGGAAAAATTATGATCTGAGAAACGCTCTCGCAAAGCCACTAAAGTTTTGTAAGTATAGCTCGTACCGTCAGTCTCAAGCTCAAAAGTTTCAATTCTGAGTCCTGGCTTCATAATTAGCTGAAGCATAGAGATGCGATCTTTTCCAGAACTCAAGGGCTTTAAAAATGGATGCTTGCTAGCTGGTAAAAACCAAACTTCGTCTACTCTTTTTTCTTCTAATAAAGTATTTGCCACCAATTGGTGACCTTTGTGTGGAGGATCAAAAGCACCGCCAAAAAGTGCAATGTTCATGACTATTTCTTTTTTGCGATTTTCTTTGTCGCAGCTTTTTTCTTCGCGGGTTTTTTAGTTGTTTTTTTTGCTGGCTTCTTTGCCGCGTTTCGCTCAGCATACTTAGCTTTTCTCTCAGCTCTCTCTGCTTGTTTTACCGCCCACTCGGCAGGAGTAATTGTCTCGCCAACCTCTGGCTTTTTCCAGTTCGCCCAGTCGCAGGTTGGGTAAGTGCTACAACCATAGAACGGTTTTCCCCAGCGAGAATTTTTCACAACGACATCGCCTTTTGCACATAACGGACAAACAACACCCTCAACGGTCTCGACAATATTCTTGGTGTATTTACACTCTGGGAAACGACTGCAGCTCATGAATTTGCCGTATTTTCCTGAGCGAATAACTATCTCCCCACCCTCGGCTGAGCCACAATCTGGGCAGGCTTCGCCAGTTTTCTCAACTGGAATTTGGGCTCTTTCAGCAGAATCAAGCGCTTCCTCGACCTTCTTGTGGAAAGGTCCATAAAACGCTCGAACGACTTCGCGCCACTCTTTTTCATTACGAGAAATTCTATCTAAATCTTCTTCCATTTCGGCCGTGAATTCGTACTCCATGAAAGTGGTGAAGTTTTTGCAGAGAAAATCGCTCACAGTCATGCCAACGGCGGAGGCAAAAAATCTTTTTTGGAGACGCTCGACATAACCTCGACTGACGATCACAGAAATAATACTGGCATAAGTACTAGGTCGACCAATGCCACGCTTCTCAAGTTCTTTAACGAGCGAAGCATCATTATAGCGAGGAGGTGGTAAGGTGAATTTTTGCTGTGCTTCGTGGGCGCCATACTGGAGCTCTTGTTTTTCGTTAAGATCTGGAAGATAGGTGTCGTCTTTGCCAGGAAAAAGACGGGTCCAACCGGGGAATTTTAGAATCGAACCTGATGATCGAAGTGAAGCTGCGGTTTTATTCGACTTATCTTCTGGGGTCGCTAAAATTGTAATTGTTGTCTGATCATAAATAGCTGGATTCATCTGACTGGCCAGAAATCTTCTCCAAATTAAATCATAGAGCTGGGCGTGTCTCTTCTCCATTTTTGCTCCTGATGCAAGCACTTCTTCCTCCGTGACGGTAACATTGGTGACGCGGATGGCTTCATGAGCTTCTTGAGCATTTTTGCTTTTACTATGAAAAATTCTGGCTTTTTCTGGCAAATATTCTGGACCAAAAGCTTTGGAAATGTGACCACGAGCCATGTCGATTGCGGACTGCGAAAGATTAAACGAATCAGTGCGGTGATAAGTGATGTGACCTTCTTCATAAAGATTCTGAGCTACGGCCATCGTCTGCTTACTACTCCAGCCAAAGCGCGTGGCTGCTGCCTGCTGAAGAGTAGAAGTTGTAAACGGAGCTAAGCTGACGCGCTTGCGCTCTTTGCGATCAACATTATCAACTTTATATAAAGCCGTTGGTAGCATGCCAATCACGTCAGTGACGTCGGCCTCTGTTTTTGGTTTAAAGGTTTCTCCATTTACATTAAAGACGTCGGCAATGAAAACGCCATCTGGCAAAACTTCCGCAGCTTTTCCCTCGATAAATAGGCCCTCTTGGTTGACTTTATCAATGCTGAGTGCGACTTGTATTTCCCAGTACTCGTCAGGAATAAAGGCTTCGATCTCTCGTTCTCTATCGACAATTAATCGTAAAGCGACAGATTGAACTCTTCCAGCAGATAGACCACGACGGACTTTTCGCCAAAGCACTGGGGAAACTTCATAACCTACCAAGCGATCAACTACTCTTCGTGCCTGCTGGGCATTAACCAAAGGCATGCTAATCTCACTTGGATTCTCGATAGCATCAAGAACTGCGGCTTTGGTAATTTCATAAAAACTTGAGCGAACGAAAGGTGGACATTTTTGTCCTTTTTTAAATGATGACTCTAGAATTTCTTTGACATGCCAAGCAATTGCCTCTCCTTCTCGATCAGGGTCAGTGGCAAGAATAATCTTGTCAGCTTTAGCGGCGGCAGTCTTTAGTTTTTTTAGAACAGACGATTTATCTTTAGAAACGACGTACTTGGGCTCGAAATCATGTTCGACGTCGACACCAGTTTCACTTTTTGGCAAATCTCTGACGTGACCTACCGAAGCCTCTACTTGATAATTTGCACCTAAGTATCCGGATAATTTCCGGGCTTTTGTTGGTGATTCGACGATAACTAGCTGCATGAATACCTGACTATACTACACGCTCTGGATTCTACCAAATGGGTCGTGGCAGATGCTGAGCAGTTCTCCTTGCTTTTCAAGCACTCCTCTTATCTCAAGTTGGGTGATTGTTGTTTGTAAATCCAACATCGGCACCGCCAACGCAGTCAAGACTTGGGAAAAAGTTTGGGAACCCGCTTCGAGCTCGCTGTAGAGGGCACGCTCCAGCTCAGTCTCGAGCTGGGGTTGATGCTCATGACTAGCCGACAAATCAAGCATGCCCTCTACACCAATCTCCGCCAAAACATCTGCTCCAGAAGAAACCATGACTGCGCCTTCATTCACTAACCACTTTGTGCCTTCGCTATAAGGATTGGTAATTGGCCCAGGAACGGCGCAGACTGTCCGGTTGGCATCAAGAGCAAACTGGGCGGTGATGTGGCTGCCAGACTTGGCTGCGGCCTCCACAACTATGGTCGCCGCAGCCATACCGGCCACAATGCTGTTTCTCGCCACAAAGTTTCCTCGCCTTGGCTCCACACTTGGCGCGTACTCGCTATAAAGCGTGCCTCCAGAGCTGACAATTTCCTCCAAGAGTGGTTTTTGCGTACTCGGGTAAACATGATCAAAACCAAAACCCAAGACTCCAACCGTTGGCGCCTTGACTGACAAGGCTGCCCGGTGTGCTTCGCTGTCGATACCGTACATGGAGCCAGAAATTATCAGCGCTCCCGCCGTCGCCAACTGAGAACAGATTCTTCTGGTCGCGACTTTGCCATAATTTGTCATGGTTCGGGTGCCGACCACGGCGATTGTTGGCGCTGTCCAGTCTGGTATAGCCCCTTTGGCAAAAAGCAAAATCGGCGGACGCGAAACCTGGGCTAAAAGAGGTGGGTATTCTGGAGAACCAAGCACAACCACCCGAATAGACTTTAGCTCTAAATCACTGAAATTAGAGTTTATTGTGTTTTCGTTTTGCCAATTTTTGATGGCTTTAACAATGTTTTCAGATATAGGTATTTTAGTAGTGATTTTGGGGTCCAGCACCCAAAACTTATCCCATTTCCAGCCGTGTTTTCTTTGTGAGTAATAGATATTCCTCAGCGTCACTCTGCCTATCCCTGGCACAGATGCTAAAGCGGCCAGGTGTTTTTCTGCATTTCTGGACATTAAACTCAGCATACTCGATGAAGATGACGCGAACTGTAGTACAATAAAATTATGAAAAGACTGCTCTCCGGCCTGGTTTTACGTTATTTTCGCAGTCTAGCCAAAATCCAACTTAAACACATCGATCCGCTCATCATCGGCATCACCGGATCAGCTGGAAAAACCAGCGCCATGACCTCGGTCGCCGCTGTTCTCAAAGATACTCGCCAAGTAAAAACCAGCGACAAAGCTAATTCTGAAAGTGGTATACCCCTTAACATTCTTGGCCTCTACCCCAAGAGTTTTGCTCCTTCAGACTGGCTTCGGCTGATGATCCAGGCTCCAACTAAATTAGCGATCAATTTAGTAACTAACCAAGAGAAATATGATACCTATGTCGCAGAACTCGGCATCGACAGTCCATTTCCTCCCAAAAACATGGCTTATTTGTTGACCATTCTGCAGCCGGATATCGGAATTTTTACCACCGTTAACTCGATCCACGGCCAATATTTTGAGCCTCTCTTTCATGACCAAGATAAAAAACCAAACAGACATGATATTGTCGCTGCCATCGCCTCCGAAAAAGGCAAACTCATCGAGTCTTTACCAGAAACGGGCTGTGCCATTCTTAATGCCGACGAACCGCTCATCGCCAACTTAGCAAAAAAAACTAAGGCCAAAGTAATGACTTTCGGGACGAAGCCAAACTCTACTGTTCGAGTTGTCAACACAACCTGGACCGACTCCGGCACCACGTTTTCTTTCGCCACCGCCACAGAAACTGCGACAACAACTTTCACAAATTTCCTTTTACCGAGCCACTACGGGCACACTCTGGCCTCAGCAATATGCGCTGGTTTATTTCTTGGTCAGTCCTTAGCCGAAGCCTCAGCACATTTAGAAAAAAACCTCTTATTACCTCCCGGAAGAGCGTCTCTAATTCCTGGCAAACACCAGACCAAAATCATCGATAGTAGCTACAATTCCTCGTTGGAGCCACTCCTCGACATGCTCTCGCTTCTCGAAAAAACACCCGGAGCGAGAAAGCTTGCCCTGCTTGGAGATATTCGAGAGCTCGGGGAAAATACCAGACAAGAGCACGAGACTCTCGCTCATGAAGCCGCCAAAGTTTGTGACGCGGTTTATTTAGTCGGACCAGCTATGCAAAAATACGCTTTGCCAGTTTTCCAGAATAAAAAAATGCCAGCTTTTTGGTTCAAAAATGCTTACGAAGCAGCAGCCCAACTAGATCAAGATCTCAGACCCAACGACGTACTCTTAGTCAAAGCTTCGCAAAATACCTTGCTTCTTGAGATTGCCGTTGAAATACTCATGGCAGAGCCAGAAAAAGCCGATGAGCTTCTGTGCAGACGCAGTGATTTTTGGAGTCAGCAAAGAGAATTACTCCGCTAGAGCGCCCGCCGGTGCTTCAACTTTCAAAGTAGGCTTCGGCATCTTACCCTTCATCCAATCGATAATCGCAGCCGCAATCGGGGCTGCATCACGACTACCTTCGCGATACGGCTCGACCTCATCGCTTTCGACTAAAACTGTGATGGTGATCACCTCCGGGAAATCATGAGTGAGCGCTTGTTCTTTCCAAAGCCTATGCCACTTGGCGTATTCTGTTTCTTCTGTTGGCAAAATTTCAAGCGGCTCAACTTGATCACTAGCAACCTGCTCTATCTCTTTATCTGCCAACATCGCCTTGGTTCCCACCGCAGCCGCAAACCAAGCATGGGTTTGTTTATAACCCTTCTCATCAGTGCCGCCAAACTCAGCCGTGCCTGTTTTACAAGCCGCTGCTCCAGATTTAAGTTGTTGCTGGGCGCTACCCTCGTCAGTTCTAAACTCAGCGTTATGGGGAAATAAAGGATAGGCAGTGCCGCCGGTGCTACAAACATCAAGCATACCTCTAAGTACTATCTCAAGATTCTCTTCAGCTAAACCCAAACCCTGGCAGCTTGGATTTTGAATCAGCAAAGTAGGCTGACAGTATGTGCCTTTATTGGCAATACTCTGCAGAAGCTGAGCGATCTGAATTGGGGTCACCAGGGTCAGACCTTGACCAATGCCAAAGTGATAAGTATTTCCAAGATACCAGCGCTCTCCCAAGACTTGCTCTTTCCAAACTGGATCTGCAATCAGGCCCTTCGATTCGCCGTATAACTCAATTCCTGTCGGCTGACCAAAGCCAAACATGCGAGCAAAATCAGCCAACCGACTCGGGCCAATCCACTCCGCAGCTTTATAAAAATAAATATCATTACTTCTCGCCAAAGCTCTAACCAGCTGGATCGGCCCCTCGGTTCGCCCATATTGAGTGAAGTACCAGTTGGCATAAGAGTACTCATTCACCTTCAGAACGCCATCATCTTGGACAGTCGTGTTCTCATCGAAAGCTCCAGACTCAAGTCCGGCTATGGCCGTCACAAGCTTAAAAATCGATCCCGGTGGATACATACCGGAGATTGCTCTATCAAAAAAGAGGCGCTGAGGATGAGTCACCAGACCTTGAACTGCTTTCTTTCTCTCTCGTTCTTTTTCTGGATCTAGTTCTGTTTGGGTCAAAAGATTTGGGTCAAAACTCGGCGAACTAATCAGGGTCAGGATGGCTCCTGTCTTAGCATCAGTAATAATGACGCTGCCACGAATATCCCCCAAGAGATTCTCTGCCACACTAGAAAGATATGGATCAAGTGAACTCTGAAGGGTCGCCCCGGGCTCGCTAGCTATTTCTGAAACGATTGCGCGTCTGTGCCCCATGGCATCAACCTCGTACTGCCTGGTGCCGGGGCGACCCCGCAGCTGAAAATCATAAAAGAGCTCTAAGCCACTTTTGCCAATACTATCTGTCGGCCTCAGATCAGCATCGGTGAGTAAATCATCAGCTGAAACCGAGCCCACGTAACCAACTGTATGAGCCAATGCCGCACCAAATGGATACTCTCTCACCGGCTTGACGCTAATCAC
>Ga0100391_1005267_pt1 | contig 12102 bp, 6 predicted proteins | sample CryGeymeta201515_FD_81541 | JGI IMG/M metagenome (GOLD analysis project Ga0100391, IMG submission 81541) | Groundwater microbial communities from Crystal Geyser aquifers in Utah, USA - Crystal Geyser metaG 2015-15 | ecosystem: Environmental > Aquatic > Deep subsurface > Groundwater | place: USA...
ATCCCCGTAATTGCGTCCGTCTGGGAGCTTCCAGAGGATCCGGCCATTGGCGCTCGCACCAATAACGGCCGCGGCCGCGGCAGAGGCAGACGTGAAGCTGTAGGCGCTTGTGAAGACAAGAAAATCGCCTTCCTCGCGGAGGACGCCCTTCTCGACGAGGGTGTTCCGAAGCGTCACCGTGCCTCGCGGAATCGTCCGCGTCGTCCGGACCCTTGCCCTCGAGCCTGCCGTGACCACGAAATCCCCGGAGGGCCCGATCTCCATCTCTGCCGCGAAGCCGTCGCCTCGGAAGAAGAACCGAGGGCTTTCATGGAAGTCAGCCTTTGGCAGCTCTCGTCCTGCGATCTGCTCCGGCGCACGACCGCGGACTTCTCGGAAGAGATCCCAGCCGAGCGCTCCGACCAGTGTTTTCGTCTGATCGACGAACTCGTCCATAGCTGCGCGGTCGGGAAGCGGTAGCTTGCCCGCGTCGTCCGAGGGCGTGCGCGTGTTGGGCAGGGTCCAGCGGGGATTGCTGACGACCCCCCGGATCAGACAAGCTTCGACATAGCGCGCGTGGCTCTTAGTCAGGTTCTCGTCCTTGCTGATCAGCACGACCGTGTCGGTCCAGAAGCCTTTGGCATCACGACCGGCCTCATTCGAGTTGTGGTACGACAATCGAGCGCCGACGCCTTCGGACTCGCCGATATATGCAAGCTGCCGGTCCTGCGCGTCTTCGTCGGCCCCAATTAGGATGTAGACGCCTGGCCGTTCGATCTCGGGAAAAGCTTCACGAACCCGCCGAAGCTGGTTGCGCCGGAAGGCGATCGCCTGGATCGTCGACATCGAGATTTGTGCCACTCGTATGCCATTCGGATCGCCGTCGAGTAGGAAGATATTGATCGAGCGGGGCTTCATCACGCCGCACGCCCGACCAAGTCCATTAGCTTGCCGTAGTCGGTAACAACGTCGTACTTCACGCGATCAGCTGTGATGTGCTTACTGATCTCGTCGAAAAACTTGCGGGCGCATTCGATCTTTGTCTTCTCGATTTCACGCAACTTCATGCTGGACATCGTGCCTTTGGTCTCAGCAACGAAGTAGATGTGCCGCACGCTGCCAGCTCTGAAGGATATCGCCCAATCAGGGTTGTAGTCCCCGACCGGGGTCGGGATCAGGAACCCTCGCGGGAGTTTGGCATAGACAACGACCTCGCTGCTTGTATCCAGCTCTTTCACGAAATCTCTTTCGACATCGGAATCGGTGATCGCATAGTCGTAGACGTGGTTCTTGAGCTTCGCCGTGGCTCGGGAGAAATCCTGGCCGGTCTGGTTAGCAGTGAAGATGTCGACGTCGTATCGCTCATCAACTTCGTCGTAGGCCAGACGCTCGATCACCATGGCCGCCTTCTGCTCGGCGATGATACGCGACGCCTCGGAGATAAAGTGCTCGGGGTTCTTCGTGAACTGTTCGAAAATTGCAGGCGCGATTTGGCCTAGGATGGTCGCCGTCGTGTCTCGTGTCAGCTGTGCGTTCTCGGCCACCTTCCCCACAAGGTCGTACTTCACGAGGGAATGGATTGAGTCCCCGCGCTCGGTCGTCGTGTTGGTGACCGAGAAGCCGTCGCCGCTGCGAAGCTGGCCGTCGGTCAACCCGTCGTTTTGTACGCCGACCTGAACGGTGTACTGCAAGGGTGTGACCCGCAGCTGGCTGTCCAGCGCGCTGACGCATTTCCGGATCAGCTCCGCTGAGTCGAACTCAACCCGGTAGACCGCCTTGTGGTTGATACGCGCCCAAAGCTCCTGGAACTCCTTCTTCTCAAAATTTCCATTGAGAGGATTGGTCTTGGGCTTTCGGCCGTCATCGACCTTGGGCAGTTGTGCGTCGCTGAAGACGCTGTCGATGAGCTGGAATACCTGCTCCGCGTGGGGCTTCAGTTCGTCGGGCAGGTCGGCAAGTTTCCCGGTCGCCTTGGCCTCATGGTAGGCGTCCGCGATCTGGTCTGCATCGTCGGTGTAGTCGTTCTTCAGCAGATAGCGGTAAATCTGCTTGGCCATGGCGGGTGTCACCTCGACTGGGCCATGCTCGGTGGTGAGTGTCTTGCCCGCAAAATAGTCCTCAGTTGCTTGCCGCGGGCGCGACGAGAGGGTCTCCGCGATTTCCTTCTGCAGACCGGCCACGAAGTCCTTGTAGCTCTCGCTCGCCACCACAGTCAGCACGTTGATGTCGTGCACCACCGCCGGGTGGTCCATCCTGTCTCCGTGTTGATCGACGCTCAGCCGCAAGCCGCGCCCCACTTCCTGGCGGCGGGAAATGGTGTTGTCGCTGTGCTTCAGCATGCACATGACGAAGACGTTCGGGTTGTCCCACCCCTCGCGCAGCGCCGAGTGTGAGAAGATGAACCGGGTGGGTTCGGCGAAGGAAAGCAGGCGCTCCTTGTCCTTCAGGATCAGGTCGTAAGCGTCCACGTCGTCGGAATCGACCGAGCGGGCGCCGACGGCCGGGTCCTTGAGGCGGTTCGTCTTCTTGTCGATCGAGAAATAGCCGTTGTGGGTCTTGCCCGGGTCGATGCCCTCGAGATAGGTCCGGTACGCCTCGTTGTCGATCGCAGGCTCCGACAGGTACTCGGCCTTCAGCAGCTCGTACTCTTCCTCGAAAACCCGCGCGTACTCACCGTTTGTGTCGGCCTTGTCGTAGTCGCGGTACTTCACAACCTCATCGATGAAGAACAGCGACAGGACTTTGATGCCCTGTGCGAACAGCTGCTTTTCCTTGTCCAGGTGTGCCTTGATCGTCTCGCGGATCTGGATGCGGCGGATGTCGCGCTCGGAGACGTCGCCGTTCGCCTCACCGGCGCGCAGCACTTCGCCATTCGTGAATTCGATCGTGTCGTTGACGGCGTCGATCTGGCTGATCGTGAAGCCTCGGTACTGATCCAGCCCGCCCGACTTCACGAACAAGTCGTCGCGGAACTCAAGGCGTTTCAGTTGCCGTTTGATTTCACCCGATGCCAGCTTCACCTCGATCTCGATCCGCGCCACGGGGGCCTTCTTCGAGATCTCGATGCCCTCGAGGTAGAGATAGGCGTTGGTGCCGGCCAGCCCGCGGGTCTGGATGCCGCGAACGGAGATCTTCTTGACCAGCTTCTGGTTGTAGGCGTCCAGCGCGTCCAGCCGATGAACGCGGTTGTGCTGGGTCCGGTGGGTCGCCGAATAGCGCATGATGAACAGCGGCTTGAATTTCGGCAGGGCCTCCATCGTCGCCGCGCCTTCCATCTTCTGCGGCTCGTCCAGGATCAGGATCGGCCGGTTAGAAGCGATCACGTCGATGGGCTTGCGCGACTGGAAGTCGTCCAGCTCCTCGTAGATGCGCCGGTTATCGGCCCCGCGCGCATTGAACGCCTGGATGTTGATCACCATCACGTTGATCCCAGCGTCGGACGAAAAGCTCTCCAGCTCGTGCAGGCGCTTGGAATTGTAGATGAAGAACCGCGTCTTCTTGCCGTAGCTTTCGGTGAAGTGGTCGGCCGTGATCTGCAGCGATTTGTAGACCCCTTCGCGAATGGCGATCGACGGCACCATGATGATGAACTTCGACCAGCCGTACCGTTTGTTCATCTCAAAAATCGACTTGATGTAGCAGTAGGTCTTTCCCGTGCCAGTCTCCATCTCGACGTCGAGATGAACCCGGGTCGCGGCCAGCGCGTCGCGCTTGTAGGTGGCCGCGACGGGCACGCGCTCGCCCCGGGCGTTGAAGGTGGTGAAGTCCGTCAGCGACTGCGAGACGGGCAGGTTCTGGCGCCGCTGGACCTTCTGGATGTTCTCCAGGATCTGCACGTCGGTCAGGGCGAGGTCGGCGTTCTTGAAGCCTTCCCCGAAGGCGCTGGCTTGGGCCTTGCGGCCGGGGTCGATGCGGTAGGTCAGGCCAAAGGTCATGGGCTGGCCGGCGAAGCAGTCGACCACATCGTTGACGGCATTGGTCTGATAGGGTTGAACCTTGAACTTGAGCTTCATGGTGCGCCCTCAGATCGACTTGACGTCAGTGGTGGGCGAGAGCTGGCGGAAGATCTGTTCGACGTTGATCTTCACCGCGTCCGAGACGAAGCCGTTGTCGCGGAAGACGACGCGCAGGGGCTCGTGGCCTGCCAGCTCCTTCACCAGATCCTCGGTGATGCCGCGGTCGAAGCAGGCGACAAGGGCGTTGTCGTCAACGAAGAACACGGTCTTGCCCTGCACCGTCTCGCGGCGGATGGGCAGCGTCAGGTCCACGCCCCAATCGACCAGCACCTGGAACAGCAGGTCCTCGGCCGTGCGACCCTCCTTCACGTTATCGACCATGTCGAGCAGGTCGGACTGCTTCAGCTCGTCCGGGCGGTAGTAGACGTCCTTCATGTTCGATGTGTCGACCTTGAGCACACGGAAGCCGACATCTCGGTTCCAGTTGTCCTCCATCTCTTGCTCCGAAACGAGCTTTCCTGCGCGCCGTATCCTCTCTTTGCAGATCTCTGCAATCGTTCCGAAACCCGCATCTGTCGCTGGCGTCCCATCCTCAACAGGTTCGGCGATCTGGATCGAGATGCATCGAGTATTTGAGCCGATCTTTGCGTTTCTCGACATTATTGCGTGCGCAAAGGACCCTGATCCCGCAAAGAAATCCATAACAATATGATCATCTGCGGCAGCGACTTCAACAACTCGCTCCAGCAGTCGTATTGGTTTGGGTGTACTGAATACTTTCTTACCAATAATCCTCGCAGTTTCTTTTTGCCCTTCATCATTGTGTCCAACTTCCTCAAAAGGCCACCAAGTGGAAGGTACAAGGCCATCTTGGACTTCATTTAGAAAACGTTTCAGACGCGGGCGCTCGTAGGAATCATCCGGCCCCCAGTAAAGACGATCCTCAGCCACCATTTGGGCGTGCTTTTCTTTGTTGTATCTCCAGACGGCGCTCTCATCAGGCCAAACGTCCTCTCCGGTCCTTGGGTGCTTAATAGGATAGAATAGAGTGGGGCGCTCGTACTTTGACTTGTTGCTGACATAGTTATCGGAACTCCACGGCCCAAGTGGGTGATTGTCCGCGTTCGTGTAGCGCTTAAGCTGCTTCTCAGTCCTTGGTAAAAAGCCGCGCTTAAACTGATCTGTCTTGCGAAAGACCATAAGGTAGTCGTGCATAGCGGCAATTCCGGGGTCATCAGCGGAAACTGCGTACTTTTTCTGCCAAATTATGTTTGCGACAAAGTTCGACTCCCCAAAAATTTCATCGCATAGCTTCCTAAGCGATGCCTGTTCAATGTCGTCAATGCTAATAAATATTGCCCCGTCATCTCGAAGTAGATTTCGAGCGAGTTTGAGGCGCGAATACATCATCGAAAGCCAGTCTGAATGAAATCTGCCATTCGCAGAAGTGTTAGCGACCAGTCTATTTCCTTCGGAATCGCGCTGAAGGGATTTTTCTAGATACCTGTCGGAGCCTTGTGCAAAGTCATCATCATAGACGAAATCCTTCCCCGTATTATAAGGAGGATCTATATATATCAGCTTTATTTGTCCAAGATATGTTGTCTGGAGAAGCTTCAAGGCGTCGAGATTGTCCCCCTCAATGAACAGGTTTCTTGTCGAGTCGAAATCTATGCTCTCATTTCTGTTTGGGCGCAGGCTTGCTGCTATCGGGGCACTTGCGACGATCAGCGCCTCCCGCTTGCCCGGCCAATCCAGCCGATACCGCTCCTGTGGCCCTTCCACGATGTGGTCGCTCAACTCCTGACGCAGCTGATCGAAGTCCACCGCCAGACGCACCGCTCCTGTCGCCTCGTCCTGCGCCTCGGTCACGCAGTTGGGGAACAGCTCGCGGATCTTCGCGATGTTGTCCTGGCTCAGGTCGGGGCTGTGCATCTTCAGCTTGTCCATGCTCGTCCTCTCAATCGTTCGTCACGGCGGCGCTGGGGTGTGCCCCTGTCAGCCGCTCCAATTCCTGTTTGGCCGCGCGCAGCTCGGCATTGATCGCCACGCGCTTGTTGAATTGCCTCTCGCGCTCCAGCCGCGCCTTGATCCGCTCGACCTCACGCGTCTGCGCCTTGATCGCCTCGGCCTGCGCGATGCGCTCTTCCAGCGGCACGGAGCGGTCCGGCTCGGCAGGGGTGAAGGGCGTCTGCGGCGCCTCGCCCATGCCGGGGACCAGCTTTGCCGTCTGCCCGGCCACCAGCGGCTCGAGCAACCGCTCGTACAGCGCGCCCATGTTCAGCGCCACCGGAAGGGGCGCGCGGGCTGCGTCCTCGGGCAACCAGTCCCCCTGGAAGTAGTCGCCCACCACCCAGCGGGCGCTGTCGGCCTCGCTCGGCCGCTTGTAGGCCGCGGCCAGCCTGACGCGGCCGCGATGGGCTACCTCGAAGATCAGCGGAAAGGGGATGGCCTTGTCGATAGCGCGCAGCACGGTCGCGTCCAGCGTCGCGGTGCGGGCGGTGATGCGGAAGACCTGTATCTCGGCCACCTGCTTCGTCGCCGCCAGATTGACCGTCTCGGGCGCCAGCTTGTGCGACCAGACGATCTGGTCCACCTCGCGCACGAAGAGCTCCTTGAGGCCCGTATTCGCCGCCGCGTGCTCGTAGATCTTGGTCTTGGGGATCACGCGCCCGAAGGCGGCGGCGCGGGGCCAGTCGTAGAGGGTCATGGTTCGCCCCCTACGACGACCAGAAAGGCGATCAGCTCGAAATCGTCCAGCCCCTTGATGGTGTGGGTCAGCGCCGTGGTCCGACCGCCGCTGAACAGGCTGTCGATGTCCTTCTCTTCCTTCACCTCGATCATGGAGCGGATTGCGCTGGACAGCAGGTCGGAATAGCGACCCATCTTGCGCCCGTCCTCGGTGCGCTCGTTAAAGATGCGGCAGACGTCGTGGATCGGCTCGATCCGCCCCTTGCAGCTGGATCGTATCAGGTCGAGCAGGCGCTTGACCTCGGTGTGGTCGGCGACGATCCGGCCGTCGTCGTCGATGTAGACCAGGTAGAAGGGGTGCAGCCGGTTCTGCTGGTTGACGTTCACGCTGTCGTGGATGTTCTTCAGCGCGAAGATGACGCCTGGCTGAAGCCCCAGCTCCGGCTGCGCGGGGACGACGGCGTGCATGCCAAAGGGCACGTTGTCGAGGTCGCCATGCTGCTTGACGTAATTGAGCAGGTCCATCCGGAAATCGTTCAGCCCGAGATCGGTGATCGAGATGCCGGCCTTTGCGTCCTCCAGCTCGATCACCTCCTCCTGCATCCGCCGCAGTTGTTCTTTGCGGTAGGCGATGTCGTTGGATTTGGCGGTCAGCACGTTGTCGTCGCCGGTGGCAGTGACGTCTGCGATCACCATCCGGTTTTCGACGCGCTCCTTGAGGTTGATGTACTCGTCGAGCGAGATGTCGGGCCAGTAGTTGACCAGCTGGATCTGGCTGTTCGGGGATCCGATCCGGTCGATCCGGCCGAACCGCTGGATGATGCGCACCGGGTTCCAGTGGATGTCGTAGTTGATCAGGAAGTCGCAGTCCTGAAGGTTCTGGCCCTCGGAGATGCAGTCGGTGCCAATGAGGATGTCCAACTCGCCGGGCTCGTTCGGCAGGACGATGGACTTCTCCTTCGACCGCGGGGAAAACAGCGTCAGTACGCTCTGGAAGTCGTAGGACTTCTTGAGCGTGGTCTTGGGCGCGTCCGACCCGGTGACCTTGCCGACATGAAGCCCGAGCTGCTGTGCGAAAGGCGCCAGGTTGTCGAATAGGTAGCTGGCGGTGTCCGCGAAGGCAGTGAACACCAGCACTTTGCGGTTTCCGGGGTTCAGCGGCTCGTCGACCTTCTGCCGGATGAGGGCGAGCAGATGTTGAAGCTTGGCATCATCGGCCGGCTTCACCTTGTCCATCGAGGCGATCAGGTCCTCGATGAGCACGAGGTCCGCAGCTAGGTCGTGCTTCCATGATGGCAGATCCATGTCGGCGAGGCTGATCTGGACCTTCTTTCCGACCGTGAACTCGTCGAGGCCGGAGAGTTCATCGTCCTCCGGGTCGAAGTCGCTCACTTCGGCAAGGTAGTCACTGACGCTACCGCTGCGTCCGGTTTTCTCGAAATCGCCGATCGCGTCCAGGGTGCGCGAGATGTTGCCGCCGAGCGACCGAAGCGTGAGCCGGAACGCGGCGACCGAGCTCTCCAGGCGTTTCAGCAGGTTGGTCGTCATGAGCGCCTGAAGGCTGCGCTCTCGATCGGCCTGCCTGAGCTTGCCGCGTCCGCCCTCGACCTGCGTGTCGTAGATTTCCTCGTACTTCCGCAGACGGCTGGGCAGGATGTAGCTGATCGGGGCGTAGACCGCGAGCTTCAGCACCGAGAGCTGCGTGAAGATGTCGTTGAACCCCATCACGTCCGACCGTTCGGTGATCGGGCGGTGATACGAGAGCGGCTTGCGCCTTTGGGGGAACTTCCCGATGTCCGTCGTGTCGTAGAAGGTTTCGATGTGCTTGCGCGACCGGGCGATGGTGACTGCGTCGAGAAGCTCGAAAAAATCGAAATCGAGCGCTTTCAGGATCGACGCAGCGGTCCTCTCCTCTGGCGGGAGGGAAGACCATTCATTGAAGGCCTTCTGGGCTCGGCGGAAAATTTCTTCGATGCTGGCCTGTGTCTTCAGGTTCTTGCTGAGCGCTTCTGACTGCCCTTCGTAGGCAAGAGCCAGCTGATTCCGAAGATCGTTGAACCTGTTGTTCACCGGGGTCGCAGAAAGCATCAGGACCTTGGTCTTCACGCCGGCGCGGATGACCTTGTTCATCAGTTTCTGGTAGCGGGTCTCCCGGTCCTTATAGACATCGTTGTTACGGAAGTTGTGCGACTCGTCGATCACGACCAGATCGTAGTTGCCCCAATTCACTCGATTGAGGGGGATGCCGAATGACCCGCCGGAGGTGCGGGAGAGGTCGGTGTGGCAGAGGACGTCATAGTTGAACCGGTCCCTAGCGAAAATATTGGTGGTCAGGTTCGTGTTGTAGTTCCGCCAGTTGTCCGCGAGCTTTTTGGGGCAGAGAACGAGAACGGAGCGGTTCCGCAACTCATAATATTTGACCACCGCCAAGGCGGTGAATGTTTTCCCGAGACCGACCGAGTCCGCGAGAATGCACCCATTGTAGGTCTCGAGCTTGTTGATGATGCCCGTTGCGGCGTCCTTCTGGTAGTTGAAGAGTTTGTTCCAGACCACGCTCTCCTGGTAGCCTGTCAGATCATTAGGCAACACGTCTTCATCGATCTCGTCGAGGAAATCGTGGAAGATGTTGTAGAGCATCATGAAATAGATTCGCTCGGGAGAGTTCTCCTGATAGACGGACTCGATGTGCTCGCAAATGGCGGCGGTGACGTCCTTCACTTTCTCCGGTTCCGACCAAATCTGATCGAATAGCTGAAGGTACACCTTGGCATGCCCGGGATCGTTAAAACGGGTAACGAAGTTTGAGACGGCATCACCCTTTTGGTACCCAAGATCGACTGCCGTGAAGCCGCTGATCGGCATATAGGCCACTTCGCCCTCAGACCCGGCAACATGCATGAATTGCTGCATCGGTGCTTTGGTCGTGTTGGAACGAAACCTGGCTTTTTTGCGGATCCATTCAGCGCACTCGCGTGCGACGGCGCGTTGAGTAAGCTTGTTGCGCAGCTGGATCTCGAACTCGGTGCCGTAGAGACCGCTTTCCCGTCGCGCCTTGGGAATGAAAAACTCCCTACGTTCCTTCCGGAGGCGGTCGGTTACCTCGGTGGGCACGAAGGTTGGAGCCGTGAAAATGAACTGCAGACTGTCGACTTTCGAGAGTTCGGACTTCAAGGCTTCGAACGCGTAGATCGAGAAGCAGGACGCAGCAATCCGCAAACGCGTACCCCGACCGACTGACGCCTTCAGGTCATCCCCGAGAAGGTGGGAGGTGTTATCGATGATCTGCATCGATAACCTCCCTGTTGAGAAGCACAATCTGCTGATCCTGCGGACTGCGGGCTGCCGGATCGGTATCGAGCCCGAGCCGCCTGAGCGCGTAGTACAGCAACGCTCGCCGGACTTTGATCTTCGCCTTGCCGCCCCGCATGGCGTAGTCGAGCGCAATGACCTTCGACTGCGTCTCCGAGAGGTCGGGGTGGGGGCCGACCTCCAGGGTGACCTCTGAGTGCCAGTCGCGGTCGTCGTCGGCCGAAGTTTCGCTCTCGCGCGACCCTCGGATCTCGAGGATCCGTGAGAGCAGGAAGTCCTTGAAGCATTCGTCGGTCACGCAGTACGCCCGCGTGTGCCAACGGAACCCGTCGAACGCGATGGCGTGCGGCTCGATCCACCGCCAACGCGGCTCCGGGCTGGACAGGGACTGGTACTTCACCTCGATCGCCTCGGAGCGACGGATGGCTCCGACCACGGAGCGGAGCGTCACCGGATTGACCCCGCGCACCGGCGTCGGCGCGGCCGCATAGGGCGGGAGATCGGCGATCCAGGAGTCCTCGCGGTCGAGGATCCCGTCCGCGACCGAGCGCAACTGGGCGAGATAGCGGCTGGCGTCGGGCTCGAGGAAGTGCGGCTTGAAGCCTGAGCCGCGGACATAGGTTCGCGCGCTCTTGTCGTAGACCATGTTGTCCGGCGCGAAGCCGATGTAGCGGTTCAGGTCGGTGGACGCCTGGTTCACCGAGACCCCGAACTGGTCCATCAGATCGCTTCGGTTCACATGCCCCTCCCAGAACAGGCGGAACTCTATGAACTCGAGGCGCTGCTCGACGCCCCAGCGAAGTTCCGACCTTTCATTCTCCATCACGCTCTCCCGGCTCGGGCGATGCGCACGCTAACTATGCGCGCCCATTTACTGGGCCTGAGTCGAGGCTAGCCGAGCCGGGAAGGTGGTGCAATCGAAATGCGTCGCAAATCAGAGCGTTGGAGTGTGACGCGCATTCGAGAGGTCGGGAATGGCGTCAGGACGCGGCGATCCGCTGGTCAGCCGTGGAGTGAATGACCTCTTGTTCGAACGCCTCGATATCGCTGACGCGGTACACGACGCGTCCGCCGAGCTTCATGTATGCCGGGCCTTCGCCAGCCCACCGCCACCGCTCCAGGGTGCGATGCGAGATGGTCCAGCGGTCCGCGAGTTCCTTCTGAGTCATGCAATTCCGTTTCATGTCGTCCTCCATTCGAGCAACTCGGTTTGGTTGCTCCCAAACGAAGGCGTGAAAGGAAATACGAGTAAAGTCAGATAGTTGCGAAGCCGTGCGCGCCGCAAGGCGGGCCGATCGCCCCATACATGTGTGGCAAGAAGCGGGCGTGCCGGAGTGGCCTCGCCTCCGACACGCCCCGAATTGAACGCAGCCACATGATGCGCGGCCGCGCGGTCGGCGAAAACTCGAGCCGGCCTGGTGGGCTCCGAGCGGGTTCGCCGCCATCCCCACCGCCGCGCTCGATCCGGCCCACGGTCCGGCGTCTCCCGCGGTCCCCGCGCTTATCGGGTCCGGGTCCCCATCCTCCGCCAGCGCCCCGTTATTCGGAGCTGGCGGCTTCCACCGGCGTGATCTCGGTGATTGTCTGGAACTCACCGAGGAACTCCGGGTGGTTTTGCGCCAGGTAGCGCACGATCCGTGCGTTCCCGATCAGCTTGCCGACGTAGCCCTTGATCACGGTCAGATGCAGATGGTCCTGACCGTATGTGTCCTGGATGGACGCGATCCCTTCTTGCAGGCGGGCCAGTTCCTGTTCCATCCGTGCCATCGCCTCCGGCGTGATGCCCTTGACCTTCTTCGGCTTGGAGGACTCGACCAGCTGGGCCTGCGGTGTTCCCGCGAGGATCGCGTTCACGTAGGCGACAGAATAGTTGTTCGCGTTGACCAGCAGTTCGGCCGCCTCGATCTGGCGCATGGTCTTCATTTTTCGAAGCGCGTCGAACACCGCGCCGGTCGCGGGTTTGTCTTTCAGGATCGCAACCGCTTCCTCGCAGATACCGTCCAGCAGGCGCACCTTGCGCCGGATGCTGCTCATGTTGAGATCGAGCGCGAGCGCGATCTTTTCCTCCGGCACGCCGCGCTCGATCGCCTTGCGGATCATCTTGTGTTCCTGGATCGGCGCGAGGCGGCTGACCTGGCGGTTGTAGGTGAAGGCCTCATCGTCCTTG
>Ga0100391_1005269_pt1 | contig 12100 bp, 11 predicted proteins | sample CryGeymeta201515_FD_81541 | JGI IMG/M metagenome (GOLD analysis project Ga0100391, IMG submission 81541) | Groundwater microbial communities from Crystal Geyser aquifers in Utah, USA - Crystal Geyser metaG 2015-15 | ecosystem: Environmental > Aquatic > Deep subsurface > Groundwater | place: USA...
ATAAGAAATCTGAAGGAGTTAAAGAGAAAAATGCCACTTCTGCACCAGAGATAAGCGCAGAACAAAGAAGCAATAACACTAGCATAATTAAACTTATAACCTGCGAGAGCTCTATAGAGATGAATGATAAAATTAAACTGGGAGGATCTGGATCCAAATGCTTATGTTTTAGTTAGACTTAGAAAGGCAAATCATCTTCTTCCTCATTGCCCATCGATTGATTGGCAAAAGTATCATTTTTCGGATTGGAAACAGGTTTTGCTGAAGCCGAATTTTGTGCTGTATTTCCTGATGTTTCAGTTTTTGGAGTTAGAAAAGTAAAATCGGTGCATTGAATTTCAACCGAATATCTTTCAATTCCCTTATCATCTGTCCATTTTCTACTTTTCAATCTTCCCTCAACGTAAACTTTATCTCCTTTTTTAAGATATTTCTCGCATATCTCTGCAGCTTTATTTCTTACTACTATATTATGCCACTCGGTATTTTCTATACGTTGGCCTGTGGTTTTGTTCGTATAAACCTCGTTAGTAGCTAATGGAAATCTTCCAATTGCCCCTCCGCCTTCAAAATAATGCATCTTTACGTCGTCTCCTGTATGCCCAATTAGCATTACCTTATTAAGTGTACCTGTCATTTTAGTTATTTAGCAGCACCTCTAGATGCCATTCGATTAAAACATTTTATTAAAAATAAAGAAATTTATTTAGTATCTCGCTTTCTTCATCTCAATATTATAGCTGATAAATTTAATTTGAAGATAGTGCTAATAATCACTCAGTTCAAATTCATTTATAAAATTTGCGATCAATACTGGAACGGGATATTGATGAATCTCTGCAAGCGGAATTGACTTTTCTTCCAGCTGCTTCTTTTCTATGATCCAAAAACTGGTATAAATATGCTGATGTGATAATTTATGTACAATTGGTAAGTCATTATATAAGGACACTTTTTCAATGGGACCAGCAACCAAAGATTGTTTTATTACTGAAGCTTCAAAATCTTCAGCAGAACTTATAGCCTCAGTTTCAATTAAAGGAAATTGATACAAACCTTCCCAAATCCCTTTTCCTTCTCGCTGCTCTAGTAAAGTTTCGTTTGCATCAGAAAGAAATACCAAATAATTAAAATATCTCTTTTTAATCTTTGCTTTTTTCATCTTAACAGGTAAAACCTTAATAGTGTCATTTTTCAAAGCCAAACAACTTCCCGAAAGCGGACAAGAATCGCATAAAGGATTTTGCGGTTTGCACTGCAATGCTCCAAATTCCATAATCGCCTGATTATAGGTAGCAGGTTCTTGGGTAGACATCACTTCTTCTGCAAGCAATTTAAATTCCTTTTGTCCCGCACTACTATTAATAGGTGTAGCAATATCAAAATACCTTGCAAGAACGCGATACACATTTCCATCTACCACTGGTGTAGCTTCATTATAACAAATTGAAGCAATAGCACTAGCGGTATAATCTCCAACACCTTTTAATTTAAGAAGCTCTTTATAAGATTTAGGAAAATCGCCATTTAAAACTTCTGCAACATATTTAGATGTTTCGTGCAAATTTCTGGCTCTGGAATAATAACCTAGGCCCTGCCAAAGCTTTAACACCTTTTCTTGGGATGCATCTGCAAGATGAAATACGCTGGGAAATGCCTCTGTGAATGCCAAATAATAGGGCAAACCTTGCTCTATTCTTGTTTGCTGAAGCATGATTTCACTCAGCCAAATGTGGTATGGATCACTGGTTTCTCTCCAAGGCAAATCTCTTTTATTGCCTAAGTACCAATTAATCAGTGTTTTATGAAAAACCATGAATGCCATTGTTTGATTGCAATAATAATTCTTTATTTGGTTACTATTTAATGAATTAGGATTGAAATATTGGAGATTTAATTCTTATATTTGCCCCCTTGAAAATTAAGAACCCCAATTATAATTTTAAATAGTACGAAAATGACGAAACCAGATATCGTAGCGAAGATTTCAGAGAAGTTAGGAATGGAAAAAGGTGATGTACAAGCTACTGTTGAAACATTTATGGAAGAAGTAAAGACTTCTTTAGAAAGTGGAGATAATGTTTACTTAAGAGGTTTTGGAAGCTTTGTGATTAAAACAAGAGCCGAAAAAACAGGAAGAAACATCTCAAAGAATACTACAATAAAAATCCCTGCACACAATATCCCTGCATTTAAGCCAGCACGTGTTTTTGTAGATGGTGTAAAGACTAATGTTGAAGTAAAAGAATAATTCCTGTAATAGGGAGTTTGAAAGTATATAATTATTAATTTAAAAAAAGTACACTATGCCAAGTGGTAAAAAAAGAAAAAGACATAAGGTAGCTACTCACAAGCGTAAAAAGAGAAGTAGAGCTAACCGCCATAAGAAAAAGTAGTGCTCTCACTACTTTTTTTAGTAAAAGACGTTCTTTGAAATTGAAGCTGAATTTGAGTATTATTTAAATTTCAGTTTCTTCAGGCTTAAAAACCCTGTGAAAATTTATTGTTTAATCCATCCCGATTTCCGGGATAAAAATCTAAAAGAGTGGACAAAGAATTGATTATTAGATCAGGTTCCTCTGCTATAGATTTTGCCTTAATTAAAGATGGAAAACTAGTTGAATTAAACAAAGAAGAAGACGATAGCAACTTTGCTGTAGGTGATATTTTTATTGCCAAGATCAGGAAAGCTGTTCCAGGATTAAATGCTGCATTTGTAAATGTTGGCTATACAAAAGATGGTTTTTTACACTATCATGATCTTGGTCCTCAAGTCCTCACTTTGTTGAAGTTCATAAAACGTGTAAGCACAGGTAAATTAAAGGATTATTCTTTACAGAATATGAATTTTGAAAATGATATTGATAAAGACGGAAGCATTGCCGAAGCCTTAAAATCAAATCAGTCGCTATTGGTTCAAGTAATGAAAGAACCAATCTCCACAAAAGGCCCAAGAATAAGCTCAGAGCTTTCTCTTCCAGGCCGTTATATTGTGTTGGTACCTTTCTCTAACAGAGTTTCAGTTTCACAAAAAATTGAAAGTAAAGAAGAAAAAGACCGCCTTAAAAGATTGGTGAAAAGCATTAAACCAAAAAACTTTGGTGTAATTGTAAGAACCGTAGCAGAAGGCAAAAAAGTAGCAGAGCTAGACAGAGATCTCCAAAATTTAATGAGTCGCTGGACAGCAATGTGTAAAAAGCTTTATAAAGCACCGCATCCCTCCAAGGTATTGGGAGAATTAAATAGAGCATCCTCAATTTTGAGAGATATCTTTAATGACACTTTCACCTCTATTATGGTAGATGACGAAGAACTTTACACGCAACTAAAAGATTATGTGGCAGAAATTGCCCCAAACAAAGAATCTATAGTAAAGCTGTATCAGTCCAATGTTCCAATTTTTGAAAAATTCGGTATCGAAAGACAAATAAAAACTTCCTTTGGTCGCACCGTATCGATGAGCAAAGGAGCTTACCTGATTATTGAACACACAGAAGCCATGCACGTTATAGACGTGAACAGTGGAAACCGTTCCAATAAAGCTAAAAACCAGGAAGAGACCGCCTTAGAAGTAAATCTTATAAGCGCCACAGAAATAGCCCGACAATTACGATTACGTGATATGGGTGGAATTATTGTGGTTGACTTTATAGATATGAATAAGGCCGAAAACAGAAAAGCACTTTATGATCATTTACGCGAAGAAATGAGCGATGATCGTGCTAAACACAAGATATTACCCCCGAGTAAATTTGGGTTAATACAAATTACAAGACAACGCGTTAGGCCGGAAACTAACATCAAGACCCGTGAAGAAAACCCGAACGGAGTAGGAGAAATTGAGGCTCCTATTATAGTTATTGATAAAATTAAAACCGACCTCGAAAGGCTGATCAAGAAGAATCATAAAAAGATCACCTTAAGTGCGCACCCATTTATTGCAGCCTTTTTAACAAGAGGCTTTCCATCACCCCGCTCCCAATGGTTTTTTGACCATAAGCGCTGGGTAAAAATTTTACCAAGAGACGCTTACACGTACATGGAATATCACTTTCACGACAAAAACGGGGAAGTTTTAGACTAAAATTTTAAAAACCGCCTATCATTTATATGATAGGCGGTTTTTTTATGTCTTATATTTAGAAAAAGCCATCTGCTTTTAAAGATATTTCAGTAATCTTAGACTTCAAAATACTTTGATCTCAAGAAAGTTTAAGTTTTTATAACCCTTAAACAAGGGCTAATTGTCCAGAAGATAATTAATTATGAAACACACTATAATTCTCACTTTATTCTTTAGTTTAATTTTGCAGACACTTAGTTATTCTCAAGAAAATAAAAAAGATAGCATTTATTTCAATTATGATGAAAACTATTTAAGAGAATATTTTTTAAATGATCCTAATTATCTTTTTGTGGAAGATTCAGGAAATGACAGTGCATATTTTTACTTTATAAAGAAATCAGTTTATAAGGACTTAGCTCCGAAGAAGGTTCTAAACTTAAAAGAATATATAAGAGCATCTAGTTTTTATAGAGAAGGATATAAACGGAAGCTCGAAGATTATGGATTGTTTGAATATTTCAAAAATTATACTATTTTCTTAATCAAAAATGAAAATTGTAAAAAAGAGTTTATTCTTGTTGAACCAATGATGGCTATTGAGTAAATAAATTATTATAAACTATATAATTATTTTAAAAACCGCTTATCATTTATTTGATAGGCGGTTTTTTTATGTCTTATTTTTTATAAACCTCTTCAAGTAAAAGAACATTGTTCAAGTAATTTTTAAGATCATAATTCTTTTAAGTGGGTCAAATATATACAGTTGACTTCTAGTCCTCTAATTGTAAAAAAGCATAAAAGAAATCCGGAGAAAGATCACAAGATTTCTTCTTAATTTTCTTTTTCTGCTTCCTGCTCCCAACCATTAGGGCGTTTCCATCTTACCGGGGGAGCTGGCTCTTTTTTCAATTCTAACGGATTTTCCTTTAGGAGCCTTAGAGCTTCCTGAACAGACCTCTCCAACTGAGGATCTTTCCCTGCAATAACATCTATTGGGGTCATTTCCACTTCTATATCAGGGGCTACTCCTTCTCCCTCTATAGCCCAATTTCCATTAACATCAAAGAATCCACCTCGAGGTGCAACCATTCTTCCTCCATCCACAAATGCTGGGGTATCCCATGTGCCAACAAGTCCGCCCCAGGTGCGAGTGCCAACAAGTGGTCCTATTTCCATTTCCCTGAATAGATAAGGTAATAGATCTCCTCCAGATCCTGCTCTTTCGTTAATGATCATCACTTTTGGCCCCCAAATTCCAGCCATAGGGGTAGTAAATGGTCTATTCCCCTCAACCTTGCTATTAAAATAACCATGAAGTTCCCTTGCTAATACATCAACAATATAATCTGCCGCAGAGCCTCCTCCATTATTTCTTTCATCTATTATTGCTCCTTGCTTATCCTGTTGGGCAAAGTAATATCTGTTAAAATATTGATACCCTTGTTGCCCTGTATTAGGGACATAAACATATGCCAGTTTTCCATTGGACATTTTATCAACTTTCCTTCTATTTCCCTCAATCCAGGCAAAACTTCTCAATTGATATTCATTGTCTACAGGAACTACTGTTATCAACCTTGCTCCTTCCTTGGAAGGTTTATTATTCACTAAAATATAAGTCTGTCTTCCTGCAGTTCCTTCAAAATATGTATAAAGATTTTGAGAAGCTAAGACTTCTTCTCCATTTACCTCTAATAGAAAATCCCCCTCGTTCACATTCAGTCCTGATAGGCTTAAAGGTGCCTTTACCTCTGGATTCCAGCTTTCACCGTTATAGATTCTGCTAAAATAATATCTGTTTGATTTCACAGCGTAGTCAGCACCGAGCAATCCAACTGGAACTCTTTTGATATCTGGAAAATCTCCTCCAGAGGTGTATGAATGCCCTACTGATACTTCACCTCCTAAAATATCTACCAAATAATTAAGATCTGATCTATGATGAACGTGCTCTAGCCAAGGGGTATACCATTCTAAGATTTTATCCCAAGGAGCTCCGTGAATATTGTCCACATATAAAAAATCTCTTTGATAGCGCCATCCTTCTCTAAAGATCTGTTTCCATTCTTCTGTAGGATCAATTTTCAATCTTAGATTGGAAACCACTAATTTATTATCCTCTTCCTTTGGCGCCCCATTAGAGGTTGGTACAATCCCCCATTTACTGCCATTGCGATAGAGCATGTTTTTACGATCATGGGAAACAGAAGCCTCATTAACTTTAGGAAGAAATGGGATAGCCTTTCGCTCCTCTAAACTGTATCGACTCATTGAAAGTTCAGACTCGTTTGGAATGTCCTCCATATAAAACACATAACCTTCTGGCCCTGAAATTAGATTGGTATAACTTTTATCTGGAACTCCTAGGACTTCAATTCGGTTTTCCAATCCGTCGAAATCTATTTTTACTCGGGCGATATCCTTTTCAGGTTGTTTTTTACCTAAAGATTTCTTTTTTTCCTCCTTAGCTTTGATTTCCTCCTCTTCCTTTTGCTCCTTTTCATCAAAAAGGCGTGGCATTAGGGGGGAGGGTGTGTCTTTTGATAGCACCATCATATACAGGCTTCTGGTTACTGGCCTTTCATAACTTGTCATATCTAACCAGCCAGTATTGAGACCGTAATTTGTAGTTGCAAGAAAATAAAGATACTTTCCACTGGCATCCCAAACAGGCGATATTGCATCAGCCATAGAATTTGTTAACTGGTAATTTTCTCCAGTTTCTACATTATGGACTTTCACTGCTTTGAACAAATTATCCATTATCCTTACATATGCTATCCACTGGCTATCGGGAGACCAAACGGGGTTTAGTGAACGATTTGGGTGAGCGTAACCCTCAACATCTGCCTTGGTAACTTTTTCGGTTTCAACATTAATGTACCACAGATTATAATCTGTATCTGTAAAAGCGATATATTTTCCATTAGGCGACCATTCTGGTTTAAAGAAAAAAGTTGGATCCGATATTTTAATACTACGAATATTTCCTAATCCTTCCTGGTTGCCAATCATTAGCTGATATTCCCCAGAAGCATCAGAAAACCAAGCGATTTTTGACCCGTCCGGAGACCAAACAGGAGATCTATCCGCCGCTCCGGAAGAGTTAGTGATGTTTCTCCAATTCCCTTCTTCTTTTGAAACAGTAAAAATCTCACCTCGGTATTCAAATAATGCACGTTGTCCTGTTGGACTTAATGAAGAATTAATAAGCTTGGTTGTTTCCACATCTTCCCATCTTGGCCTAGCCCAATTAAAATCTCCATTCACAGTTATTTCAAGTTGTTCACTCTTTCCATTGGACGGGTTCAGCAAATGAAGATATCCGCCCTGCTCATAAATGATGTTTCCTCCTCCTGAATCCAAGCTTTTGGCATCGAATTGCTTGTGAAACGTTAACTGCTTAATTTCTTCTGAAGCAGGATCAAAAGACCAGATATTGTTGGCAAAATCCCTTTCGGATAGAAAAAATATTTTACCGTTTAACCATACAGGATCGGTATGTCTTTCATTATCTGTTCGTAAAGTCTTTTTGAGTGAATAATCTTTTAAATTTAAGATCCATATTGGTTGCGCCTGTCCACCACGATAGTTGCGCCATTCAGGATCCCAAAAGGAGATAGGGGTATAGGCAAGAAAATTACCATCATCTGACAATTCTCCATTAGCTGCTCTGGGAACTTTTAAGGCAATAGGCATACCCCCATTTATAGCTATAGTATATAATTTAGAAGCTGCAGTTGGAAATCCTTCTCTTCCAGAAGAAAATAAAACCGATTTCCCATCAGGCGACCAACCTGCAACAGCATCGTTCCCAGGATGCCAGGTAAGCCTTTTAGGCTGCCCACCTTCCACAGGAATTATTTATACGTCTACATTCCCATCATATTCACCAGTAAAAGCTATCAATTTTCCATCTGGAGAAAAATGCGGATTGGTTTCGGCACCCTCATTTGAAGTGAGCCGTCGAGCATTACCGAGCTTAGTCTTTCCCGGAAGATGATCAATAATCCAAAGATCATTGGCATGAACAAAAGCAATATGCTGATTACTAATGGTTGGTTGTCGCAATAATCTGGTGCCTTGGGCATTTAACTGTAAAGGATGAAATCCCAAAAAACAACAAAAAAACGAGAAAGTGACTATTTTAAATTTCATGGAAACAATGGCTTAATTAATAAGTTAAGGAATAGTAATATAAGGATTATATTTTGTTGGGATAATGATGAAATTATCTCATCAAAATTAAAATGTAGTTAAGGGCAAAATGTTCTGAAGAACCTATCTCAGCAAACTAAAATGCCCTTTTAAAGTCGCATAGCCCTCGATTATAATATGATACCAATAATCTGAAGCTGGTAAGTTAACGGCATTTAAAGTACCATCCCAAGAAAAGTTAAGCCCATTCCCAGATTTCAATAACTTCCCATATCTGTCAAAAATCAATATTTCTGAATCAGGGAAAAACTCCAAACCATTTAATCTGAAAAGATCATTATAACCATCTCCATTGGGAGAAATCATTTTCAATACAACAATGTGAGGAAATTCAAGTGAAACTGTATTACACGCACTTAAATCACGCATATAAGCAGTGTAAACTCCGCTGGGCACATTTAAAAAAGTATTTGACTCTTGAAAATTGACTCCATCTAATGAATATTCAAACTCGCCAGGATTTTCTGCAGTAATTATAATGGTGTTCTCATCAGAATCCACTCTAGCTATTTCAGCTTTATCTACAGGTTTTACCAAAAACGTTTTTATTGCTGAACATCCTTCGGCAGTAAATACCTCAACCTGAAAAGTTCCTGATTCTGAGACGGAAATAGCTTGCGAGGTTTCTCCAGTATTCCAACTATAGGTATATCCTTCAACTTGTGCATCCAAGGTTATTGAAGAATCTGGGCATAATTGAAGCTCCTCATCTTCCAAAACTGGAACGCTAATAATTTCTACTTTTATGGCTACTCTATCACTCGCATCACAATCTGCATCTGCATTTAAAGCTTCAGCATAATAAACACCTTCAGAATTTGGCTGGAAACTAATAGAATTCTCTTTTAATAATGTTCCACCAACTTCAGCATCATACCAATTCACAATAGTGTTTGCAAGAGTAGAAACCATTAAAACAGGAATTTCTTCTCCACTACAGATCAGCTTATCGCCTTGGCTTACTGGTGTCATGGGTTTTTTTAAAATATTTATATAAAAAGACTCCGAGACAGAATTGCATAAGTTATTATTCAAGTTCACCATGTCTTCAGCAACTCTAACTCGGAAATATTTCGAGTTAGAAAGCATTGTTATTGATAACTGCTCTTGATTTGCACCAGCTATATCTACCCAATCTTCATCATTGATGCTTTCTTGCCATTGATAAGCATGAGTTTTATACACCGAATTATCTGGTGTGGCTTCCAAAGTAATACTTACTGGTGCATCTTCTTCGCAAACCACTAATCCAGTATTTACATCTCCACTTGTATTAATTGTGGTGAGATCTCCACACGATCTAAAAATAATATCGTCTATCGCTAGATCATTTCCGCAGCCACCATCTCCATTATTGAACATCTTTAGAATTACATTGTTTTGCCCTGCCTCACTTTTAAAGGTTAAAGCAAATTGCTCCCATTTTGGCGAAGCGGTTCCGTAGATCGCACCCGTACTTCCAACTTTCAACAATTCTGTATCGGTTTCATCCCATATTTCAAATCGCACATTTATCGGAATTTCTCCTGTAGGACACGCATTACTAGTTGGGTTGAACACATTCATCAAATAAGCTGAAAACTCATAGGTGGTATTTTCACAAAGTCCGGAAATCTCAGTTCTATAAAATCTTCCAGAAGTGAAACCTGCATTAACAATTAGAGCCCTGCCGTTGGAAACAGTGTTGTTGGGAAAGGAAGAATGCCAAGACTGTATCTGTCTCCCAATAATTGTAGAAACTGTATACTCTCCATCTTGAGGATCTTGAGAAACAAAATTATAATTAGTAATCCCGGTTGCTAATGGAGGTCCATATCCGGTTGCCGACCCAAAATCTTCTTGAAATATAGGGTCACCCTTACTGCCTTCACAAAATCCTAACTGTGCAAAGGCGGGATTTAAGAATAGAAAGAATGCTGCAAGAAGAAAGAACCGAATCATTCTCAAATATAGGTCATTTAAAGAGGTTTCATTCCATTTTAAATTCTGAAAAAATTAGTGAGCACTGTTGAAACTATTTAAGAAATAGTATAATTTATGATCTCTTTTTAGAGGAATATTTACCTTTACTATCTATGAAATCTAATGCTAGCGAGAAATCTTACACTATAAAAGAGGCAACGATAAAACTGATGCAGTTTTGTGCTTATAGAGATCGCTCCCAAAAAGAAGTTGAGGAAAAATTACGAGAAATGCGTATGATTCCGGAAGCTTGCGAACAGATCACAATCCAGCTGATGCGCGAGAACTTTCTAAATGAAGAACGTTTTGCACATAGTTTTGTTCGGGGAAAATTCAGAATTAAAAAATGGGGAAGAATTAAGATCAAACAAGAACTAAAGCAGCGAGATATTTCTGCACCCCTTATAAAATCGGCATTTACAGAAATTGATGAATCTGAATATTTTACTACTTTAGAAGCAGTTGCAAAGAAAAAACTAAAATTGATCAAAAAGGTTAATCCTTATAAAAAGAAGCAAAAACTCATCGCTTACTTACAGCAAAGAGGTTTTGAGATCCCTATAATCCTTGATGTTATAGAACAATTTAAGTTTTAATATTGTTCTTTTTATGAGTATTTATTATGGCTTGTTCATTTTTATAATCTATCCATTTTTGCCCTCTCATCTTACGCATGTAATTATCGAAATATCTCATAAAAGCTAAATTGTAAACCGCTTTAGAGAAATTGGTGATATTTCTTGAGGTTGCTCTAAGACTCATAGAAAATCCTGGAGTTAAATAAGTCATTTGGTGCCAATAACCTTCCGGCATATACAAGGTTTCCCCATGGTTTAGATTGGTAACATAACCTTGAGATTCTTTTAAAGCAGGAAATTTTTCAAAATCTGGATTTGTAAAGTCTATATCTTCTCTAGAGATCAAGGCATGCGGAACTTTATAGAGATATTTACTTTGAGATGGTGGATAGAGAATGCGTTGCTTTTTTCCGTGGAAATGAAAATGAAGAATATTGGCAAAATCTATATCATAATGCATAAAAACTTTCGAGTTTTCTCCACCAAAGAAGAGCATTGGTAACTGCTTTAAGAATCGCAATCCCATATCTGGGAATTTAAAATCGTTTTGAAGCACAGGTACTTCTTTCATTAAATGATAAAGAAAAATCCTATAATTGGTAGGTTTAGATTTCAGCAAAGCGATATACTCGCTCATCTTCATCTTTAAATGAGGCTCATTAAATTTATATTCAGAGCTTATTGGCCTATCGTCATATAGCGGCACCGTTTTATCTCCGGCAACTTTATCTATATATTCCAAATTCCATTTCTTATATGCTGGCCAATCTTCAATTAAATGTTCTATCACCACAGGTTTCTGCGGTTTCACATATTTTTCAACAAAATCGGCTTTAGAAATTGTCTTTTCCCTAGGGATTTCAGCTAATTGCAGTCTTTCTTTCATCATCACAATCCAACATTTTTATGGGTATTCACAATAGCCTGTTTATTTTTATAATCTATCCAATTTTGCCCTTTCAGCTTTCGCATTAAATTATCGTAGTTCCTTAAGATCACTAAGTTATTAAGTACTTCTAAAATTTTCTTAGGACTTGTGGGCAAAGACCGAAGGGTTAAAGATAAGCAAGGAGTTTCATATTTAATGAAATGCCACCATTTACTTGGTATAAACAAGGCATCTCCGTGTTTTAATTCTATTTCATAACCTTTTGCTGAAGCTAAAGCCGGAAATTTTTCCAGATCTGGATCATCCATATCTATCACTTCCATACTCACTATAGAAAAAGGCACTTTGTAAAGATATTTAGTTTCTGAAGGCGGATATAAGATC
>Ga0100391_1005277_pt1 | contig 12094 bp, 12 predicted proteins | sample CryGeymeta201515_FD_81541 | JGI IMG/M metagenome (GOLD analysis project Ga0100391, IMG submission 81541) | Groundwater microbial communities from Crystal Geyser aquifers in Utah, USA - Crystal Geyser metaG 2015-15 | ecosystem: Environmental > Aquatic > Deep subsurface > Groundwater | place: USA...
AACTCCAGGTCCTACTCCTGGACCCACTCCAGGGCCAACACCAGGTCCTTCTCCTGGACCCACATCAGGTCCCAGTCCTGGACCTACGCCTGGACCCACATCAGGTCCCACTCCTGGACCTACACCAGGACCAACACCAGGTCCTACTCCAGGTCCCACTCCTGGACCTACACCAGGGCCAACACCAGGTCCTACCCCTGGACCTACACCTGGACCCACTCCAGGGCCCACGCCTGGACCTACTCCGGGTCCCACACCAGGCCCAACTCCTGGACCCACTTCTGGGCCAACCCCCGGGCTTACTCCTGGACCCACACCAGAGCCTACTCCTGGACCTACACCAGGTCCTACTCCTGGACCCTCTCCAGGGCCCACGCCTGGACCTACACGGGGTCCCACACCAGGCCCAACTCCTGGACCCACTTCTGGACCACCCCCTGGGCCTACTCCAGGACCAACACCAGGTCCTACTCCTGGACCTACACCTGGACCCACATCAGGTCCCACTCCTGGACCTACGCCTGGACCCACTTCTGGTCCCACCCCAGGTCTGACTCCTGGACCAAGTTTAGGCCCTACCCCTGGACCCACAGCAAGTCCAACACCTGGTCCCAGTTCTGGACCAACACCCGGACCCACTCCAGACCCCAGCCCTGGAACAACACCAGGACCCACCCCTGGGCCTTCTCCTGGGCCAACTCCTGGACCTGCTGCAGGTTCCACCCCTGGGCCAACTCCCGGACCCACACCAGGACCTACTCCTGGACCCACATCTGCTCCCACTCATGTTTCCACTTCTGAACCAACACCTGGTCCTACACCTGGACCAAGTCAAGGTCACACACCTGGACCAACACCTCTTACTTACACACCTGTGCCAACGCCAGGACCTACTCCAGGACCAACCAGCAAATGCAAAGACAATTGTGAGTGTGTGATGGCTATAGGAGAATGTATTAATTATGATAGCAGGAAAAAGCTTTTTAATATTACTTCAGAATCATGCAACGTTGACGATGGATCTGTTAACTGGATGTGTTGCACTGGAGCAACCATTGATGGTACGTTTTTGGAGAATAATGGTATGTTTTTGGAGCAAGCATGTAATGTTATTGATACCAGTGGCAATGCGGTTGCGGATGTGGATACCATCCAAGTGGCGGTAGATATTGCGGCCGAGAGTGTGAAAATACGAGTTCAAGATGGCGTATTTTCCACCGATATGTCCTTTGAAGATAGTATTTGTGCAAGCAATGGCAGAAACCTTGTACTAGTACCGCCTAGTAAATGTCCTGGAACCGGTGTTTGTGAAGTTACAGTTATGCTCCCTACAGTGGATCTCCCTCCCTGCTACGGAATTACACTAGGTCCAACCCCAGGACCAACTCCAGGACCTACACCAGGACCCAATCCAGATCCAACATCTGCACCTACATCCAGCCCAACCCGGGAACCTACTGACAATCCAACATCCAGCCCAACCCCAGGTCCAACTCCAGGACCTACACCAGGACCCAATCCAGACCCAACATCTGCACCTACATCCAGCCCAACCCGGGAACCTACTGACAATCCAACATCCAGCCCCACCCTTGGTCCAACTCCAGGACCTACACCAGGACCCAATCCAGACCCAACTTCTGCACCTACATCCAGCCCAACCCAAGAACCTACTGGCATTCCAACATCCAGTCCCACCTCTGGTCCCACACTGAGTCCCACCAATAGTCCAACTTGTATTGATAAAAATCTCAGGTGTGGTAGTGACTGTTGGACATGTGATTCTGTTGTAGAAGTTGGCGATTCCCTGGAAATCACAATTGGTCACTGTAAATGTAAGGATGTAATTAGTTGGATGTGTTGTGTTGGTGTAAATGGCGGTGTTGGCAATTGTGAGGTCACTTGTCCTGACGGGACTGACCCTCAAGGAGGCCCGGGTTTGCCAGTGGACATGAAACCAGGCAAATGTTCTGAAATCTCTTCAGGCAATGGATTGGACATTACCATACCAAAGCCTGCCTACTCTTCCACCGTTGAAATCAACACTCATGATGGGCAGATTGTAGCTGACCTGGGTGTGAGAAGTGATGTTTGTAGTGGAGGGAAAGACAAACGCAAATTGGGGAATGACAATGGAGGGCACTGTAATATTTTCTTTGAGGTGGCCAAGTCAGACACAGGTGGCTTCACCTGTGACTACATCCAGCCAAACATTCCGGTGGTCAATGGACAAATAAGTTTTTCTTTACCAGAACCAACAACCGTAGTTCCCACAGGAAGTCCCACTGGAGCTCCAATAGGATATGCAGAACCGACAACTGGATTTCCTACAGGTTATCCGACTGGCTCTCCAACAGAAACCCCTACTGTCACTCCTACAAGCCAACCAACTGGCTCTCCGACAGAGATTCCAACTGACGCCCCTACAGGCCAACCAAGTGCAACAACCGTAGTTCCCACAGCAGGAAGTCCCACTGGAGCTCCAATAGGATATACAGAACCGACAACTGGATTTCCTACAGGTTATCCGACTGGCTCTCCAACAGAAGCCCCTACTGACACTCCTACAAGCCAACCAACTGGCTCTCCGACAGAGATTCCAACTGACGCTCCTACAGGCCAGCCAAGTGCATCACCAAGTGCATCACCAAGTGCATCACCAAGTGCATCACCAAGTGTACTTCCATCGGAAAGTCCCTCAAGTAGCCCTAGTCAATCTCCGTCTGAGACCCCAGTTGAGTCTGGTCGACTTCTGCGGACTGGTGATAGTATTTTATCTGCTACCAGCTGTGACCCGATTGCGGCTTATTCAATGATTTTGGCTAAGCCAGACATGAACCAGTACGGTGCTCTTGAAAGGCAACTTTTGTTTTACAAGAGTGGAGGTTATTTATTAGTCGCCGATGGACCCGGAACATACATCTTCGATCTCTACACAAATTCACAGGACGGAGCGGAACAAGATAATGTAGTTGGAACAGCTAGAGTCAAAGTCGGGGAATGCTCAAGTGGTTCCTACCTTGACGACTACACAGTCCTTGTGGACTGGTTCCTCACTGGTTCCAACGGAGTATGTTTATCCAGAGACACTACCTACTTGAACACTCATGCCCATTACATGAAACCTAAAGCCAGCTATGGATCCTTCAGTGCACGTTGCTGTAAGGTCGATCAGCCTTGCTACATCTACCTTGACACGAAGGTTGAGAAGTCGTGGTGTGATGCAGACTGTGTAGTGAAGGCGAATCCACCCAAAGTCTGGAGAGACTAGCTTTGCATCAGAGTACATACTCATCCGTATTCATCCTATCTATCTATATCACATACTTCCCTTTTACTTTTGGGATTAGAGCCACATGTGCCGGAGCCCGTTTGAAACCAAAGAACCAAATTGAACAAAAACGAAGCCAACCAGTTAATGTTCTGTGCTCCTTATATGTCTTTTTTGTTTTTCATTAAATACAAAATCACAATAGTTCCTTGTATGAAGTTTTTCTTCCTGGCTCTACTAACTCTCGCAATATCAATTGTCGTTTCCATTACTAGAAATACTCTACTTGTGGCAGGGCGGCAGCTTCTATTGTCGTCTGACTGTTCTCCCACTAATTGATGTACTGCTGTACGTATTACGGAATGGCTCAATTCAACGCAACCACATCCAAACCTTTTAAAATGCAAAATGACCAAAAAAACAATTGGTCACAGTTACAAATTGAGTATCTTCCATGGGACGAACATAGTCCAAAAGATACTGAGCCAAATCAGATTGGATGAGCGATGTGCACAAATCACGACGGGTAGGAGGGGTAACGTCCATCATATCGGTAGCCGAAAAATTTGCTGTAATATCAAACTCGACGTAAATGTTGTACTCTTCACTGGGTTTAGCAGCATTAAACAACGACTTTCGCATGCTCACTTGAACCGATTCAACAGCATCTTTACCGTACAAATTTTCCAAAGCACTGGTAAAGAAGGCTCTGGATGCATTCGCCAAGGCAAAATAATCCTTACTGGGTGGTTCAGCGTGGCATTCTGCCACTTGAAAGGCAGCATAGACATCACGAGTCACAATAGTTCTGGAAGTTGCTGTTGGCGTTGGTACAACAGGAGTATTTGTTGGCGCAGCTAGTTGCTGTGGTTCTGGAACTGGTTCCGCCTGTTCCAGGACTTGTTCTTTCATCGGTGGTGGGTGTACTTCTGATTCTTGTTCCTCGACAGTTTTCTCGCTGTTTGGTACAACCGCATAGTCTGGTTGGTCGTGCAGAACATCTTGTGTCGATTCCTGAGATGGCTCCGCTTTTTCGCTGGATGTAATGGCAAACTCGCCATCTTCTTCTTCTCTTAGTTCTTGTAAAGCTGGAATTTCTTCTCCATTGTATTGCATACGATTTAATCCAATCAAAGCATAGACCGCCGCCTTGAGTTTTTGTTGCGCATTAAATGCACGTAATTTTTCTTGGTTGATGTGCAGACTTGTTTTGTCCAAATCACTCGCGTCGTCAAGCATCCACTGACAATCCAAAATTTGTGGAGGCGACCACCGCTCGTTGGGATCCAATGTCAATAGTCTAATAAAAGGAAAAAGAAAACACAAAAAGAATATGCGGATGAGAAATCCAGGGAATGTTTGAAAAATCAATGTTCTCTATGAACAATCAATATACATGTTCTGTATCTTGCACGTACCCTTGAATCATATCTTTGCAATCTTGGCTGACATGACCCCACAGTTCGTCAGGAAATTCGATTTTGGCTTTCAAAATTTTCTGAAACGTTTCCTGATTACTGGCTGCATAAAAGGGTGGAATTCCTCCAATCAGCGTGTATTGAATAACACCCAATGCCCACATATCGACCTTAGTACCGTATGCCAAATTTTTAAGAATTTCTGGAGCCACGTGTTGGGCACTACCGCACTGTGTTTTGAGGGACGTATCGTCGGGACACTTTTTTGCAAATCCCTGTAAAAAATGTTGGTATTGTAGGACCCATTGTAATTAATGTAAATAATGTAAAAATATAAAGTTAGAAATAAATAAAATTTAGGACATCGTTTGTCAAAGGCTCTCTCTGCATAGGACAAATGCAGAGAGCGGTATTCTTGTATTCTTGAGACTTACAAAATCGGCAATTTTAATGGCTGTGTCGCTCTCATTGGATGAGAGGAGTAAATTTTCCGGTTTCAAATCCCGGTGAGCAATTTTTTTGGAGTGACAGTAGTTAATGGCATTGGCAACGACTTGACAAACATCACGAGCCTCTCGTTCCGTGTAGGTTGTTTTGGAAATGAGTCTGTCGAGCAGTTCTCCTCCTGGTACCATTTCCAGTACCAACTGAATTTGGTCGGTACCGGAATCAAAAACATCGTACAGACGAATAATGTGAGGATGTCGGAGTTCGCTGAGAGCAGCAATTTCTTGTTGGAGGCATCTCTTGTCAAATTCTTCCATGTCTGGTTTTTGAATAATCTTAATAGCGTACTGCTCCTTGGTCGTTTTGTGTTCACCAGCACAAACTACGCTAAAAACGCCCGTGCCTAATTCGTGGCCCAGATCGTACAGTTCGTCAAAGGACTTTCCGGTCGTGGCAGATTCCACTGTGGGATCATTCATGGCGAAAATCTGACATAAATGATGAGTGAGTGAGTGAGTGAGTGAGTGACTGCTGCGAAAAAAAACAAGCTGGAAAGAACATCGTGCACACTTTCACAAAGCAACGTACCTCTGTCATGATTCCTACTACTGTGTGTATTTTGAGTATGTGTGGACTAATTTTGGATTTTTGTAGAGAGCAGAGATTAAAGATTAATAGAGTAATTCATTATTGACAACTGACAACAATAAAATGAAATAAGCAAAAAGATACGCAATGCCAGAAGGAGTCTGTTCATCTCCTATCTTTGACAAACCCAAGATCGATCGTATCGCGCCAAACAGTCATTTCACAGGTCATCATCAGATTGTACTTCCTGAGGGTTCGTACTGGTGTTCTTAGGGTTCAAGTACCAGCTGTCGATGTCTACCACTACCACTATAAGTCTACCACGGTACTACGGAATACCTACTACTACTAGCTAGTACTACTAGTAGACCACTTCTTGCAAAAAATAATAGCATCTACTCTATTCTACTGTATTGGACTACTAAACTACTAGTGGTAGCAATAAGAGAGTGTTACAGTATAATACTATTATTGTTTGTTTGCCCGAATTCATCAACTTTTTTTATCCCCAAGCCCAAGCCCAAGCCCAAGCCCAAGCCAGCCAACAATTATCACAAACAATTGTTGGCATTAGTTGAATCAGACAAAAGAGGATTTGTTTCTTCTGTGACGACAGCATCCAAAGGGGTTGTTCCCGTCATCATCCTGTTGTTGTTTTCTTCTTTTCGCAGTTTGACAACGACTTGGATACAAAAACATAGAATTGTAGCTGTTGCTAGAATCCCAATAACTTCAACTCCTTGTTTGAACCATCCCGGACCATTCGCTTGCGTATAACTTGATGACGATGACGACGACGACGACGACGACGACGACGACACGAATTCCAAAAAGGCAGTAGAACCACCAGCACCAGCAATGACCCAAACAAAATTGAGTGGTAGACAACCAACAACTGTGGCCAGTACACAGGTTATAACTGATGCTTGCGTAGTAGCTCCAATAAAGTAATTTCCCAGAGAAAAAGGTAGCACCGGAGATTGACGCAGTAATACAATCGTCCCAAATACTAATTTCCAATCTTGGGAGTTCAATCCTACCGTCATTTCTTGGAGCACTCGAACCATAGACAGTTGTTTTTTGTTTCTGCAAGCATTTCGTGGTTCTTCGTCTTTGTCTTCTTGTTCTTCAACTCCTTGATGATTCACGACAAGATTGTGCTGATTGTCGTTTTCATGATGGCTTTTGTCCAAGATGGTTTGGTAATTGTTTTTGGTTGTTGTTTTTGTTGTTATCACTGACAGTTGTGACGGCACTGCTGCTTCGTCTGGTCGTTGTAAGTTCATGGTGGAACCTAGAAAGTACCGTCCCAATAAAATAGTCAGTATAGTAGCCAAAGATTGTCCCAGTACAATTGCTTCTAATCCTTTGGTAAGTCCAAATACTGCACCAGCCAAAACAGCAATCGGTTGTGTTGGCATGAATGGAACAGAATCTGTTATTGTGACTGCCACTACCATAATCCCTGGTCCTTGCCGTTGTACCAAAGATGAAATCCATTCAAAAGCAATCAACATGTGGTCCGTCATGTTAGTCATGTTCATGTTCATGTCATTGCTGCTGCTGCTGCTGCTGCTGCTGCTATTGTTGGAGATTTGACTGTTACTGACGGTTGTACTCATATGATACAAGTAGCTAGCAGTCCCACTTCCTCTTTCGCTGATGTCAATCATAGTAGTAAAATCGTCCTTCCGTAAACGATGGGCTTTAGGACAGCACGCTACAAGTAGAATTACTACTACCGGTACTACAAGTACCACTACAAGTAGGAAAAAGCGACGAGGTACTAACAAGGAGGAAACGCAAACGCAAACGCAAACCGTCCCATTGGATGATTGAATCATGGATGATGATTCTCCTCGAATAGTTTTCATGTGACATGTGAACTGTAAACTATAGTAGTAAACTACAAGGTTTTTGATCTCCTGCCTACAGCCTCTTACTAGCGGTGCCTCTGCTTCTTGCTTCTTTCAACACGAAATAATGACGGTACTGTTCATCCGATATAGTACAAGGTATATAGTGAGAAAGAAGAAGATTTTCTAACATTTCTCACAGCGCTGCTTTCTACAGTAGCTAGTAGTAGAGAGGGACCTGGTAGTTTCAGTGCAGTGTGCAGTCCATTCGTTTGTCAATGATGATCAATGGTAGTGGTAGAAGGTAGAGTACCTGGTAATACGGTAACAATATGTATCGAGAGAAAGAGATTCAAATCTGTCATTTCCGAGAATCTTCATGTCGGCAAAAAAATAAAAGATACGAAAGCAAAGATAGGACAGGACCAGGAAAAGACAGGACGCACACACACTACTATTGATACTACTCGGAGTACTAGTAGCTAGCTAGAGTTTGAGTTCTTCAGCTTTATTTTTTGTAGTAAAACTAGACTACTACTACCGTTAGCTACTAGTAGTAGTTGTAGCTACTACTACGTAGCTACTACCAGGTACAGTAGCTAACAATACTATGCCTCTAGTACCACTAGTAGTAGAGACAACAGTCGTAGGTTGTCCGCACATAAAATATGATTACTGGTTTTGCTTGGAATACTAGACTAGTACTAACTAGTAGGTACTACTACTACTACTACTAGAGTGCTCTAGAGTAGTCAAAAGATTCAACAACTTAAACTACAATTCCTTCCTGCTGTATTTTAATTTTTATTTCGCAACAGCAACGTTGTTCTCGGTATAATGTTTGTTGTTGTTGTTGTTGTTGTTGTTGTTGTTATTTGTCGTCGTGAAGATAAATGACCTTGATAAACATGGGCTTAGAAGGATCGCGATTTCTACTTTTTCTGAAAGACGACGATACCAACAAGTTTTTGCTTCCCTGCTGATTAGCCAACCAATTCATCATGCTGCGACGTTGTTTTCGTTGTCGTTGCCGTTGCTGTTCTTTTGGTTCTATTACTGGCTGATTCATGAGGTTGTTATTAACTTTGTTGTTTGCAGTATTGGTATTGGTATTGGTATTGGTATTGGTATTCCAAGATTGTTGCAAAAAAGAATCGTTTTGAATGGGACAAGCTTGATGGCTCAAATTGGCAATGATGTCTTGCTGCTCTTGCTGTTCGTGCGATGATTGCTGCCGCCAACGACATTCCGTTGAAGCGACCGGAAGACTGGGCAGCTCCGAGAGAAGCAGGCTTTGAAAGGATCTATGATGTTGAGCGTCATTGTTGTTGTCATTTTTATTACCATCAACGACAATAGTACTACTAGGTCTACTATTCAGGTTGGTTGTGACAGCTTCGTCCACTCCCAAAGGCGACAGCGATTGCAACGATAACAAGTCCTCGAAAAAGGTCGTTGACGATGCATTACAGGACAAATGAAAAGCAAACGCAGTTGCATTTGCTTTTGCATTTGCTTTTGCACTTGCACTTGCACTTGCACTTGCACTTGCATTTTCGTTTTTGGACCGCAAGGTCATCTCGCTCATCTTGTTGTTACGCGGACGTCTGTGTATGAGCTTGTTTGGATTGGTAACTTTTATGGAAAAAATTACGTCTGAAGATTCGTGACTACTAGAAGCATTTGTATTGGTCGAATCGTCGTTCTTCGATTCGTTGTCGTTGTCGTTCTCATTGTCGTTGTTGCTCTTCTCAATCAATGTCGTTCTGCGCTGATTGAAACACGCAAAGGGAGTTTCTTCGCGGAGATGCTGTCTTGGTCGGTATTTTCCAATGATGCAGTTGCAGTTGCTGTTACTGCCGCTGCTGCAGAATGATGTACTACTTTTATTGGACCTGTTAAATTCCATTTTCAGGCAGGCACTTTCCTGACTATAGTCAACAAGTTTCATTTGGCGGAAGACGGAAGGAGGATCGATACGATCCAAGATGCATTCGATTTCGCGCAAAGGAACACCCTGGCGCGGGGCGACACAGCAGTTGCCGCGTTGTATTCGCAGTTGGTGGTCGTTAGTGTGAAGAAAGCTGGGATTCATGTTGCGTTGATATTACTTCGTTCCATTATTTTATAGTAATGGATATTTTAAAGAAAGTTACTAATGTAGCTGCTACAGGTCTTTCGGAATCTTGCGTAACCGATTCATTGATTACCAGTACCACTACGGTACGAGTCTTGAGATTTTCGGTGGTACTTTATTAGTTGCTCTTTTGGAACGAACGAATGCCTTTTACATGACCACTCTCTACTAGTACTAGTAGTATGAATTAATAAGAATGCACAGCCGCGGGACCTAGAAATACATACCAGCGACACTGCAAGTCTAAGCATGGTACTAACTACTGAGTGCTCTGATGCACCACTACTACTGGACCAGCTAGAGTAGACTGTAGTAGCTGTAGCGAGGAGGAGAGTGGTAGGACTACATAGCAGATGATACCGGAAGGCAAACCGGCGAACTTGATGAAAGAATCATCATCCCAGGCAAGACAACGGGCATAATTGAACAGTCTTGTCTGGTTATTTATCAGCAACGTCGCTCATCTGCTCCCAAATATGCAAGATTAGGGTGAACGCTTAAAAGTTTGATTCGCTTACTGCAGCATAAAAAATACACTCGTAAATATCATGAGCTTTTACGTTCCTTCTACCCGCATCCCATACGGTACGATGTCAGAATAAGAATGACTGCCCGCGTTGCTGCAGTTTGCTTGTTTGCCTGCATGGAGCTAAAACGATACCCAACGCATAGAAAACAAGAATGCGTATTCAGTTGACGAAACCCAACAGCAGTCATCGCTTATCCTTCTACTGTATGTATTCCTTGGGGAGGGTTCAGGCAAGAATTGTAAATGTTAATACAAATTATACATCATGGTGCTTTTAAAAACGAACAATGTGCTCCACATTTCCACATGATATTACGTCCGGTTGGTCTTTACGCAGCGTGTGGGAACGCCGTCTTTGGTACTAACCGAGATTCAAGATCACGCAATCGGTTGTTCTGGGGAGTTTGGATACTTTCCAGACTCGTATTCGAAATATTCGTAAGAGCGTACGCAACGCTTTTCGTGTGTTGACTTGTTGGAGGAACGACACACGCGCGAACAATATCAGCAGCAGCAGCAGTAGCAGCAGCAGCAGAGGAAGGAAAAGACATGGTAGGCAGTGGAGACCAGTGGCCGTACAGTTGCTCAATACCAAAGCGCGGCGTCTCGTAGTACAATACGACGTTTGGAGGATCTGGTTGGGTCGGAATGTATTCGCGTAACTTTCTTGCTCGCTTTGTCTCTGGTCTGAGCAGGTCCAAGTTGTCCAGTAAGTCATCAATAGTCGATCGCTCTCGCTTGATGTTTACGCGCGGTGTGAAAGGTGTACGTGCCTTTGTTTTGAATGGAAGAGAGAGAGAAGATGAGTGTACCGTCATTGTCAGATTTTGTTTCTTGGGGACTTCTTCCTCAAAGATTGCAATTGAATACTGTAACTTTTTAAAAGTGCACTACTACCTGGTACTAGCTGAATTGTGAGCTCACAAAGATTTCTCGAGTACCTGGTAGTGAAGCTACCAGGGTATGGATACCGACCGATTGTCAAGTATTGTCCTCTTGCTTATTTCACGTTTCGAGAAATGCTCGCAACTACTGGTACCTGGTAGCAGGTACCAGGTCTGGTACTATCAAAGAGGATAACCAATGCACACAGTATGACCTGATCGGATTTAAACAATACTTTCCTTTGACACTGTCGCATTCGAACCAACTGTGAATGGTAGAGCTACCTGGTATCTCGACGAAGTGTTTGAGTGAATTAACCTAGCCATCCAGGCTACAACCAGGTAGCTAGCTTGCATTATTGACAGGTTGGAATCTAGTGACTTCCTAGGTATTAAAAATATATTATTAGTAGGTGATGGAATTTCTCATTGGTCTGTGATAGCAGTGTTCTAGTAGACATTCGAAAAGCCAGTTTATTAATTGGGAGTTGTTCGCAGAGCAGCTAATAAAAATAGTACTAGCTAGTCTAGTTTTAGGTAACAATGAATGACTGTGGGAATACCTAGTAGTAATAGTAAACTAGACCTAGCTAGTACCAGTTAGTCTAGTCTAGTACCAGTAGCTCTAATAGTAGTAGTCTAGTCTACAGTACCTAAAAATAGTGTTTGTGTTTCTCTCGGTCGGTTGGCAATTGTGATTGCTACTTGTACCAGGTATTATTTAAAGAGTTTTCACTTTTAGATCACCGCCTCCCTTTTCCGTCGCGCAAATACCAGGTACAGTACCTGGTACCACTACTACCTGGTAAGCTCCGGTTCCAGTTGCTAATTTTGAAAGTGAACTAGAGTGCTGCTGACTGTTAACGTTGGCTGAATGTTAACGTTTAAGGGATTCTTGACATTTAACTAGTACACATGCAGTGCCACCTAAACATTTTTTTACCCTGTTAAACACTATGTGACA
>Ga0100391_1005297_pt1 | contig 12067 bp, 7 predicted proteins | sample CryGeymeta201515_FD_81541 | JGI IMG/M metagenome (GOLD analysis project Ga0100391, IMG submission 81541) | Groundwater microbial communities from Crystal Geyser aquifers in Utah, USA - Crystal Geyser metaG 2015-15 | ecosystem: Environmental > Aquatic > Deep subsurface > Groundwater | place: USA...
CAGCAGCAGCAGCAGCAGCAGCAGCAGCAGCCGGGGCACGAAAAAAGGATTCACCATTTTCCGATTCGTACCGGAGGGCCATGCGATGAATCACTTTTTTTAGACCCAGCTTGAGCTGATCATTGTCGTTCACAATGTCTTCGCCTGAAACGGGAAAAAACGGAAACACATCATAAAAATTGTAAGAGAGAAAAATTCGTTTCAAATCAAACAAAAGACATATATATATATATATGTATATACAAGAAAATTGAGCACACGACATTCAATATTCGACACTCACCAGAAACTCGTTTAATGGGACATTGGTCGACTCTGGCACTGTCCTTCGCACCCTCCTCAGTAATAATTTTGAAAAATTCTGGAGTGAATTGAACCTGTTCGTTCACGTACTCTTCCGCACTACGAAGTTTACTGATCTGGGGTGCCTTGAGATTCGTCTTGGCTCTGGCCCACGATTTGCCATCGAAAAAGTCAGGAAGGTTCCGTTCACGCTTGCGACAGCTAGAAGAAGCAGTAGAAGTACCAGCACCACCGCCACCACTGGCACCACCATCCCTCTTGTTAGAATTTCTTCCTCCTCCAGAAGACTTCGCAGTTCCTGTCTTGTTACTGTTCGTTGGTTTGTCCGGCGAGTCGGCAGTCGCTTCATCATTTTCTGGCGTATTTTCCTTGTCACCTACTTTGCCTTCTGTTGTCGCCGCAGCAGCTACAGCAGCCGCCTCATTCTCCTCTGCCGCCATACGAGCAATCATGGCTTCGCGTTCGTCTTGCAGTTCCTTGGCCCTTTGCTTCAGAGAAACAGCCGTGGGATGCTCCACGACACGGTAAAAAAGCATGTAAGCCTCAGCTTGCATAACTTCCTCAATAGTGACCTGTGTGACTCGAGCATCGTCCATTTTCCACCATTCGTTCTTTTGGATGTTGCGAACGTAGGCAATGTAGTGACCGGAATGCGAGTTCTTACCGTTGTGAACAATCAATGCAAACAATCGACAAAAGCTGGACTTTTGTTTCGCTTGCAGTTCGGCCGTGAGAAACGGCTTGAGGTTAAAGATCTGATCAAACTTGATGTGTCCCTCAATCTTAGCCGATCCGGATTGTTTCATCCCACGGCGATTGGAAGCGACAGCGGGCACTTGCGCTGTTCCCCTTCCATCTGCTCCGTAACGAAATCGCTTTAGGTGCAACGTCAAGATGGGCGGAATCGATGCCAAACGAGACTGCTTCGTCGCACTTCCGCTCTTGCCACATTTGTCGCATTTATAGGAATCCAGGTCTTCGACACAGGCAAATCGCTTAAAGGCCGAGGCGACATCTGCCAGAGGTTCGTTGGGCGGAGGCGTTGTGCGCAACGACGACGAAGTTGAGGAGGTAGGCACTGTTACCTCCAGTCCAACATCTTCAATGGGGTCCAGCGTGGAACTTGAGGCCTTGCAAGATTTGCACGTGACACAAGATTCGACCGTGCCGGTAAAGAGTTCAAAGGGGTATTCAATATCTTTTTGGGATTTGGTAGTCCCCACATTCTTGGTGTTACGGGCATTCTCATCATTGCCATCATCATCTACTACTGCTGCAGCTGCCAAAGTCTCCTTGTCGACATTCATACCATCAATTTCCATACCACGAGAAGCGATGTCCAAATCGTCGATACTTGCAGTTCTTGCTTTCTTGCAACTACGTTGCATGGCTTCAATCAAAAGACGCAAAAATTCGTGGGAATCTTCCTGTTGGCTGTGCGTGACATGTATAAGAAGAAACGAATGAGAAAAAATGTCGAATCCAATCCAGTCCATTCCAGTCCAAACGACTTCCAGTTGTTGCGTGATCCAAAGTCCAAACCAAAACATGCAGGTAAAATAATTTCACGCAGAAAACCAAAACCAAAAACGTACCCCAACTTGAAATGAGATGCGACATTATTCAAAAATCCGTGAACGAAAAACGAAGGGGCTACCGCGGTACTGTCTTTGACGTCTCTGGAAGAAGACAAGGAGTGTACTTCCTGTAAATGCCATTCCATTTCACAAAGGGCACAGTACAAATTATCATCGTCTTGTGCACTTCCGCCGTTACTTTTGTTGGTGGGAGATCCGCCTCCGTCTGCTGTCAACTCGTTGTTATTAGTAGCAGTAATCGTGGTATTTGCCGACATTCCATTTGTGGGCGACTTGCGACTGGAACGCCGCAAAACTTTTCGTCCTGGTTCTGTCCGACGAATTTCATTTTCCAACACTCCGGTTGGTGGCAGGAGCGTCGTATTCAGGGTGATGTTGTTGTCGAACAAGTCGTCACGATCAATATTGTTTTCTTGCTCCTGTTGTAGATCGGAAGGAGACGACGACGAAGCCGTTTCGGGAGATGCAGCGGCAAGACGGCGTCGTCGACGACGACGATTTTCCATGGCCGTAGGACAAGTCAAGTGATGAGGATTGCAATCCATGGCCAAACACAGTTCGGGTGCATGAGCCAAAGCTTGGAGTACAACATTCATGTAACACGTGTTGCCCAAATTGGAAACGGGACGCGCCACATCTCGCTCGGGAGGTAGTACGTAGGGAAGGACGACACCACCACCACTACTACTTGAAGTCGTGGTAGTAGTATTACCAGTAGTTGTATCTGCGGTAGCTGGAGCTCTACTGGAGCCTCCAGTATTGGATGCGTCCAAGGCAACCATACTACTGTAGCGTTCTACAATACGTTTGAACGTAAAAGATAAAATACGATTGCCGTCGAGTGGGAATGAATGAAGAATGGATAACAACGATAAGAAAGATCCCGGCCAAAAACTTCTATTGATTTCCAATTCTTTTTCGGTTACTCACCTTGGTTGATCTATCTCTATGTTATTGTTAATGTGAGGGCGTTGTTATTTGTTGAAGTTTCCGTTTGACCTACTCAAATAGCTTTGTTGGGCATTTTCTAGTGCCAGTAGCCTCTGGCACTTGTGTGTGATGGCAACAGCTTGTTTCTTATTGGTGGTGGTGCTTATCGTCTCAACTTGAATGTTGTTCGAAGGAATACAAGGTAAAGCAACGGCGAAGACCAGTAGAAGTATGTGGTTTAGTACCTGGCTGGTAGTAGCTACGAGTAGTAGTCTAGGTACTACAGTAGTAGCTACTACTAGTCTAGTCTAGTACAGTAATAATTAAGAGGTCATCGTTACGTAGAACTAGCCTCTATAGATTGTCAGGGTTGAGGATAGTCTTTTGATTGGTTTAGTGGTATGTACATGGATTTTCTACTACTAGTAGTAGTCTAGTACACCAACAATAGTAGACCTCTCTAGGAGTACTAGCTAGTAGCTAGCGCATGTAGTAGACTAAACTACTCAAGCATTATTACTTGTGTTGGCTGTCCAAGATGGGAATGCTCGTAGTGGTGCAGAGCAGCAGTAATTATTCCTTGACTGCCAGCACAATACTTTCTTCATTGTTATGCGAAAGTATCGTGTTCCTGCACTCCAGAGAATCGAGCGGAAGCCTTCTCCTACTGTAATCAATAACAGTACCAACATTATGCCTACTAGAAAAAAGGTGAGTGGATGTGAAATCATCAACAATCAAATTCACAATTATTATAAGTCTGGTATTTCAAGTGCAACATTGTGCATTGGGATGAAGATGATGGAATTACGCATCCTGATCGCGCGCGTGCAAACCAAGGTCCGAACTGATACATCTAGTTTGGATTGGAGCATTTCTCCAGACTTATGCTGGCTCAAATTCTACACACGAACTGCTATTCATTAATACCATTGCCTACCATAGGGACGCCGATGTACTTTTACTGTTGCGTTTTTACTGTGGATGCGTTATTCCCCATTGACATTTTACAAAGCTACCGGCTCTCAAGTAGTAGGATTGATGGTCCTACTACCTGCTACTGCGCCGAATGTCATGAGAAAGTTGAAGGGAAACAAGAGTTGATCCGCCTGTGAAGTCCTCCTAACGCAGTACTATACCTTCGCTACTTCCAATCATATTATCAAACAAAATGCTGGGAAAAATTGTCAGGACTGCTTCAGTTGTCTTTGGTCACCATGAATGTAGCTCTAATTAGGTTAAGTCATCCTCAGTTGCAGGCAAAAAGTCTACGCTATTCCATTCTCGACCAAAATTGAATCGATTTCTCGGACAAAAAGAATCATTGGTATTCGTGCGAATTTGGCATGGCATACATACACCGAAAAAGCAATCGACCGAGAAACACATTCTTCAAGGATCTTTAGTTGAAAATAATGTTATACATACTCCTCCATATCGTTGAATTTTTTATATGTAAAGTATTTCCTTTCTTTACTCGTCAGCAAGAGGGGGTGCAAGGAAAAGAATGATGGCACCGAGAATACCAAGTCCGAACACAGGGAAAAGAGCTCCTCCAAAGTCTCCGGAGTTGGTTGCGACCATTTGCGAAGTTTGTGCGATACTGCTAGTGGCAATATCAACGACACTATCAAGCGACATCTTGGGTGCCTCCACCCGAGTGAAAGCAGGGGAGCTCACTGTGGTAGGTTGTTGAACAAACATGAGAGGAAAAAGGAAAGGTGTGAGATGTGAGAGGAGGTGGTCGTTTCTCAATCTTTCAGAAAGATAGCAGCGAGAACACAAGAGACCAGGGAAGATCATCATATTCCTGTGTCTCTGTGTAACCTGCTCTCCTGAAAGTCATCAACTGGGCATGTGCCCAATGAAACAAAAATTGGCTGCTTTGTGGCTGCTGTTTGCTATTATTTGCTACCATATCGCGCAAGAAACTGGAACTCACAGGCATTGGAAGCGGGGGTTACAAAGGCCGAAGCGGCGGCAATGATCAGAGCAAAAAGGAAAAGAGCGCGAATCATGGTGGTGACAGTGTTTGTTTATATAGCGACTATGTATGGACTCGGAGGAAAATTTGAAAGTGATGAAAGTACAATCGTCGTTGCCATTGAGGCAGGCAAGCTACAAGCTCTACTGCAGCAGCAGTCAAAACGTAAGAGGCAAGCCCTGTTGTTGATGGAGTGTTGAAGGCAAGATACGTCAGGAAAGCAATTGCCGATCTTTCTTTCAACTTCAAGAGATAAGCCCATAACCAAAGTTTAAATCGTGAAAAGAATGAACGTCATCATAGAACGCACACATATTCTGATTCGGACGATAGTGTAGTAATGGGAACAAAAAATCTCAACCTGTTGGGATTTGGGATGGACTATTCTCTATTCTCAATGAAGTAGACTAGACTACCACCACTGTAATGTATACTACTGTACCCAAAGCGATGACTTTTTAAATGCTGCTTGTCTTTTAAGGTGTTCTGTATAAGTTTTAAAAATTGATGTTTTCGAGCCAGCGGAACGCTCCACTGTGGTGGTGCGGCTGATCTCAATTCTGGGTTGTGCAGCTGTGCATCAAAGATCAAAGAGTTCATCTGGTACAAACCCGTAGTAAGTCGAGTTTCGGAGAGGCAAACCTTGATCAATCCAAAGAAATGGATGGTAATTAATCACAAGAGTGGAGTCGCCATTCTTGACTGACATCGAGTAGTTGTTGTGAGCCAAGGCGGCAAAAACATTTGCGGGAGGTCAAGAAATCGTGGCTGCGCTTTGAAACTGTGCACCGATAAGTTCGTTGGTGGCACTACTGTCGCAGTTGGCTTTGCACCTTTCTTCCTCCTAGTAATGTAAAGTTTGTTGGAGAAACCAGTCCTGCAGCTTAAGGTTGGTTTATTCCAGAACGTTCATCAACATCGTCGCGATGTTGTCAATCTGAGCGTAAATTGGCGCTACGATTTGTAGTGGCTTGTGAGTGCTCCCGACGTGGTCTGGCAGGATGAGAGGGTCACTGGGAGCACTGCTGAATGCAGACGAGAACACAGTTTTTAAAGTCAGAATGAAGGAGCGACTCCTAGCTGTTGCCTTCATCCTTAGTTCCGAAAAGGTCGCTATATCGAGAGAACAAATCGACGCCTGCCTTTTGGGAAGAATGGAATCGTCGCGCAATTGTTTGAGCTACAAAAATTTGGTCGACATCGACTCTCTCTGTCCATCGCAGGCGTCTTCGTCGACCCCTTTTGAGAATGTAAAATTTTCATCAACTACTAGCTTAAGCTGACTAGCTAGTTGCTGATTGATGAGTACCATTCTATTGGAAACAATACGTCCAAGCTGACACGGCAGCTTCCTTTGCATGTTTCTTCATAAAGTTCGATTGTCCGATAAAAGAAGCATGAAAAGTGTTGCAGCCAAAACCATACAACTCGTTTTGCGAGTCCCTTCAGCTTGTCCAGGTCAAGTTTGCCGCAGCACGAGCACAGTCATCCCTCATGTACATATTTGAATCTTTTCTTTTTCAGGAGTCTTTCTTAGACAATACTTCAAAAAAGAAGAGTTGGAGAGTTCGTAAAAAAATCTCGTGCAAGGCCAAGATGCTGAACAACATCCTGCTCGCGCATAAAAACGCTGACAGTACAGGCCGCGCCATCAACAACGCAAAGTTTCAGCGCGTGTATTATTTCATCTCCGTGTATGTACCAACTTTCGTTCGTTCCGTTCCATTCTGCTTCTTTGCGACGACTTGACCATTATTATCTTGCTGGAGCAGCTGCCCACGTTTTGTTCGCCGGTGCACGATACATATTTTTTACATCAAGTAATTTGCTGAGTGTCCTGTTTTAAAACACCCAGAGCCCTGCTTTGCTATAGTACAACTTGAAACAGAATATTCGCGCCCTATTACATAAAATACAGCAAACTATGTTTGTTGCATCTATTCAAATACTGCACTATATTATTCTCTTTCGTCGGCGCATCGCTGGCGTTCGTTGACTACGGTAGCTAGATTACTACTAGGGTAGCCAACCTACTACAAGGCTAGTAGTAGGTCTAGCTAGTACCGTAGTCTAACTAGCTAGTACTCGAGTACGTAGTAGTAGCTAGCTACTACTAGTATTAGTAGTAGACTACTACTAGACTAGTAGAGGGAGCAGAAAAAGATTGATTGATCTATTTTTATTCCAAAAGCAATTGTGGCTCATAGCCTCTCCCTCCAGCCCTACGAAACCTGCTCCCACCAAAAGACGAGCAACAACCAACACACCTCCTTTGTTTTATGAATTTGACGACGTACCTTTCTTTGGCCTGAACAGCAATTCTTATCTGAATAAATAATAGTGATAATCAATCATGACAGCTTCTTTTGCCGTACCCCACGTGGCTGGCAATTCCGATTCGTGGGGTCCTCCCGAGAACATCGACAGCAACAACAACAGCAACAACAAGGAAGCCACCAATTCCAATGATGCTGGTGGTCCTGGCAACGTAGTAAAATTCGCCTCACTTCCCTACGCTCCCTTTGGTCGTTCCGATCGATTGGGCCGGTGTGCCGATTTCACACAAGGTGGACGCAACAACCAGTACCATCGTGGTGATGGTTTTAATCGTCGAGGTTCTGCCGCCAGCAGCAAACAGGACTTTATGCGTCGCGTCGCCGAGGAAGAAGCACCCGACAACGAAGAGGCCTTCCAGCTGGTCGACACGACCAAGGCGCAAACCAACAAGCGATTTGTCAATCCTACTGCCAAGCGTCGGCAGCAATCGGCCAAGTTGCGGCAAGTCAATGCGCGACGTCAGGCCGCAGGTGGAGGTCCCGGTGCCAATATTGGTGTCGACAAGCTCACGTCCAATCAAGGTGGTGGACGGGGTGGTGGTCCTGGTGGCGGACCTGGCGGTCGGGGTGGAGGAGGCCGGGGTGGCGGTCGTGGAGGAAACTGGAGAGGAGGTCGTGGATACCAGAACCGAGTGGACCGTCAAGCCTCGGTGGCGGTTGGGAACGACTGGAAACTCGTGGAACAATTGGATCTTGCCAAACTTACCAAGAGTCTGGCGGCATCGACTGCGGTCCCAGAACCGGAAGATATTCTCATGTGCGGGTTCTTGGACCAATACAACGAAGCCTACGATAAAGTCACAGCTCGTCAACCCCCCGCTCTCAAACGCATGGAGAACAAGGAGTTTTATCCCGTCACAACTACCGACGATCCTGTACTCGAGAAATTCGCCATTGATGGTATGGGACAAGTCTTTGTTTCGGATACCATTATGGCTCACTTGATGACATGTACACGTTCCGTATTCCCTTGGGATCTGGTCATTCAAAAATTGCCGGGAGGAACCATCTTTTTCGACAAGCGAGATTCGTCGTCGTTTGATTATTTGACTGTCAACGGTACGTCTGGATTGGAGGACAGGAGCGTTGTTCTTGAATTTGAATAGAATTGCTGCGGAACATGATACCGCGTACGATGATAAACATGACGTGTGCGAATGGTCCATCGATTTGATTCTAATTCTGACTCTCTCTCTCTCCCTCTATTTCTTGGACCCTTGTTCCTGACTACCCGAAACAGAAACGTCGTACAGTCCTCCTTCCGATGAAACGGGTATCAATACTCCTGAACGACTGGGATTGGAAGCTACCATGATTAATCAGAACTTTTCGCAACAAATTCTTAGGAAGAGCGGCCGGAAGGAGATGGGTCTACCCAATCCCTTCTTTGACGAAGAGGATGCCGACGGCATGGAACCAGCCAGTGTTGCCTATAGGTATCGCAAATTTAAACTCGACGACAAAACGACGCTTATTTGTCGTACCGAATTGCACGGTCTGGTCAAGAAAACCCAGTACATGACTGCCTTTGCACTGAACGAGTATACCCCGCTTCCAAGTGGAGATAAGGACAATAAGACTCCCACTCCCAACGTGATTAATTGGAGAGATAAAATTGATTCGCAACGCGGTGCCGTTCTTGCCACGGAACTCAAGAACAATGCTTTTAAGCTTGCCAAATGGACGGCTCAGTCCCTTTTGGCCGGTGCGGAACAAATGAAGATTGGATTCGTTTCTCGAAAAGAACCCAAAAATGCCTACGAGCACCAGATTTTGGCAACGCAGTTTTACCGTCCCAAGGACTTTGCGGTCCAGATTACCCTGTCGGAAGGACAAATGTGGGCCATGATGCGTATGTTTGTGGGACTTATCCAGAAACAACCGGATGGCAAATATGTCTTGATGAGAGACCCCAACAAGGCAACCTTGAGTCTCTTCAAGGTTCCAGCCGAAACGTTTGAAGATGAAGAGTAAAGTAAACTTGTTTCCTTGCTGGAGAGAAACTCTTATTTTTTCTTCTTGTATACAGTATTAAGTCTACCTGATTTTATTATCGTTGCGATTGCTTCCCTGTAATCTGTGCTTGGTCAACTTTGCTACAGTACTCCTATGAGCTAAGTGGTAGCTGTAAGCAACTCGGAATCGAAAACTCTCAAGCCAATCCGCATTTAATTATGGTACGAAAATGTTTTACGAGAGAGCTCTATTTTTGCATTCGCAAGTTCTTCAAAATACACGATTCAATATACTTGCTTGCTTTATTTTTATCTTAAAAACGAGGACAAAAACAATAATCAACATCTTCGATCGTATGTCATCGCATTATCCCGTCTCCTTTCACCATCAAAATCAATCAGAAGCTATTTTACAGTAGTATTTCTTCTTAATTTAAAACTTTAATCATAATACTCGAGTACATAATACTCTTGTAGAACCAACAGGACGATAAAACCAGTATCCTTTCATCATCTGTGTATTGTATAATACTTGGATAATCAGCGAAAATCAATTGCAACTGAAGGGATTCTACCTCCTTTTGCCAAGTGAACGCTACCAGCCAAAAGAAAGACAACTTTTCACAAGCATCTATAATCCAATACCCAATACCCGAGTGCTCGTAACTCGAACTTAGTTAGTCAATACTCTGTATTTTTCAAAATAAAAAAGTATTAGCAATGGGTGGCAAGAAGACGATGGGTGTAAACTCCAAAGCTGCTGTTGGTCGTGCTAAAAAGGAAGAAAGCGAAATGAAGAAAAAGGAGGCAGAGCAAGCCAAATTAGACGCCCAAAAGGCAGTGGAATGGTCGAAGGGGACCAATACGAGACGTGCGACCAAAGAGGAAGAAGACGCTTTGAAGGCCGACGAAGCAGCTCGAAAACGGAAAGAAAAAGCCGATCTGTTGGCTGCGGAAGAGGCGGAATTATCGGGCACCAAAGCCAAAGCCAAAAACAATCCAACAGCAATGTCCAAAAAGAAAAAGCAGCAGGGCAAAAAGGATGATTTGGCTCTGCTCGAAGATGCCCTCGTCAAGGGTGCTGATAAAAGTGTTCGAAAGAAGAAAGAAATGGCTGCTCAAAAGGCACAACAGCAACAAGAAGAACGAGAAAGGGCCGCGGCAAAACGACAAGATGAAGCCAAAAAGGATCCCTTGTTGGCCAATACGGATGCCATGATTGGAAGTGAGTTGCTGTTGGATGGCACCTTTGCTGGCAGCGCAGAAGGTACTGATGTAGGTCGAAATGCCAATCGAGCACGGATGGAAGCTGACGGAGTTAGTGGATTGGATGGAGCCCTAGAAACCTTGGATATCAAAGTTGGTGAGGCCAAGTCAGCCAAAGTACTCTATACCGAATTTGAAGAACGGATGTTGCCACAAGTCAAAGAAGACTATCCTGGACTCCGACTGAGCCAGTACAAAGAAAAGGTATTTGCAATGTGGAAAAAGAGTTCCGATAATCCGGCCAATCAGCAGCAGTAACATAGTACTATGTTATATTTTTAAGTATTTTGTGTTTACATCTCCTTGTACCATTCAAATATATTACTGCTACCTCATCACCAATGCACTTCTTGCATAGGCGCAAACACTCCTACAAATCAATTGTAGCAGGCACGCTTGGAGCAAGGATACATGTTCGCCTCACTTTCTTTTTCGACGTCGGCCTCCTTGCCTTCATTGTTGATGGTGCCTTCCGCTACGGACTCGAGAGCACGTTTGCCTGTATGCTCCTTGATGAATTCTTTTTTATTGGGAGGGTTGCAGTCACGGTAGATACGCCAAACGTGAACACTGTGGGCAAGGAGCATACAGGCAAGCGTGCTCTCGAGTCTGTAGCGGAAGGCACCGTCGACGATGAAGGCATGGAGGCTCACGTCGAAAAAGAAAGCGAGGCGAACATGTATCCTCGCACCAAGCGTGCCTGCTACAATTGATTTGTAGGAGTGTTTGCGCCTATGTGAGAAGAGATGAATTGGTGATGAGGTAGCAGTGATATATTTGAATGGAAAATGACAAGGAGATGTAAACGAAAAATACTTAAAAATATAACATAGTAATATATTACAGCTGCTGATTGGCTGGATTATTTTGAGACTTTTTCCACATTGCCAACACCTTTTCCTTGTACTGGCTCAGTCCCAGTCCTCACAGTCCAGGATAAAAAGCAAACAGCCAAAAAATAACCATGAAACTCACCTTTTCCCGCACTCCTCCTGCAATGCGGGACTCAAGCCAACAAGAAAAATAATGAGATGAAAAAAGATGAACCGCTGTAGTATTTGGTAAGTACTGTATGTCTTTATCAGGAAGGAGTGCCGTGTTGCTTGCCCGTCAGTTAGTCTATTATGTTTTCTTATCCTTTGCGATGCGTCGTTTTTACAATTCTTCTCGTCGATCTGATATCTGATCCAGTGCCGTACTGCGGGTAGATCATTGATTCATTGATTTGATTCGCACATGGTTTGAAGTTTGAAGATGCATCTTTGTTATTTCCACTCCAGTAGACTACAAACTGCAACGGTACAATCTAATGAGCGATACGAGTGCCCTCGTTAGAAACTATTAATTAAAAAGGAGGCGTTGGAGTACGGTGCCGAATATCTTGCTCTCAGTGGATTACTGAGTTCATTGTCTACAGAAATACTCTACTCCGTCTTTTTTTTTTCAGTTTTGTGAATTGTGAATTACTGTACCTTAGTCAGTAGCAGGTAGTAGTGTGCAAGGCATAATACGATAAAATAATTTGAAATTCCGAGCAAACGAAATCTTGACTCGGGTCTCATCAGGTCCATACAAATTAAGCCCAGGTGGACTACGGCAGTTTACCTTGTCTCATATTAGGGACTATGATAGGACTCAGGAGTTAGGTCTCTCTTTATTAGGTCGTGTGCCTATGCCTGCTTCCTATCCACACAG